>QDKV01004825.1_pt1 | contig 15786 bp, 12 predicted proteins | sample 1861101 | NCBI WGS metagenome assembly QDKV01 (sample SAMN04275158, study PRJNA302643) | Fungus metagenome, whole genome shotgun sequencing project. | isolation source: fruitbody | host: Mallocybe terrigena | place: Sweden | collected 2013 | reverse complement strand
CGTCCGAGAGCTATTTCGCGCTGCAGAAGACCACGCCCCAAACAGCGTCTTTATTGATGAAATCGCCGCGATTGGCATGAGCGGTACGTACTATAAAATACGTTCACATTCCTCTCCGAGACTCAAGGTTTGGTTGAATGGGCTACCGTTGGCTGTAGCGAGTAGGTCTATGTCGACTATCAAGACAGCTCGCCTTTGTTAAAGTCACACACACCTCATGTGTAATCCGGTTAGGGTCTCAAAGCTCAGGATTCCTCAATAAGTATCTAGGTCATTATCATGTTGCACAAGTAGTTTAAGCAGTGTAAGGTTGCAAGCCCAAAGTAATTTAAGTCATGTCAGCTCAAAGTATTCAAGAAGTTTAAACCCAGGACCCATCGCATTGAACCCAGACATAACGGAGACAATTACCCCCTCTACGGTTCACACCTGGGCTCAGGCCCAATTTTTGCACATGGCGGCAAGGTTGCTCATTTCTGGGGTCCTGTGAACAATCAGTCACAGACTCGAAGCATGAGTAGTTCATTTCCAAGTTCCTCGAGTCACTGACAGCCGCTTAAATTAGTGCACCCTGATTGCCCAATAATTCTGAAAGTTCGCCGTGTGCTGATGAAGAGAGTATCGGGGCAAGAAAAGAAGACAATGTTCATATTCCGTGCTAGCAATATACAAACAGGGCACCGGGTCTTGGTACAGTACGAGTACCCTAACGAGTTCCCCAGTTCCTGAAGACAAAAAGAAAGGAGAAAAATATCTGAGACAATTAACACAATTAACAATTAATTCAGTTGGTAGTCCTGCAAAATTAAAATGCTTCACTCACACACGTCTTGACACTCAGTCGACCAAAAAATCCTTCAACCAACTCACTCAGGAGCTCTGCAACTAAGCGAACAACGACCCTGGTCTTTGCTACCTGTGAAGCACCAGAATCCATACAGACTTTCCAAAGATCACATTGCCCCTTGAGAAATGGGACTGAAGATGTACATGCATTTGCGTGAAATTCTTTCGCACAGGCCGCAGCACTCTGCGCAATGGCTATGCAATTCCAATAAGGACATACGCAGATAATAGAAAATCTCCAACGCACCATACTCCTCTCTGGCCCGCTCCCATTCAACATCTTGCATAAGGGTCATCAGTAAGATAATAACTGAGTATAAAATAAGGACAGCTGTAGCTGTGTCAGACACACTGTAAGAATGCTATCAGTAAGCGTAGACAAGAAAACAAAACTGGGTAATTACTTTCTGAGGATAATCCTCCAATTTGTAACAACCGAAGGGATTTGGGAAACCCTTTGAGATGCAAAGGCATCATGAGATTTTGGGCTTTCACTGGCATCCAACATTGGTGCTGGGTGAGGAATGGGAAAACGGATTTCTTCTTCAGGTATATCTGGAACACTAGTCCAAAGTAAGGGTCGAAAATCTTTCCCAACGTTAACAGTACTAGTCAAGTTGGAACATTTGTCCCTCGACGCCGGTGCCGTTACTGGTTTCGAAATTGTTACTTTGTGAAGCCGAGGGGAGCGCCTAAGCATGGAATGGGGACAGTGTGGTTGACGTTGAAGCTTGAAGCTAATGGCCTATCCGGTCGTCACTCCTAAGTTGTCATTCGAGAGCCCATCAAGCCGATCCGCCGCTTTCCACATCAATTTTGCGGCTTCGTTAGAGGTTCGATTGCCAGAGTCGGTTGTTAAATGAATAAAAACTAAGCTCATGGCACGATAGCAATACATCCTGTCTATCATACCCTGTATTCATAATATATATTGTATGCTCTGCTGTAAGTACGTTTATCAAACTCATTTACTGCCATTTGATCGGCCATCAATATTTGTGCTATTGTTTATCTCCCTCATGAACCCGTGTCCTGTCTCCTCTGTCTGTATTTTCAAAACGCTGTCGAAAATTCCCTGATTTAGGGCATGCGACGACCTCATGTGCGGACGCCCCATCAAAGCTCCGTAGCAGGACATTCTGTTCGTATATTGAATCTCACCGGCCAACACGTTAATCACACTAATCTACCCATTTTATCAGACCTCAAGCGGCGCTTCCTCCATTGCCCGATCGAGCTGGACGTCCAAGTAAATGTGCTCCTTTGACAGATGAAAAAAACACCTTTGACATCTGCAAAGCAACACACAAGCGCTAGCAAGGCAGAAACAGAGAAACCCAAAGGCTCTTCATATTAAGTTGCAATTGTTCACCTGCCTGAAATAGTTGAATTTTTACGAACCTTCAGCCAGATTTTTCTCCTAAACGCCTTCATCTCATTCGGACCAAATTAGTTCAACATGACGCCTCCGACGTAGAGGGTGGGCTGGTTCCGGGAGATACAAGACTATCTCTACTAGGTATGATCTTCTAGGTATGATCGACCTGGGCGTTGCTTCCTCCGAAAACACACCCAGAGACAAATTCTCAGATACAATCAATCGAACGCAGACTTATACTAGTAGTGCGACCAAAGGCCAACCAATTAACCCTGGCGTTCCCAGTCTTTTGGCTGGGAAAAGCTGGCTCTCCCATGTGCAACGTCTTCTTCGTTCCCGTATGAACATGAATATCACAAGGATGCGCGGAAGCGGAGGACGCAGGGCTGAAACTTCCCGAAAAGGTCAGTCCCTCGAATGTCCATGGTTTTCAAAGCCATTAATGCGTGGACAGGGCTCAAGTCTGACAAGAAACTCATTGGAAAACAGCTTCTAATCGGCCGCCATTCTAGCTGGGTCGGTATTGCTACTCTTCGATCCAGTTCGTCCTCCATCAAAAGAGAGAGTCTGAATTTCGATCATGATACGAGCGCAAATGAAAACCCACTGAACGTACGCGCCAGTCCCATCTGTGCTGTCGAAGATAACCTCGATAATATCTCTCTGGTCGCAAACTCTCCGGCCCACCTGCCAGCAAATGCCCAGTCATTGGCCGTGCGTTCCAGTACAGATACCAATCCGCTATTGTTCTCCCTTGCCTCTGGCCCACTAGATGCCAGTGCTGACCACATTTCCTTGGCACAAGACAACCATCTGCTCCATGGCATCGACTCGTCCCCGCAACTAACCGGCAAGGGTTTCAATGAAACCTCACCGTCGGACGGTACGGGTGGCCCAATACCCTGGCCTGTGATCAGCGAGGGTTTGAATGAAATATCGCTACCAGACGGTATGAAGTGCTACCCCGTACACTTGCCTACCGTTAATTCGTCCTCCCAAGTGGCCAGCCTGGGCTTGAATGAAGCATTACCGTTAGATGCCTCGCCTATCGTTAGATCGCTCTCGCAGTTGGCCAGTACTAGTGCCAACGCCATAGCCTCGCTTACCACAGGATTCCAGAGAGAATCACCTTCCGACGGAACAGTGTTGCCTCCGCTGTCGATTCGCGTGGACCTTGGCAATAACTGCCTTGCTCTCTCTCAATCCGTTTCGGTGACACCATGTTGCTCAAGACCCTCTTCCGTCCCAACAGATAGGCTGGTGGATAAAAATCTGACTGTCGCCTCCGGCAGTGATTCTCTGGCTATTGGGCCAGTAAATCACCCTGTTGGAATGGAACTAGATTCAGGGTCATCAGTGCCGTATACTACCATTGTACGCGACGATCCCCCCTTCCATGTCTCTGGTCCAGAAAATTCACGATTGATCAGTATGATTGCCACTCCGAAACATTTGTCTGTGACGGAATCAAGCGGAGAATTACCTGAACCATTCGGCATGCCAGGGATTGAAACAGTTTCATCTTTGCTGTCCATTGGCATAGACCTGGCCAGTGATCTTACTCCCGCTTGGACGGCAGCCACCCCAAACTTACCTCACGGATTAGCAGTGGACGCGATGTTCGACCATCCAACAACAGCAGTTCCACGCAACACCCCCGTTTTTAGCACACAGGAAGTTCCTTCGTCCAGCCAGCAGGTGAATACTCCAATACCCGCCGTTCCATTGGACCTGACCACAAACGATGAGTTGACCCCGCCTGCGAATGAGACCCAGACCCAGGAATCGCGGGTTGAAGGTGTTGATTTTGGGCCTGAATACATCTGCTTGGGTGGCGATGGCGAGGAATGCACCGGTTTGACACCGGGTCAGATACTGGGTTCTGCTGCTTATCGTCGTCTCAAAAGTCGACCGGTAAGCAGTATTTTGTTTCCTTGTGAACGTAGGTTTTAATTGATCACTATTACACAGAATGACCCTTGTCACAATGAGACTATCGCCAAATTAGTGAGAATGCTGGCTGGATCGAAGCCCCCTGCTGGGAAACCAGCAGAGAAGAGATCACACAGACAACATCAATATGATGTACCTAGGGAAGACAATCATTTGAAGGTGTGTAATCCTTAACGTTTCTTCTGGAAGTAAGCATTAATGCGAAACAGGCGGCAGTACGGGAATATGTACGTTACCTCGTTGGATATGGTCAAACGCCCGTCCCATCGCAAGATGAACTCCAAGCATTCGAGAATGGAAAGGATATTGGCCCCACCACGAAATCCTTTCGCCTTGATCTAGCCTCGGAGGGCTTGGCCAGCAAATGGAATGCTCGTGCCGCAGAAATTTTTGCAGACGCATTCCTTCAAGAAGAAGACTTAGCTGAAATTTCGGATAAGGATGCAGTTATCTCAGCTTTTGTTGTTCACCTTATCACTCTCCAGAAAATTTACAAAAAGCCCTTTCAACGTGCGAAGATGACGGAGGCTGAGCTGAATGGTGAAAGAGATAAGGAAAAACTGAAGGCCCGGGACCAACGAAAACGCGGAGTATGGACTTACTTCTTAAATTTGATACCCCACTCACTGTATTTCAGCTGTTCCGTCGGCTGAATAATGCCACTAAAGATTATGCAAGTGATTCAATGATGGCCACGCTCCCTGAAAACTTCTGGTCCCACTGCACACCAGAGGTTATGAGTGGCGATGAGTCAGATACCGAATGGAAAGGCCCTAAAGATCAGTTACCTCATTTCGTCTCCGTCCTCAGCTGGCGAAATCCAGAAGTTGTCGGTTTCTTTCGAGTTTTGGATGCGCTATATTTTTCGACTCATTTCAAGGACAATAAATGGAGTCCAGGCCGGTTTCCACATACCAGGGTGCCATCCCTTCGGGTCAAGCACTCTGACGCTGTACCAGGTCTGCCGGTGAATTTTTACAACCCAACCTGGCTTGCGCAGCTCAGCGATATTGAGAAAAGGAAGCTCAAGATGAAGGAAATATTAAAACTCGACTTCTCCGTACATATTCTTCGGTGGGCCCTTATCCCATGCATTACTTTCTGCAAAGGATTTGAATTAGCTACAGGATTGGTGTTCGGTTTTTCCATATCAGATACCGGAAGCAACTGCCTCTGCGACGCGACCATCCTGCAATTCTGGCCCTGCAGGACAGTGGGCCTTTTCCACCCGGATTCCCTCTATCAGACTTGTCCAGTACCGCAACTCAACCGCGACAAACCTTCAACACTGCTTCGGCTCCAGTGTTATTTTCCACGTCTTACACAGAGCTCATTCGTCCCGGCACTATGGATCATAGCGTTGCAGGCCGAGAACACGAATCCACAACAACCGAGCCTCCCAATTTCTCATCTACCAACCCTATCGACTGAAGCAACAGGCGCTGGTTCACCATTTGTCCTATTTCCGACCTCAGGGTCTAGCACCGTCTACGTACCACAATTATATGTTCTTCAACAAGGTGAAGCGGCCTCTCATTTACTTTACCCGTCTGGCTCGCAAGGTGGTGTGCCATATCCTACCCAATTCGCCGTTGCGGTGAATGCTCCCATGGTCAATCCACAGGAGCCTTCAACAACCTCCACAAATTTTGGGAATGGTGGCCGCTCTACAAGGAAAGGGAAAGAAAGAGCTTACTGAATAATGCACATTTAATTCGTGACAATGGGCCTCATTTCTTGTTGCTATGGACAATTTCACTTTGATCATTACTTTCCTGTATTCACATAAATGATACAACAGATATCCGGTTTTGCAAAAGACTGTTAAGCGCATAATTATAAGGGGCAGCAAATTTTTCAACATGATTTTGGCGAGATGGGTAGGAACACTATCGAGTGACAGCACGACTTATCTTTCAAGTAGTACGATAGAGGACCCCTTCGGTGACGATTTATTCATGTGCGGAAAATATGTAGTTCAAGTTTACACCTCATTTCGTACAAAGTCCGCTCAATGTAGAAATTTCCGTGGAATGTACACGCGTGTCATCGCCTAAGTACTATTTGTGTGTTTTAAAATGAATGAGCGAATCGCAGAAGAGAATCATTGACAAATCGCATTGACAAATCGCAATTCAATTCGCATTTCGGAATTTACGAATCGCGACTTCAATTTACAATTCAGACCCAATCTCTTCCATATCAGCTCTCCCGTGACAATGGCGGACCACCCAAGGAGGTAAACCTGTTTAATCCCTGATTTATGGTCGTAGACTGAGCAGTATATATATACACAGTGTGTCAGGTAAAGGTTGACGTTGAAGCTTGAAGCTAATGGCCTGTCCGGTCGTCACTGACTGTTGTTTTAGTACCACTTAGGCATTTATTGTCGTAGGATAGTCTTATTTAATTGTAACAAAACACTTTGCCTTGTCTCCATCCCAAAATCCCAAAACCGATCGGGATTTTGAGGATGACTAGAATACATAGGATTTTGGCGAGGATGCCGAGTATCTCAAGCCGATCCGCCGCTTTCCAAATCTGGACATCAATTTTGCGGCTTCATGAGAGGTTCGATTGCTGGAGTCGGTTGTTAAATGAATGAAAACTAAGCTTATGGCACGATAGCAATACATCCTGTCTATCATACCGTGTATTCATAATATATATTGTATGCTCTGCTGTAAGTACATTTATCAGACTCATTCACCGCCATTTGATCAGCCATCAATCGATCAGGTGTCGGCTTTCGGCTATCACCTCACTACTCCACAGCGAGATCGTCTCCAAAGACCGTCAGACGTGTCGACTCATCTGATTCAACCAAAGTAGCGACGACTTCCGATCTGTGCAGAGGTACACGTTAAGTTACTTGTTCAACACATACCAGTTCCGGAACTTCCGTCCACTTCGTCCTGAGTCTGAATGTCTGAATCTCAACATGAGGCGATGGAAAGAGCATATTTTGCTCACCATTTTCCAAACAATTCGACAAGCACTGCGAGCCATTGGTTTTGGTGCATGCATTCGACGGGTGGTCGCTCAGCACTGAGCGTTGAATATTGAGGCGCTACAGAAATGAGATATGATTGTCCTACAATGCGCGGAACCTGAACGGAAAACTCATGTCAGCATACGCTCTGGCCTCTCGGGCCAGATTCTCCTTCCCTCTCTTTGGTTTTGAATCGCTCAAAATCTCTCATCTTGATGCTTCCTGCGAGAATGCTCTTTGAGAATATACGATGGCTTTCTCTTGGTTCGCCGTACGACCACAGTAGGTCACTCTCCTTGCCTCAATTTGACCAAAGCTCATTCATATTTCCCAGATGGTCGTACGGGGCAAATGTTGCACAAATTGATGCAGATATCAAGGATCAAGGTTCTTTTTGAGTTCCTTTTGGTTCTTCGGTCTGACCCTGTCCGGGGACCACCTCCCATTTCAAGTTTGTCTCCAGCTCGAATTACTTCTGCTTGTGAGGGTTCCAGTGTTTCAATTTGTGTCATTAATTCAGTGGCTGATGCCGTACTCTCAGTTTATGCAGAACGGATGGCAAACCTCAACTTGTTGAGAACAAAGTTTTCCACTTGTCCATCTGGGGAAACCCGACGAATGATGCCAAAAAAAAACTCCAGATCTTATTGGCAGCACGGAACGAACATTAGTGGACGTAAGTATTGTCTTTAGGATATAAGGACTGTTTGGATGAAATGCTTCTAGGCGTCCTGGGCTGGGGTTGTTCGCACTGTCTGGCATCTTGATCCAGCCATTGCGGTGTTCCTTTCTGAGCGTTTCAAGCATTCGATTATCACTGACGAAGTTGAGAAACCTGTCTGTTCCAACACTGTCGATGCGCTCGACATCCCTAACGCTCTTTCATTCCTACTCGGGGATCGATTGGATCCCCACGTACAGAGAGATTTGAAGGTTAAAATTTTATTGACTCCCTTGGATACCTGTTGACCTTTATTGGCATCTTATTTTTTGGGCACCAGTCCCTCCTATTGTGGCAATCACATACTTTGAGCAGTTTCTTTACGCTTTGGATCAAGGCCTCTGCCTTCTCTGCCCTCTGTAGTTTTGAGATTTTTAAATTAATTGTTCTCGTAGCACCACAACAGTTTAGCCATTTCTAATTGTCCCCTTATTGATGGGAAGTTTCGAAAAACCTCCTGGCGCTGCGCTGGGTGTGCTTTAACTAAATATATGCGCGGATTTATGTTGGTGAGTTGGGGTTTTGAATAAATCTAAGTCCACTCACGGAATCTGCTGGCATCGTTTAATTCTTGAGCATCCCACGGAAAGCCCAGCTACCCGCCAACGCAACTTCACCCTCAGTCAGCAAGGCACTCCCAACTTGAACCTTGTCATCACCCCTGTTGATATGCTGTGATCTGTGTCCCGTTTGTGTTTCGTTTTACGGGCACTTGGGCAAGGAAATGCTGATTTTTTGTCTCCAAGTCCTATGCATTAATTTTACGAATAGTAACAAAATAGTAATTCCAATTTATGAATAGTAATTTCAATTTATGAATCGTAATTTTAATTTATGCATTAATTTTACGAATAGTAACAAAATAGTAATTCCAATTTATGAATAGTAATTTCAATTTATGAATCGTAATTTTAATTTATGAATCGTAATTTTAATTTTACGATTTGTAATTTGGATTTACGATTCGTGACTTCAATTTTACGAATCGTAAATGTTTTTTTACGATTCCTGAATTCGAGTTTGCAAATCGTAAATCGGACTTACCAATTCGTAAATTCGAATTCTTACTAGATTCAGAACCCGTTTGCCATATTCAAAAACTGTACTCACACTCAGTCGACCGAAAAACCCTTCGACCGACTCACTTAGAAGTTCCGCAATTAGGCGAACGATAATCGAACGATAATCCTGGATTTTGCTAAGTGCGAGGCTGCGGAATCCATACAAAATCACATTGCTGCTTGAGAAATGGGATTGGAGATGCGCATCGATTTGCCTGAAATTCTAGTGCACATGCTGCAGCATCCAGCTTCAAGTATACAAGCAAATGCTTGTCCGTGACAAGCTGCAGCCTGAGGGTGATTCCCCTTTGTGAGGCTACTGAGTACTGTCGTCCCTGCGTGGCTGATGGATAAATTTAATTAAACACAGCAGGGAAGCTGTAAGCCAGTAAATTACCGTTTAGCCTCCTGGACTGTACTTGTGGATGTGCAGCACTTCGTGCCAGTATCCATGATGGTTCATTAACATGAAGTGACAGTACGTATGGATCACTGCCGATGTAGCGTATGTCCTGTAGCGGTACAATTGCTTTCCAAACAAGAACAGATGGTGACAATGTCGAGGACAGATACCACACCTGTGTCTGTTGCGATTTGGCATCCGCGTTCACTCGGATGAAAATGTCCCCGTGAGATAGATTTTCAGATGGAGGAGGAGCATCGATTGAGCCGGAGCCAACTGATATTGACCACTTGAACCTTCCTTGATGGTATATCGCTTTCTCTCGGTAGATTGGAAGGGAGACATGCTAATAGCATTCAGCAAAAAAAAAAGGAGGTCATTGCACGTCTCACCTCATCTTTTTCCACATGCGGCAGACTAAAGCTGGGATTCTAATGCCAGAATTGGTTGAATAAGCATAAAATTTACCTTTCACTGTCCCCCTGCATGGCGTCTGCCTTTGGAGTACTGCCTTCCACTTCAGACTTCCGCTGCGAAGCAGCTTTGTGGGGTACGCGGCTGTTCCATATTAGAATTGAGGTGCTGCGAAATTATAGGCCCACCTTCTCTTGAGCTTGGCAAAGTCAAAGTTCTCTAGTTGATCTCTAAAAAAAAACTCAGCTAATGTGTCGTGCTATACTATCACAACGGAAAGTGGCTTACTCTTCCTTTGAATCCATGGCTTCCCTGTGGTGTTTGGAAGGGGAGACATTGTAGACATCTGGATTCTGACGCTTCTGGATGGATGGATTCTCTACTGAGATAAACTTCGTGAGCATGACTTACGTTCGACAGCTTGGAACTGAGGTAGTTTAAATGTAGACGGCGGTGTCTCTGTCGAAAGTGTGACTATTATTTCATATGGGTAAACAGAGGGGACAAATGAAGGAGTGCGAGTGACTGGCTGAGGCATCTGATATAAGGGAAAAGGCTTACAAGGTTGCGCAGCCCATCCTTGTCACGAAACAAAGAAGTCTTGAAGTAGCAGATCCGGTCCTCGCCCTTGTTTGAAACCAAAATATCCAGATCTGACATACTTATTTCAGCAACTTGACTTGGTATAGGGCTTGAACTCGACCTTGCCTCTTGCCCTTGTCTTCGACCTTGTCCTCCGGAACTATGGCAACGTTATTGACTAGGCGCTTTTGTTCCAAAACACAGCAAAGTTCCATGTCCGACCAAATTTCCCCCCCTGAAATACACGTACAATGACGGCTCGTAGTTTATCCTGACGCCCTGCACAGAAGAAGCTGCTATGAAGTCGAAAACCACAGCGTGTACCATCTCTACCGGTGCTCAACCAACGCGTACTGCTAGACAGCCTCGACTCCCTTGCAGTTCGCTGTGCCTATCGCTCATTCTCATTTTGGCTCTGTTCCTTCAGACATTCTTGTGGCAGGGCCATCATGCTGCCTCTTTTGCTGCACTCTGCACCATTCCTGGTGTTTCTGGCGCCTTTCCACATTGTTCAACAGTGGAGTCGCCTGAAGCGTGTCCTCAATTAGTCACGATAAACACCAGGTTTTTCACATCCATCCTGGCAGAAGACACTCTCGATGAACGTCAGTTGATCCTAGAAATCATGGAGGCTGAGATTTCGACAATGGATCTATTAACCCTGGTGAGGTACAGTGAGCTTGAATCCAAGGTTATAGTTGCTGCAGTGTTGGTTGAGTTGGTTGAAGAATTGAGAAAAGCCGGACGAGCATTGCAGAAGTTTGCGTCGAAAGTGCGAGGGTTAGAAGACAGGTTAGATCGCTCAATACAAAAGAATGATCCAGTTTTTCTGATACGTTCCACAGCATTATCGCAATGAAAAATTGGTTTCTCTTGTCTCATCCCACCATTTCCTTCGCGACCTGGACTGGCAAACGCAACATAGACGGAGACGAAGAAATTAAAGCCGCTTTCAACTTTATTTTGAGACACGTTGACCGTGTAATAACGAACGCAGAGCCGATTTACGAAGTAATGGACAAGTTGCAGGAACTCCTTGCGCGTTATCAGACACTGCTAGAAGATCCCTCTGTCAAACGTGATCCACTTGCTGAGCTTTGGACAAAGGTCCGTGGCAATGGCAAGCACGTCAATAGGCGGTTGGAGCTGTTGAAAGACCTCAAAGTCCACAGTGGGGAGGTTTTGGTGCTTGTCACGACTACCTCGAATCCGATATCAGCGGCAGTCCACCGATTAGAAGAGATGCGGAAAGGTTTGCAGGCCACAGAAGTGAAGTAGAGTTTAGTACATTCATCTAGTAAATCTTCAATGACGGCTAAATAAACCATCCGCAGAACGTTCAAAGGAGAAGCAAACATCATGAATTTGGACAAAGCATAAGACCACACTTCTTGAGCCAGAAACTCGATGTGAACGAATCAAAGAAAAGGCTGGGGACCAAAGCTTATCAGAAAGTATTATTTTGTTTGAAAGTCGGGACTATGAGCAAGGAAGGAAACAATACTTATGGATTTCCCCTCATCTCATGGGCGGCTATCATGGGTCACTGATGCCATGAAGTTTGGCACTTTTGGGTTTCGTAGTGTACTCGTCTGAGGTTGGCATCAACGGTGTACCTGGAGAATTAAATGTTCTCAGAGTAGTCACAAATTGGAATGATCAACATGCGTAAGAATTACGCTACAATTTTGCAATAGAACAATGTACGTGATATATTATGTTCTAGAAGAATGCTGGTTCAACTACAAGATACTGATCCACACTCAGAAAAATGCACAACAGAATGACAAAAATGCGTGAAAACAGAAGCTAATTGATGCAGAAAGAGGATGTGAAACCAATAATGTTATGCAATCGGATGGACTATAGAAAAGGAGAATGAATTATAAGAGGCCAAGAAGCTTGTCAGTGTTCTCTGAAGACTGGGCCGCGATGCTGGACTCTGTTCTCAACCTTGAACCACCACGGGACATGACCTGACGTTGATGGGCCTCCTTCCTCTTGAGCGGCTTTTTCTTTGGCAGCCTACATTCGATGGATCGTAAGACAAGGTCAAGTAAGAATAAAGTAAGTGACAACTCACCGCTTCGTGAACCTATGATTGCCTAGCGACCCAATTACGGTCACGTAGTTCAATGACATCCTGTTCAAAGAAATTCAGACAAGGAGACTCAGAAAAAAGGAATGAATATGAATTGCATACGTGGTGTAACATGAAGACTCTTCGTTAGCTCTTTTATCCGAGAGAAATAGACATCCATATGCGCCCTGGCCTTCTGAGTGTCAAGAACGCCGCCGATGGTCATGAGAAGCTTGCAGAGGGATTCTATTTCCTCCTCTTCCGGGTTGTCCACATTCCCCAGCAACTTCTTTACACATTCGTGCATGATCCTCTCTGTCAGCATCTGCAGCTTGAACAATTCTCCGATGAACTTGATTAATCCTAGACCGCGTCGCTTGGCCTTTTGAGCAGCATAGTACTCCTCAGAATACAATACGTACTCTTCCTTCTGATCCCTCCGTCGCGTTCGCGTCTTCGATTGCCTTCGCCGCCATGGCAGCGGTAGTCACCTCCTTCACCACCCAACCTTGCTCAAAATCTTCCTGACACCGATTCAGCAGGTATTTACGGAAAGCTGTCCGCCGGTATTAGGCTTTCCTTGATTCCATCAATTTGCACAGGCGAGCATACATTTAATCAAGTGACCTCATCTGTAGCCTTTTCGATTCTGAAGGCAAGTTTGATGACCTGGATAAGTGTCCTCCAATCTTCCTCGTTCTCCGACTTGTTCACCCATGAGATGATGTGATCGGAAATAGAATCAAATTTCTCCATCGTCAACTTGTTCAGCAGACCCTTGACCTTGCGTTCCACCAACTCTGGAGATTCTCCCTCAGCCTGGAGGGTTTTCCTGTCCCAACGGTTAGCGGTGAATTGCAGTGGAGCCACAGGTTCAAAGTTGGGTTGGTGATTCTGCAGAATGACAGTTGCAATCTGGCTTTGGGCAGTATTGCCAAGCCTGTTGCTCTCGTTCCTCTCCCTTCCCCCTCACTTGCTACGCATGCGTTCACGTGTCCCAGTCGGCCGCCAGTGCTACCCGTAAGAGTCAAGGACATTTGGCACGCAAATGGCAGTGCCACTGACCGAAGCTGCACGAGAGCTCGCAGTGAATCGATCTTCACTGCTGGCATCGGTGGCAAAATTGCCCTCCTTTCCCCATGGTGCTAGAAGAAAACCCGAGGCCGATCGGTGCTTGACGTGCGGGGGGCAAGGCGGTAGACGAAGTGCGGTGAAGACCCGTACCACCGCGCATCAAGTGAAGGGATGAGGGGATCGGTGCCGATCGCGTCAAGAGGAGGTAACAAGGCTGGCTTCTCCTTACAGATCAACATAAATTGAAGAAGGAAGTCTAGGTCATATCTGTAAACAGTAGTGTTAGAAACAGATTCATTCGTAAGGCTGCAAGTTACACACCGGAATTTTCCTTCCTTGGCATTCTGGTTGAGTGCAGGATTAGGGCTGGACACTCCCTCAGGATAGGGAACAGAGTGGATGTCGGAGATGATGCGTGCAGTCGCAAGAGCGCTTGAGGGCCTGCGATGGTGGACTTCGTGGCCTCTTCAAGATCAAGAGGTTCAAGATGCCGTCGTCCGATTGCAGGATTCGTATCGATACAGAGGGTTTCTCCAACCTTCCCTGATTAGGAGCTGGGGTATCTTGATCCTCATATCCCGTCTGCCCTCCCATCTTGTGTCCATGCTAACGCTTCCACAGCCTGCTTTTCTGCCTCATCAGCAAGCCGTTTTCCTCTGCCTCCTTTGCTAGGCGCCGCTGCTCAGCCTGTTCTTTTTCTGTCCTCTCCTGTTCTTCTCTTTCACGGGCCTCTCTCTCCTTCTGCAATCGCTCTTTTAGCTTTCTCCTCTGCAAGCCGCTTTTCTTCCTCTCCCTATGTCGTCGTTCTTTTGTTTCTCTTTTTGTCTCTCCTTTTCTTTGGTCGCCCCTTCTCCCCTCCTCCTCCTCCTTCCTGAACTGCTCTTTCTCTTTCTCCTCTTTGGCTTTTCGAAGCCGCTCCTTCTCAACTTCAGCCTCTCGCCACTTCCTTTCTTCCGCCTCCTTCAACTTCCGCCCAGCAGCCTCTTTCTCCTTCTTTTCCCTTTGGCTCTCAATCTAGCTTTCTCTTTTTTCTTTTTGCTCTTCTTTGGCAAGCCGTTGCTTTCGCTGATTTTTAGACTTGAGGCGGGCCGGTCACCGTAACGGTGTCCCAGGTACGGAGCCAATCCGAGGGAAACCGGTTGGTGAGAGACATTGAGGTGGAATCAGGGCATGAACAGGGCCTTGCGTGTGTTTGAAAGCGTTGGTGTCGAAGGCTGTAGGTTTGCAGAAGGGTTCCAAGGAGACATGGGCATAGCGGGGTGATGAGGTAGATGTTGCCCTTGCGGCGGGGACGTGTTTGCATGGGCATCGTCGAATACCAATACATGTACTGCTCGGGTGGCGGTTACTGAAACGTACAATGCATAAGAGCCTCGCAACCCCGGAGGTCACATAGTCATTGAAGGTTGCATGGTCATCTGTCCGGGGGAGAGAGACCAGATGTCTGGGCGTTATGTGGATGAGGTACAAGCCGCGGGCTCGGCAGACCCGTGGCAGGAGGCCCGCCAGATTGCCTGCCTTGGGGGAGTGACCCGGTGCCATTCGGCATTGCAATGCTCGCGAAAATGTGACCTAGGGGCACCGCTGTGTTGGCTTTGCCGAACGGGATGAGACGGAAATGATTGGTAGGCCAGCTGTGAAGGAGGATGCGGTTTGAAAGGAAGTGGTCGTTCTCTGAGGAGTTTATTTACGTCTAGAGTCACCTTAGAGGACGTGGCATCCGGAGGAGCAGGCAAGGAAGCAGCCGTCGGTGCAGGCGATAGGGAGGATGTCGTCGAACCAGCTGTAGACGTGGCCGGAATCGAGGTGATCTGCCTAGTGTGTTTCCGAAATATTTCGGACTTGTTGGCGTCTATATCGTCAACCGGGAGTCGCAAGTTGTGGCCCATCAACTGGTTCGGTAATTTGAGGTCCTCTTTCTTTTCTATAGATGTGCCCTTCTTATTTCTTGTATGACCATTCTTTGGTAGTTGCCTGTCTGAAAACAATAATAATAGCTAAGTAGATGAAAATAATCGGGAGTTGGCCATACCTTGCAAGCAATGTGGAAGTAGGGCTGGTATTGGAGCGTGCATTTGAACATTCCTCCGTCATCCTGTATGAAATAGAATCGATGACCGCCCTTCCACCAGGCGAATCAGGATCCTTAACAAGAGTCTAGACATACGTCTGAGTGCTAGAGACTATAATTGTTAGAATTGATCACGTTGATGAGCAACGTGATGTCTCCAAGGGCGTGAAGGCGACTGAGGAGAACGGCAAGAAAGGGAACTCGATGTATT
>QDKV01004826.1_pt1 | contig 15791 bp, 14 predicted proteins | sample 1861101 | NCBI WGS metagenome assembly QDKV01 (sample SAMN04275158, study PRJNA302643) | Fungus metagenome, whole genome shotgun sequencing project. | isolation source: fruitbody | host: Mallocybe terrigena | place: Sweden | collected 2013 | reverse complement strand
TTTCCCATCTTGTTCTCTTTGGACATCCTGTCAGGTAAGGTTTGATTGTATTAGTTAGATTGATTATTTATTTGCTTTGGACATCCTGTCAGTTTCTGAGGTCAGTTGCGACTTCCGAAGTATTTCTACTTTCGGCTCGCTTCCACTTCCAAACCGATAGTTGCCCTTAGGCAAGGTATGAAGAGTCTGAAACACCTATTATGATATGGAGCTCATCTGGAGTAATGCTTGGCTTTCCATGTAGATACTCACAAAAGCAACTATAGGAGTCTGGAGTGCTGTGATAGGTATTTGGAATATCTACCCCAGGATCTGATGGAGACGATTCTTCAATAGGTTCAGCAATAGGTTCTGGCTCTGGTAAGGGAATTGGTGGTGACGGCAATTCATCTTGATACCACTTTGGCAGGCAAATAGTATGTGCAGGTTGGCCAGAGGCTTGGACAGGAAGCTGAGCAGAAATTTCAGTTGGTGCCTGTCAGATATATTAGCACTGAAATTTTGAAGTTGCAAATTCCAGTACTTCACCCCCCTAGTTCCATAGGACTCCAGTGGAATCCAGTGGAATAGTCTACTGCAGTCCTATAGGAGTCCACTGGAGTCCACTGGATTCCACTGGAGTCTACTGGAGTCCTATAGAAGTCCAATGGAGTTCACTGGAGTCTACTGAAGTCCTATGGGTCTAGTGGACTTTTCACTTTACAACTTTTGATTATAATACCATTTCTTGTTGGTAATTAATATATATATATTTGGTAATAATATGATTCTAGTAAGAGAGGTAAACTAAAAAAATGAGCTGTCGCACTTGTTTTCAGGGATTGTGGGTGGTGATGGTGGCCAAAGAGAGGTCATACCCCTGAAAATGAGCTGTGACACTCATTTTCAGGAGTTGTGGGTGGTGGTAGTCCCCAGGGAGAGGTCAACCTTCTGAAAACGAGCTGAAGTGGTGGTGAAGGGTGGCAGAGGGTGGTGGTGAATGTGGTGGAGGTGGTAGATGGCAGTGGGAGAGGGGGGAGTTGATGAGGTGTTCAGCGGGAGTGGCCAGATTGGTGGGTGGGTGGAGGTGGTGTTGAGTGGGCTGTGGTAAAGTAACATATGACATTACCCGGTGAGCTGAACAAAAGTCAAGATTTCAATGTGATACCCATATCTACATGTGAATAATTATATCTATGATCTAAGATTAGATAAGTCTACCCAGAGTCCATTGGATTCTATTGTAAATGTAGGTCTCAGTTGGTAAGGGTAACAACTCATATTGAATAGTCCTAACCTATTGTAAATGTAGGCTACAAGGTAATAAGTAAAAGTAAAAACAAAGATATATGATATACTCACTCTCAGTTAATAAGGGCAACAACTGAGAATGACCAGGTAAAGTATCATCATAGATATAGTAAAACATAGGGACAATATCACAAGCCATCACCGAATGGTAAATGAATACCCAAAATGGATATTGGGAATGATGGTGATGGAATAGGAGTAAACTTCAAATGGTAATGACAAAAAGGATTCATACGGGTATTTTTCAACACTCCCCCATACATAAATGTAGGAATCCTTTCTTGATAATGTTGAGTATAAGTTGCAGAAAGGCCGTGGTTGATGTCAGATATTATCTATTAATGGAGGTCTCTACTCTCCCCCAGGTGTTCCACGCGGATTCCACACGGAATACACGGATCTGTATGGAATCTGCGCAGAATGGGATGACACCATGAAACCCAATTTTAGCTGTGTTTTGGTACAATGCAGTCCACACAGATTTGCATGGATTCTGACTTTTTTTTGCACAGAAGCTAGGAATTTGCTTGGACAATTCTGTGCAACTATTTTTTTGCACAGACTAGGACAGATTTACAGCCGAGTACAGACCACTCGGATGGCTGGGCAGATTTGTCATGCACTGCAAACTTTTCACCTCACAAGGATTGAACCTGCAACCTCAGGGTTTTCCTTTTCTGGCACTCAAGACCACTACACTATTAGGTCATTGTAAGTTATTAAAATTAATGTTATATATACTCTTTCCGACCATATTAGAATTTACTCTATGGGACTTTCTAACTGGATTAGGTTTCCCATCAACAGCTGCCATCACCACCCCTTCCACTGCCGTCTACCACCTCCCACCGACCCTCCACCACCCCTCACCATTGCCCACCACACCGCTCGCATCAAAACATGACCGGCATGCAAGAAGACACAGCCAGGACAACCCCAACACGCCAGACACATCAACACGTCAGCAACACGCCACAAGACGACGCAAAAAAACAACCACAAGCAGTCGAAAGCATGGCAAACGCAATGGGAAAGACACCAAGGGGGCAGAGTACAACAGGCAGCGCATACATGGTACGCCTGCTGTTTTCTTTTTTTTTATTTCTTTTCTAATTACATTCTAGCCTACCACTACCACTCACAACCTCCCAAAAACGAGCCATCATGCTTGTTTTTGGGGGGTATGACCTCTCACTGGCAACCACAACCCCCAAAAACGAGGTTTTCCACCCACACCCCCCCAAAAACGAGCTGTTGCGCTCGTTTTCGGGGGTTGGACCATCCTCTGGCCAGCACCACCACCCACACCTCCTGAAAACAAGCACGACTGCTCATTTTCAGGGGTTGGGCTTTCCTCTTGCCAGCACCACGTAACAGCTCGTTTTCAGGAGGTTGTATAGAACACGCTCATATGGGCGTGTTCTACGTGTCTAGTGTCTCTGCCACCTCCCTCCACCTCTCAAACACCAAAGACACGCCCGTTCGGGTGTGTCTTTGGCTCAGGACCCTCCCCTTCCATTGAGATCAGGCGTGTTTTACATGTCTGGTGACTCCAGCTCCTCCTTCCACCTCTCGAACACCAGAAATGCGCCTGTTTGGGCACGCCTTTGGTGTTTCTCTCGTGTTTGCACCACAGCTATCCCCCCAAACACGACGACCAAGCCCGTCTTCATGTTTGTTCCCCCTTTTCCCCCTTTCTCTCCCCTCTTTCTCCCCTCTCTCCTTCTCTCCTCCCTCTTCCCTTTCTCTCCCTCCTCTCTCCTCTCTCTCTCCCTCCTCTCTCTCCCCTCTCTCTCCCCTCTCTCTCTCCTCTCTCTCTCCTCTCTCTCCCCCCCTCCCCCCCCTCTCCCTTCTTCTCTCCTCTTCCTCCCCTCTCTCTCCCCTCTGTTTCCCCTTTCTCTCCCCTTTTCCTCCCTGGTCTTCTCTTGCCATATTCAAGTTGTCAGTCCGACTTGCTCGTGTGTAAAGCGGAGATGGTGAAGATAGTGAAATTCTCAGATGTGGAATGTTTGTCGATTGGCTGCAAAGTTTGTGGGGATGTCGCCAGCCTGAGTAGAGTCATATGTGGTGGCATTATCACTGAACATGTATAGTTGATAATGTTGTAAGTGATTATTTTCACCTTTCCTGCCAAAACTGATGTGTCTGGTCCCTCTTAGGTCTCGAAAAACCTGTCTTGCAGCTGTCAAATGCAGGATAGACTCAGCATCATCTGCCGTACAGTGACAGACTTTGTGTTGTCCCTCTTCAGAATTGACTTTGTGTTGTCCTTCTGGATTCTTGTTGGGGAATTTTGGGTCCCCTTTCACATGCCCTCTACACCACTGTCATCCTTACCCCTATTCTTCCCCTGCTCTTCTGGTTGCACCAGAAGTAGCTTCTCGTTGGGTATTTCATCAGTTCTGGGAGTGACTGCGGTCTTGTGGCCTGCACCTCCTTCAGGAAAGGAATTGGTAAGATGGGTGTCGTTTTCCATGGGTATAAGATCATTGCCATTGGTGGGTTTACGGATTTCAACCTCAGTACAGTCTTCTTCAGTGTGCGGTGCATGCAGTGTAGTTGGTTGGTTGAAAATGGGTTGGTTGTCATCTTTAACAACTTGTTCATTGGGTTCAGGGTCAGTTGAATGGGAAATGGGTTGGTTGTCGTCACTATCAGCCTGGTTCAATTTAGTTTTCTTCCCCTTGACCAACACATTACCATTAGGTGCCTCTATCTCATCAGGTACATATTCCCCACAATATCTTGGAGGTTCTCTTCACCAGACACATCGGTTGAAGTTCCGGTACAGGTTTTGACAGAAGTGAGGGTAAAGTCGGGTGTAAGAGGATCCCTGATATCAGTTACAGCAGTGTTGCTGCTATCATTGACTGTATCAATATTGTCAAGTGTGTCGAAAAGAGTGTTGAAAAGCGGGATTCTCCCCCATGGTTGGCAACATATGGTGCAAACTCTCATCCGGATTCTCAATCAGGGTCCCAGACACCTTTTTTTTTTTTTTTTGGGTTATAGTCCATTGGGGCTTGGCCCTATATTAGACTTTACATGAGCTGATTGGTTTCATGTATTTCTTTAATGTGGTTGACATTTTCGGGTTCCATGGTGATCAGTACGTTGAAGGCGATGAGGTTGTAGATTCTTTTTCTGAAGGTTGCCTTGGTTCCTAGTTCTGAACAGAATCTCTTCGTGTTTGCCTCATCTCTCATCCATCTTGCCGCATGGTCGTCCACCATTTTGATTAGTAGTCCACCCATTCTCTGTTTTGTTACCGTTCTGATGCTTTTCCCTTCCAACCCTAGCTCCCTTAAGGTTTTGTTGATGTTCTTCTTTAGTTGTGTGTCTTCCAGTTCCCGTAGTTTGGAGTCTTCGTCAATTTCCTTGATCATTATCTGTCTGGCTCTGATTCCTTCTTTAGCCGCCAGTTTGGGGTTCACGTGGGTTGGTGGGGCTACCAGTGCTTGCGCGTAGGTTCTGTTCCCGTTCCTATTTCCGTTTTGCCTCGTGTTAATGTCTGGGTTGGCGCTTCCGATGTTTTCTCCAGCCTTCTCTAGTTTTCTGATGACCCTGTTTATTCTGTCCATGTTTTTATCTAGATCTGTTAGCTTTTTGTCTAGTTGGGTGTCTATCTTATCTTTTATTTCTGTGGTTAGCAGCTGGAGGTCCTCAGTAAGGGTCGACAGCTGGGTGTTGACAGTGTCGCGTATGTTCTCAGCCATCATGTACTCTTCTATTTCCTCCAGGAGAAATGCGACCGTGCGCACCGCATTTTTGATTGGTTTTGATATACCTTGCATTGCCGATATCTGGTGTAAACAGTAAGTGAGTGAGGTGGGAGTGATCATTTGTCCAGCCAGGCACAGATAGAGTCTTTTTTCTAGGAATTGTCTTCCTGTTCTCGTGTCCGTTATTTCCTCTTGACTTTCATTTACCGTGAATGTTCCCGTTTTCCTGGTGTCTTGTCTTGTAGTGGGTCGGAGGTTGCCAGGCTGGTTCCCATTTTTCTTTCCCGGTTCCGGTGTCGGGCTTGATGACATTGTTGCCAGAGGTTTTTCGAGAAGCTAGATTATGTACAATAGTAGGTATTCTAGTTTAGATTAGTTGGCTCTACTTGTTGCTGTAGTCTTCCTTCGTCTTGGGTACTCAGCTGGAGGTGTGGGAACTTAGTTGATGGTAGTGGTAGCGGATCAAGGAGCAGTTTCCCCAGACACCATATATCTGGTCCCACATTGCTTGGAGATCCATGTGTCGAGAGCAAAGTGCCAAGTTGTCTCATGAGAGCTGGGGGTTGCAGAGTTCGCCTTGGACCTTTGCCCAAAGTTGGGGGGAAACTGTCCTTCCTTCCCTCCGCCGGTAACAATTCGCGGTAGTATGGGTGGACTGTGTCTTGGCTTTACAATTCGGGTTATTGCACCCATCCTGTTAATGCTGTATTAGAGGATGAAGTAGGCTCAATCTCATTTCCTCTGTTAAGGATCATGCTGTGGGCAAGGATGATGGAAACGATGTCTGCTGATGACGTGAGAGTATACAGGGAAGAGATAACTGGAAGCCACCTCACTGTAGGTGGTAGGTGGTGGAGTAAATAGGAGTGGGATGAGTGGTAGCGGTTCTGGTTGGTGTTTGGGTAGGTAACAGTAATTGAGTCATATTGGTAGTCCATGAAAGTAAGTTGTCTTCATTGAACTTTAGTTCTTCGGAGAGGATTGTCAGGGAAGGTGAAGTCGAAGACATCCTGTATAGGGGTAGTCCGGTAAGTATGTGTATGAGTCGTGGGACTCGGTAGGTGATGCTGTGGTGTGTTGATAGTGTGTTCTCTTCAGTCGAGGTCAGGGTCTAGCGACACCGGGGCCCATAACCTATTGTAAATGTAGGTCTCAGTTGGTAAGGGTAACAACTCATATTGAATAGTGTAAATGTAGGCTACGAGGTAATAAGTAAAAGTAAGAACAAAGATATATGATGTACTCACTCTCATAGTGCTTAAAAGTCTGGTTAGTTAACTGCAAATTAACCACAACTTAACCAGACCTAACTGCAAAATAACCGGTTATAACCGGTTATAAACAGCCCTATAATACCCCTCCAAAATGCACTAACAAACACTCAAAACGGTTGAGAATTGACCAAGTTATTGTCAAAACCGTGAAATGTGGGTCAAAAGAGTAGAACTTTAGAATATTATCATAAATATGTCAATTCTTAACCATTATTCATGTTCTTAGGCTCATTTTAATGGGAAAATATGTATAAATAATTACTGCTGTTACATAAAGGTCAGCTACAACCGGTTATGACCAGTTAAGACCAGTTTATGTCCTAACCAGTTATGACCAGTTACGACCAGTTATGACCAGTTATTTTCACCCCAGTCTGGTTATTTTTGGTTCTGGAAGAAAGGCTAACTGGTTACGGTCTCGCTTACATCTCTGAGAGCCAATTAATCAGACCTAACCGGACTTTTAAGCACTACACTCTCAGTTGGTAAAGATAACAACTGAGAGTGACCGGATAAAGTATCATCGAGATATAGTAGAACGGGACAATATCACAAGCAATCACCAAATGGTAAATGAATACCAAAAATGGATATTGGGAATGGTGGTGATGGAATAAGAGTAAACTTCAAATGGTAATGACGAGAGGCTTCCATGGAATCCACCATAGAACTCTTTTAGTAGAACCTTCCATAGACACATCCATAAATACTTTTATTTCATATTTTATAGAAGTGTCTATGGAATGTTCTACAAAGACGACGTGCAAAAGGGGGCTAAAGGGGCATGAAGAGGACAAGGGCGGCGTGTACAAGGTATGCCTGCTATTTTTTTACTTTTTATTTAATTTTAATTATCTGAAAATGAACTAGACCACTTGTTTTTGGAGGTTTGACCTTTCTCTGGCCACCACCACCGTCCACAGATCTGTTGTGCACTTGGAATTTACTTGGAATTTACTTGGAATATTTCAAGCTCTGAAATTCTACCTGGGACTGGGAGTCTGGTAACAGGTGATCAGACTCCTAGAGCTTTCCCTAATCGGGACCAATTGGACTGTCCTAGTAGTTCAGTCCTGGACCACTCAGAGTCCAGTCAGAGTCCAGTCAGAATAGGTGGAAGAGTGCAATGTTCTGGTTTCATAGAAGCCTCTACTGAATTCCCTTGCAATATTATTAAACAGTATTTTTTAATAGCTTCTATGGAAAGCTTTACAGAATACATCAAGATTTTCTAATTCTATAGCTGTTAGAAAACACTGTTTAATAATATAAATCAAATGTCTGTAAAAGTATTCATGGAAGTCTCCACTGAAAGCAGCTCTATAGTGGGTTCCATGGAAGCCTCTGTAGAAGTGTTCATTCTAACAGCTATAGAATTGCTTGATGTATTCTGTAAAGCTTTCCATAGAAGCTATTAAAAAATACTGTTTAATAATATTGCAAGGGAACCTTCAGGTGCCACTCTTTTGGCCTGAACAGTGACCTGGCTTCCGCTATCTCTTGTGCTTCCACTGGACTTCCGGTTGACTTCTGACTTCTGCTATCGGTTGCTTCAGGTCATTTCCTTTGCATCTGCAACTGGATGTTGCTTCTGCCAGCTTCTGCTCTCCTGCTAATCTGGCTTCTGCTCCTCTTCTGTTCACTTCTGACCCGGTGATTACTCTTTCATCTATTATTACATATCTTGCACCTCCTGTCCTACTTATTACATGTTATCTCTATCCTTGCATTCTTGAGGTAGACACATGTTTGTAAGTATATATCTAGGTAGTGCAGCTGGGTTAAACCCCAGCTGTTATCGATTTGGCTTCTGGGTTATTCTCTTCACAGACTTAGTTAATTTCTTACAAATATGAAATAAAAGGATTTATGGAAGTGTCTATGGAAGGTTCTACTAAAGGAGTTCTATGGTGGATTCCATGAAAGCCTTTGTCAGATTTATCTATTGAAACCTAAAGGTGGAGAAGAGCTTATCATTTTCTCTAAAAAACATCTATGGACACTTCTACAGAGGCTTCCATAGAACTCACTATAGAACTCCTTTGGTGTTTCAATTTATGTATAAATATCACATAAAACATCTATGGAAGTGTCTATGGAAGCCTCAACTGAACTTACTAAACTCATTTTAGTAGAACCTTCCATAGACACGTCCATAAATTTTTTATTTCATATTATTTAACAGTGTTTTTTAATAGCTTCTAATCAAGCAATTTTCTAATTCTATAACTATTAGAAAACACTGTTTAATAATATAAATCAAATGTCTATAAAAGTATTCATGGAAGTCTCCACTGAAAGCAGCTCTATAGTGGGTTCCATGGAAGCCTCTGTAGAAGTGTTCATAGATGCTTTTAATAGAAAATGGTAAGCTCTTCTCCACCTTTAGATTTCAATACAAAGGTGAGAGATCAATATGATAGTAAAATGACAGACCCTCTTTATTCATATCACAACCAGGTCCAATTCACCAAAGAACTTGAAGAAATTGATTTCTTCTTGTTTGCATAGAGGCTCCATAGAGGCTTCTACTGAAACTTACTGAATTCAGTAGAGGCTTCCATGGAATCCATTCATAGAATTCCTTTCAGTAGAAGCCTCCATGGAACCTCCTTTCAGTAGAAATCTTCTTGATGGAAATTATCATTGAAGTGAATTCAGTAGAGGCTTTTATGGAGCCCATCATAAAACTTCTTACAGAAGAGACTTCCATAAATGTTTTTATAAATACCATGATATTTATACATAAATTGAAACACCAACTCATTTAGTTCAGTTTAGTAGAGGCTTCCATAGACACTTCCATAGATGTTTTATAATTATCATGATATTTATACATAAATTGAAACACCAAAAAGAGTTTTATAGTGTTCTATGAAAGCCTCTGTAGAAGTGTTCATAGATGCTTTTTAGAGAACATGGTAAGCTCTTCTCCACCTTTAGGTTTCAATACAAAGACAGGTCCTATTCACCCAAGGACAAGAGATTGATCTCTTCCTGTTTGCATTGAAACTCAAAGAAAACAAATGAAAAGAAGAATGATTCATCACTTTCAATAAAAGCATTTATGGAAATGTCCATAGAATCTACTGTAAGGAGTTCTATGGTGGGTTCCATAGAAGCCTCTACTGAACTCATTTCAATGTTAATTTCCATCAAGGTTTCTACTGAAAGAAGAAGTGTCTATGAAAGGCTCTGCTGAAAGGAGTTCTATGGTGGATTCCATGGAAGTCTCTACTGAATTCACTATACATTGAATTCAGTAAGTTTCAGTAGAAGCCTCTATGGAACCTCTATGGAACCTTCTTTCAGTAGAAACCTCCTTGATGGAAATTACCATTGAAATTACCATTTTCTATAAAAGCATCTATAGACACTTCTACAGAGACTTTCATAAAACCCACTATAGAACTTCTTTTGGTGTTTCAATTTATGTATGAATATCATGGTATTTATAAAACATCTATGGAAGTGTCTATGGAAGCCTCTGATGGAAATCACCATTCCTGTTCGTGTCCATGAGTAATGGGTGTCAGTTCAGTTCTCAGTTTGAATATCAGGCTGAGGCTGAGAACCAGATTTGAACAGGTTTGAACAGAACTTTCTCAAATTTATTCTATTTAGTTTATGCACATTGATTGTCTGACCTTAAAATTTGACTGCAGCCACTCAAACCTTAAAACAATCAACAAACCTTTGTTTTCAACACATCTCACAGTTACTCACTATGTCATTTCCTTTTCACTTGTTTTCTTTGAGTTTCAATGCAAACAGAAAAAGATTGACTCCCTTCTTATCATTGTTTTTGGTGAATGGGACCAGATTATGACACTTTGCTTACCCGAAATAAGAACCCAGCACATGACAAGCGCACAACACACAAGTTGAAGTCAAGCTTTTGTTCACTTTGCTTTCTGCCCACCCTCTTGCTCTCTTCTCATATCCTGCAGCTCTCTAGCACCTGCTGACCCTTTCACTTTCTTTTATCCACATCTTTGCCACTTCGAAATGATCTGTGACATTTTCACTGAAAGCCTCTATAGAAAATCACTTGACATATTCTGTAAAGCTTTCCATGGAAGCTGTTAGAAAACACTGTTATATAAGTATTTATGGAAGTGTCCATGGAAGGCTCTACTGAAAGGTATAAGGGAATGAGAGCCCAGGAATAAAGTTGATAATCAAGCTGGAAAATGTAAATCCCGAGCTTACCATAACATACATGCGGAGAATGATCACTACCATATTTGTCAATCACTATCATCTCTGTCAATCACGACCATCTCTGTCAATCACTACTATATCTGGACAAGAGGCATAATCATCTGACATATAATTAAAAAAGGGAATATACGGCAGTGGGGGAGTACTACTATGAAGGGGAGTGTAACAGGTATCATAGTAGAGAGTATAAACATAGAGAAAATGAATACACATACTAGATATGACATAGAGGACGTCCTCTTGCACCTATCCCCCCTTCAAGATTCGTCGTTGTTTTCGGGAGGTATGACCTTTCCCTGGCAACCACCACCATCCACAGCCCCCAAAAATGAGCATTTCAGGTTGTTTTTGGGAGCCAGGAATCCTGATAGGAAGTACCAAGAATATTGGTAGGCAGGAATTCTTGGTATGGAACCAGGACTACCAGAAATCCTCCAGGAATACGCGGGGCAGTGTGATGACATCTAGAAGTTTTCAGTAGTAAACCTCTACCAAAAATTTCGGCTCATCCACTTCTGTTTGACACCATCACAGGGTAATGTAAGGGCACTGTCGGGCTGGAAGCGAGGTGACTTGTCAGAAGCCGAAAGGACTCGTCGGAAGTCGCAACAAGGCTTCTGGAACTGACAGGGAATCCAAAGATAAATATAGAAACAAGGAAATACAAATAATGACCATACCTGACAGGGAATCCAAAGATAATAGGATGAGAATCCACCTGTCAGATAGGCTAGTTATATATGCTAAAATCGGACAATGAAATAATAATTAAAATATAATATAAAGTGGTACGATGGGAAATATGGTAACAGATGGCGTGATGGGATCACGTCATATATAAAAAGTGAAAAATAGAAACAAACAATAAAACAGTCGGAAGAGTAGCAGAAGACCTTCGGCAGTACTTTCAGTTAAGAAGACCGCGGATGTTGTCTGCGGCTCGGATGACCGTCGGAAGTGATGTCGAAAGTGGAAGTGGTGTAAGGTGAACCGGAGTGTCCCCTTACATCTACCCCCCCTTTTATGGCTGCTTCGCCTCGAAGTAGATTGGAGACATAGGCCTGAATGGGATTTTCGAGAATACAGCGGCTTGGATTTGTCTTGGCGCAGCGGGATTCCTTTGGTAGAAGTCTGCCACTCGCTCTGGTGCATGGACTTCTGTCGCGTATTCCAAACTATCGTGTTCTGGCCCATAACCTTCCCATTTAATTTTAAACTTGAGCCGCCCCTGGAACATCTTGCTGTCCAAGATTTTCTGGACTAAGTACGCGTCCTCGCCTTCTATCACTTCCGGTGGAGGTGGCGGTTGTGGGTTTCTTCTGGGTATCGGGTCTGGTGGTGCGGTTGGGAGCTTAACAATGTTAAAGACCGGATGTAAGCGACGCATTGGGAAAGGTAGTCATAGCCGGTAGGCGTTGCGAGAGACTTGTTTTTTGACTGGGAAGGGTCCGAGTCTCCTATGTGAGAGCTTCTGCGATGGTCGACTTGTCTTAATATCCGAAGCATCCAAGTATACGAGGTCGCCTGGTTTGTAAACGGGTGTTGGAAGTCGTCTTTGGTTGTAGTACCGAGCCATGTCGTCTTTAGCTTTTGCTAGAGCCGACTTAGCTTCTTCCAGTGCAAGTTTCATCCGGTCCGTAAATTTGTTAACCGACTCTAGTCGGGATGGTTGCTGTGGCTCAAAGCCCATCCGCGGATGTTGTCCTGAGTCGAGGAAGAAGGGGGTTTGCTGGGTGGAGGAATAAATGTGGTTATTGTACTGGAATTCCACCATCGGCAGAAGATCAGCCCAATCATCTTGCCTCTCTCCGACAAACAACCGTAGGTATTGCTCCAGTTCTTGATTCACCCGTTCCGTCTGACCGTCTGCCTGCGGATGGTATGCAGTTGTCTTAGCCACCTTGATCCCCAGTAGTCGGTAGACTTCCGCAGTAAAAGCAGCTGTGAATTGAGGGCCTCGGTCAGATATGGTGCAGGTCGGAAGTCCGTGGAGTTTCCAGACATTGTCCCTGAACTGTCGGGCTGATCCTTCAGCAGTGATGGTTGTGTTTACCAGAAGGAAGTGAGCACGCTTGGTGAGCGAGTCTACTACCACCATGACAGCGTTGTGACCATCCGACTCTGGGAGTTCGACAATGAAATCAACACTTATAGTGTGCCACCGGGTGTCAGGTGTCGGTAGAGGTTCAAGGTAGCCGGTCGGCAGGCGTTTGTGTGCTTTTGTCCGCAGGCAGAGGTCGCAAGTAGCCATGTACTGGCCTATGTACCTAGACATTTGGGGCCACCAGTAATTGCGGCTCACCAGTTCTAATGTCTTCCACCTACCCGGATGACCAGCTATCCGACTGTCATGGTTAAGAGCGATGATCTTCCGTCTTATGTTGGAAGATGGTGGAACATAGATCTTTCTGCGGACACTTCTCCCTCTCCTTTAGCCAATTTGGCTTTTGGTCCTCCTTTCCGCTGTCTTCCTCCCAACAATTGTCTTTCCGATGACCAGGCTTCCCACAATTGTAACACTTTCCCTTTTCACCATTGCCTTTCCACCCATTGCCCTCATTGGTTGAGAAGGCCACATTCTCTGTGTTCTCATCTCGTTTGGATGATTTCCCAAGATTTCGGTGCTCGTATTCGTCGGTAAAGGCTTGCATTAGGTCATTGGGTGATAGGATCATTCCTAGAACACTCGAAGTGGCGTTTAGTGCAGAGATGATTCAGATGAAGGGTTCGAATGAGTAGGGAAGTGATCCCAGGATGATCGCGTAGAGTTCGTCGTCACCAGGGGCATGGCCCATCAAGGCCAAGTCTTCCCTCATTAGACATAGTTTCGAGAAGTGTGCCTGTACGTCTCCCTTTTCAGCTCATCGTTCCTGTTGCAAACATTGCCTCAAGTCCACGGAAACCATCCGTGACTTGTTTTGGAAGTCACCTTGCAGTGCTTCCCAAATTTCGAGCACTGTGCCCTTGTTTCAGATCTTCATGAAGAGTGAGTTGGGAATTGTTGCGGCAATTTGCTGCTTCACAACAGCTTCCCCTTGCTTCCACTCCTTCAACTCCACCTTCCACTCTTTCAACTCCCTCTCCTCCTCACGTGTATAGACAGCCTGGACCATTTCATGGGTGTCGTTGCCCACGGCATCCTTCTTTGGGACCATCCGGGGCTTCACCAGGCATACAGGTTCTCTTTCGGAACCATCCACATGCTCGAGAAGTCCACTCACATCTATTGACCATATGAAGCGGTCTTTGTAGACCACCCAGTTCACACCACCGGCTTCCAGTTTAGGGACTTTCATGAGGTCATTGCCCAGCTTAGAAAATCTCGAAGACATATTCACAAAGAGGTAGGATAGGGTAGTGGTTTATCTATTTAGTTACGGTCGGGGCTCATAATCTGTTGGAAATAATAATAGGAAGATATAGGGATGAATAATAAGATGATAATTCGTGTGCTATGTATCAGTATATATACAAAGATATAAGTCCTAACTAGAGAAGTAAGCTAGAAGCAATAAGTATTAAGCTGCATGTTGTCTAAGTGTCCAGCTACTAAGAAAGGCAATCAGCCTACTAAACATGGAAGATTTGTAATATTCAACATTCTACTGAAACTTACTGAATTCACTATACATTGAATTCAGTAGAGGCTTCTATAGAATCCACCATAGAACTTCTTTCAGCAGAGCCTTTCATAGACACTTCTTCTTTCAGTCACATATGATAGAAAGGGTATACAATGAAACATGGTCAGCAGAATGAAAAATTTGTCCATCAATGATGGAGCCAGCTAACTCAGCTGAGTTGTAAGTCAGATTCCAACATAGTTGATTCAGCTGAGTTTACATAATCACCTACCCATAATAGACATGTCATTAAGGTTAGTAAGATTAATAATCAATAGATGACAGTTTTTATAAGCCTATACTACATAACAGCCAATGAAAATGAGAGTCTGTGAGTAGGATTGAAGTTTCCAACATCAGGAATATTAGATTCAATGGAAAGATGCTGGTCTGACATTAGAAGTTGTTTTTCTAACAGTTGGAAATGCTACTCCGACTGTTGGAGATGCTAGTCCGACAGTCGGAGATGCTAGTATGACTGTAGGAGATACTAATCCGACGGTCGGAAATGCTGCTCCGACAGTTGGAGATCCTAGTACTACTACAACGGCAGAAAAACATTCGTCTCACACGATCCAAGGCTGCCGTAGTTGGTCCAACAGTTGGGAATGCTACTCCGACTGTAGGAGATGTTAAGTCGGACTGTAGGAAATGCTAGTCTGACAATCGGGAAAGCTACTTCAACTGTAGAAGATGCAATCCAAGAAGATGCTAGTCCGACTGTAGGAGATACTAATCCGACAGTCGGAATGCTAGTATGACTGTAGGAGATACTAATCCGACGGTCGGAGATGCTACTCCGACAGTTGGAGATGCTAGTCCGACAATTGGGAAACTACTTCAACCGTAGGAGATGCTAGTCCGACAGTTAGAAATGCTAGTCCAACAATCGGGAATGCTACTCCGACAGTGGGAGATGCTAGTCTGACAGTCAGAAATGCTAGCTGGGAATGCTACTCCGACTGTAGAAGATGCTAGTCCGACAGTCAGAAATGCTAGGGAGATGCTAGTCCGACAGTAGGAGTTGCTAGTCTGACAGTAGGAGTTGCCCCTCAAATTGTAGTAATTACCATGCAAGTCCATCAATACTGGACAGATCTACATGCACTATGTGTCGGTGGAAGAGCACCAGTAAACGATTATTAAATAAATTTATGTGTATGTACACTCATTTTACATTATGTAGTAATTCCCTTGCAAGTCTGTCAGTATTAACCTGATCTCCGCACGGATTTGGCGGTGGAGCGGCGGAACCAACAGCCTTTTAACAAGCCCAACAATGTAATAAGTTATTCAGTAAACAATTATTAAACAAATTATGTGTATGTACATTCATTTTACATTATGTAGTAATTCCCTTGCAAGTCTGTCAGTATTAACCCAATCTCCGCTGCACCGCATGGATTTGGCAGTGGGGCAGGGGAGCCGACAGCCTTTTAACAAACCTGACTATGTAATAAGTTTGTTCAGTAATCAATTATTAAATAAATTATGTGTATGTACACTCATTTTACATTATGTAGTAATTCTCTTGCAAGTCCATCAGTATTAACTCAATCTCCGCACGGATTTGTCGGTGGTAGTGTTGGGGAAGTTTGGTTTGGTCCGGTTTGAGCCCTTTTTGGCCAAACCGGAAACCGAATGGTTTGGTTTTAGCC
>QDKV01004827.1_pt1 | contig 15838 bp, 15 predicted proteins | sample 1861101 | NCBI WGS metagenome assembly QDKV01 (sample SAMN04275158, study PRJNA302643) | Fungus metagenome, whole genome shotgun sequencing project. | isolation source: fruitbody | host: Mallocybe terrigena | place: Sweden | collected 2013 | reverse complement strand
GGGAAAGTAAACGAAGTCACCCGAAGCCAGAAAACACGTCCGTAATGGATGTGTTTTGAGTTTTCGGGTGAGGGGGGAAAATGGGAGACATTGTTCAAAACCCAGCCAATTTGACTGGGTTTTTTGTGTTCTACAGCTGTGGTATGGAGGGGGAAAGATAACCGAACCCACCCGAGCCCAGAAAACACGTCTGAAATGGAAGTGTTTTAAGTTTTCGAGTGGGGAGGGTAGGGAGGGAAGAACCCTCAAAAAGCGGTCTAAATGACCGCTTTTTCAGGTTCTGAGGGTGGGGAAAGTGTCTTTTGGGGGATGTACGGGTGGGACTCGCATTTCCAGCCCCTCTTTCAATCCTGTTGAGTGGGGGCAAGGTGTCATCATGCAGAAAAATAGATAATTCAATAGAAACATACCTGGGGGACCCTCTGTCCCCCCTGTTGCCTCCCTTCTCCCCAATCTCTCCCCACCTCTCCCTTCCGTGGTCTTTATATATCCCCCTTCAAGTCCTACCTATAATAAAGCAGTCAAAAGGCAGTGTGAATTGAAAATGTGTAGCTGAATTTTCAAACCTACTCCTGATTGCAGCTGAGAACAGATTAGTCATAATTAAGTAAGCTCCCATGGACCATACAGGGAACAAATCGGACTCATTTTCGTGGGAACTGTTCTCATTTACTATTAAGATTCTAAGTATAGCATGAGAAAATATGGAAATATTAATGTGTGCTTTATATAGATTTCCAATCACATGACTTTTTACTTGCCCTTTTGCCCAAGCTCAGATTTCAAAAATATAATTTTCTGGCCTCAAATCAAAACAAATAATAGAATTAAGTTCAATATCATTAACACCTCTGTTGTAAAGTAGAGCAAATCCATACGCATCCAATGTATTGTGGCTGTGGCGTGATTTTACGTGACTTTCTCAACAAATTGAAACTCTAATTACTATGAGCACCTTCCAAGAAATTGAAGACCGACAAAAAATATCTTTTCATAATTTGCAAATTTTGTCGGTTTCACTTTTACAAGAGAGATGCTCAGTGAGTTGTTATTAAATAAACACAGGATAAGTACATGAAAGTTTATGACCACGTGATGCAATAAAGTACTCGAGCATTCCATCGGGTGCTGAGCCATGCCTAGATTAACAAAACGAAAGCTTATCAACCTCCTCAACCTAGGAAACTTCTCAAAGAAGCAAAGAACCAGACCGGAAGCTGAGACTGATGATGCTGAAAAAGAGAACTTGAAGGTGAGTGAATATCTCTTCATAAATAGCTAACAGTCAACTTACCTTCTCAACAGCCAAATGCTTGTGATACAATCAAGAATAGGGCAACATCTATCTTTAACACAATCAAAAGCTCTGTCTTTGACTGTTCCATCTCGAGGAAAAGCTCACCAGCAAAAAGTCCATCTCGAAAAGGACCACCGCCAGTATGGGAGTTTGCAGCCCAGTTCTTTGTTCTCCAGAATCCTGAACCTGTCATGGAACCTGAACCAACACCTATGGAAGTGGGTAATGTGTTTTGTTACAACACATTTGAGGATCCGATGGACATTGACAAAAATCCAAATGTCGGGGAATCTATGGACTCGGATGATGATGAGGAAGCATATGGAGATGAGCCAGATGAGCCAGGGGTGAGTGATGATGATGGAGATGGAGAGGCACATGATGACGAGAAGGAGAAGAGATGGAAACCACCCACCCTTGAAGCTGCGCGGATTGCACATACAGATATCAAAGCATTAATTCGACCGCCACGGAATACCGGGAATGGCTACAAAAATCCAGGGCTCGATCTACTTCTGCGCAGCCGGCTTGAATCAATGCAGCGATTCCTGTGGGCATACATCGATGTCAAATCCCCTTTCCACAAGAAATGGATGGCAGCCTCACTGGATATAGCGCGCACAGCAGAAAAGGGCTTGTGGTTTGCTCGACGACTCCGAGAGTGGACTTCTGCATTCATCAAGAATGCTGAAAACCTTCCATTAAATATCTATGGCACCTGGAATAAGTCGCGAGTCGATGACGAGGGTCTCAAGCAAGAACTGTTCACTCACTTGCAATCAATTGGCAAATACATCTCTGCAATGGATGTGGTTCGCTACATGGCACAGCCAGATGTGCAGAAGCGATACATGATGAAAAAAGGGATTACAGAAATGACCGCGCGAAATTGGCTCAGCCGGATCGGATTTCGATGGACACTTGAGCCATCAGGGCAATATGTGGATGGCCACGAACGAGATGATATTGTTGAATACCGCCAGAAGGTTTTCCTGCCACGATGGAAGGAGCTCGAGCCAAATTTGCGTGCTTGGACAAAGGATGGGACAGAGGAAGAGGTTGGTGAGCGGCCGCAGCCACAACGGCTTGTGGTCTGGTTCCATGATGAGTCCACGTTTTACGCCAATGATCGCCGGAGGAAGCGCTGGGTCCACATGTCCGAAAAGGCAGTTCCGCGTGCAAAGGGCGAGGGGGCATCCTTGATGGTTGCTGACTTTGTTTCTGCAGATTACGGATGGTTGCGATCCCCTGATGGAAAGGAATCAGCTCGCGTCGTTTTTAAAGCAGGTAAAACACGAGATGGATACTTCACAAACACTGAGATCATTCTTCAGTTGGAGCTCGCGATGGACATTGTCCAGAAATACTATCCCAACAACCATCATATCTTCGTGTATGATAATGCGACTACGCACACGAAGCGACCAGCGACCACCCCTACAGCCTCCAAAATGACAAAGAATCCGTCGAAAAAATTCGGGGCAGAGGTCACCGTGACTGTCAATGGAAAAATTCAGTACGCTGCCAATGGGAAACCTCAAAAGCACACCGTTCAAATGGGTCCCGTCATCCTTCCTAATGGCCAGCCGCATTATTTCTATGAAACACCGAGCACGACAGTCCTAGGCATGTTTAAAGGAACAATGAAGCTTTTGCAGGAACGTGGACTTACCGAGGAAGTGAAGCTAAAAGGATCCTGCAAAAATTTCAAGTGCCCAGCAGGCACAACACATTGCTGTCAGAGGCGCGTACTGTACAACCAGCCAGATTTTGCTGATCAACTGTCCGCTATTGAGATCGCATGTAAGGCCAGAGGTTTCGAGGCAATCTTCTTACCCAAGTTCCACTGCGAGCTCAATTTCATTGAGCAGTGTTGGGGACATGCAAAGCGGGTGTATCGTCAGTATCCCCCATCATCCAAGGAAGACGATCTTGAGAGAAATGTGTTGTCAGCGCTCGAGTCTGTTCCCGTGGAGACGATGCGGAAGTGCGTGCCAATTTATACTCAGATGACTCAATGATGACTTGATAAGGCTCCCACACTCACAGATATGCTCGTCGGTCTCGGCGCTTCATTGATGCTTATTACTGTGGCCTGGATGGGAAGCAAGCTGCCTGGGCATCCCGGAAGTATAGAGGACATAGGGTGATGCCTGAGACAGTTATGGATGACCTCATGAAAGCGGGATTGTGAACCGATATTCCAAAATTCTACAATACATTTGCTCAGAATATATCCACGAACCTTCTTGAATTGGAATTCTAGCCAGTTGTATAGATAAGTAATGTCGAATCAACGACGCGTTGCATTAGGCATGGCCCGTCTCACGTGCTTCTGCTAACCCACCCGTCACACATCAGTCACAACCCTGAACATTGGATGGTTATGGATTTGCTCTACCTTATAAATTTCAAAACCAGTTCAACAGATCCCACAACACACTGCGGGCAAAAAAGGACACTCCTCTTTGGAAAATTCAATAAAAATTATTTAGCAAATAATAATTTGATCAGCTATGAAAAGATCATAATAAGTTTATTCTGGGAAATCCAATTTTCGAGCACATTGTTCCATTTCAGATATATTAAGGTGACATTTTTTATTGACCAGACCACTAAAAATAATATTTACACATTAATAGACATTTACAGAAAATGTTGAAGCCATTTATTGTTTTCAATCTGCAACTCAAAATTCTTTAGTTATATATTTGTCAGTCAAGTAAAGTTTAGACAAAACTAGTAAAGGATTTGATTATTTGCACAATAGAATAACAGGAAAGGCAATGAGACATTATGTCAATGGACAAAAACCTTATTTATCAGTATATTTTAATTAAGAAAAAGTTATAAACAAATTTGATATTTTGTGTCGGGACAATAACCAATTTGGCTGTTCATTCTATGCAAAGAAAAAGACAAAAAGAAATAAAAATTTTACCCATATATTTCTGGGCTTGTAAAAGCGAAAAGAAAAGAACATATTGTTTCACTGCATAAATACAATAACAAGTACCTGCCATGTGAATGGCAAGTGCTGGGCATCGACGGGTGCAGTGGCTTGATCAGCTTTGGATCAAAACCTGCTGACGTAATGATCCACCCGCTTTTCTATGGATCGCGATGTCTTGGTGGTATGGCAAGGTGTGAATGGTTATCGAGAGGTCAGGATTCTTGGTTTGGAATTTATATTGTGATTAACCCCTTTTCGTAGATCCTCAACCATTGCACCAAATGGCTTGGCGTCTGTCTTGAAAAGTGATGAAGACAAGCGGCCCAAGTCGGACCCAAGAAGACTGTGGAACACTTCTTGTTGGTTTAACGGGAGACCCGCAGGTGATGCTGCGCAGCGATGTGGTTACGACATTCCCAGCCTTCGATGTGTTTCACTTGTGGACAGTGACCTTGACCACATCTTGCTTCTGCTTAATTTGCTTGGAGAACCCCATGACACGACATAAGGTGCAGAAGAGGGCGAAGACTACGAGGAAATCACACAAGAGGATTGCTGGACCGTCATCTCCAGTTTCTTTGATCAAAAAGGTCTCGTCCGCCAACAACTAGATTCTTTCGATGAATTTGTGCAAAACACGATGCAGGAACTCATTGACGAGAATGCCGAACTTGTCCTCAATCAGGCGGACCAGCACACAGGACACGACACAGACATGACGCGAAGATATGAAATCAAGTTTGAACAAATCTACCTTTCGCGTCCAACGGTCACCGAGGCAGATGGGTCAGTTGTTCCTGTGTTTCCCAGGAGGCGAGGTTGCGGAATTTGACATACTTGCACCTTTGTATTTTGAAATGACGAAGAGGGTTCTGGTTGGAAGGGAGGACCGAAGGAATGCCAGGAGACATTGTCTGGGAAAGGGAGCATGAGGATTCACCCGAAAACACCACAAAAGTTTGGATTGGGAAGGTGTGTATTATGGCACTGAAATTCCCATTTGGTTTGATCTCCATCATGTTATGTTCGACGTTTTGTATCCTTCGAGATCTCCAAGAGCAAGACTTATACAATTTGAATGAATGACCGCACGACTCAGGCGGCTACTTCATCATAAAGGGTTTGGAGAAAGTGCTTATTGCCCAGGAACGTATGGCAACGAATCACGCTTATGTCTTCGCGAAGGTTCAGCCTTCACCCATCAGTTTCCTGGCCGAAATTCGGAGTGCCATCGAAAAAGGTGGCAAAACCATCAGTCGGTTCCAGGTTAAAATGTTCCACAGGAACCAGGAGCGATCTGTAAGTTTGAGGTCTAACACTGTCCGGCTCAATTGAAACAACCACTCAGCTCGGGAGTGTTATGAAAGCCACTATTCCTCACATCAGAGTTGACATTCCAATTTGGGTCGTTTTTCGTGCTTTGGGCGTTATCTCAGACCGCGACGTCTCGGAACACATTTGTTACGATGTGCAAGACACTCGGATGCTTGAAATGCTCAAGCCGTGTATCGACGACGGTTTCGTCATCCAGGACCGTGAAGCTGCTCTGGACTTCATCGGAAATCGCGGAACGACGACATTCCAGGGAACGGCGTATCAGATACGTGCAAGAGATTGTGCAGAAGGAGATGTCACCGCACATTTCGATGTCCGAAGGGTCAGAATCCAAGAAAGCCTACTTCTTTGGAAGAGATTGGGACGATCATGGCACCTTCGAAGCAAAAGTCGTTTTCCAATAAAAAGGAAAAGGTGTTTCATCCTTCTTCACGCAAGGCCAATCAGCTTGCTTGGAAATCGCTTCGGAATGCCAAGCTTGTGAGCCTGCTCAATGAACGGCACAGAAAACACAATTCGCTTGGTATGTTTCCTGATAGCTGAAGGCTTATCAATGAGTATTTGTATAGTTGATTTGCATGGTTTCTTCTTCCATGCAATGCCAGAGTAAGGCGTCCTAAGTTTGGAAGAACTCCATCACGTTGTTTGGGATATCTGGTTAACACAATTCGACGAAGAGCTTGAACACGAACAATCTACCAGAAGAAAAGGATGACCAAAGGGCACCAAAGCGATGAAACTGGATGAAATAAAGCTCAGGGAGACTGAGAGCTATCGAACAGGCATGGGTATATACCTGAACACATCGCAGCATATCACCTGCCGTTTTAAATTTTTTTGTCAGAGGTGATTGACTTGACACACATACTTAGATGAGGGATTCCGCCTTGTTGATCGTTCCCAAGGTCAGGGGGCTCCTTCAACCGACCCACCAGTTGGACCAGTCACCATAGCCGACCCCGATCTTGCCCGATTAGCCCAAATCGTCGTTTCTCTTGTTCTTCAAATTGCAGCGTCTTTCACACCACAACCAGGACAGAAGATGCCCCTCCACGTCGCAGAGGCTGTTGCTATGCGTGCTACCCTCTCGGGGATGCTTTCCCGGAATTTATTAGACATAACCTGCGCACTGCGTTTCCGAATTTCGTGATTTCGGAAAGGCCGCAAGAAATGGCTTTGCCACTGCTTGGTTCCGCTTAGGAAGGGACTACGAGAACTTCAATGATCATCAACATGCGACAGAATGTTTCGAGCGGGGTGTAAAGCTCAATGATAGTTGTCTTTATGTATGTTCAAAATAATCTAATTCCTTCACCCTGTACTGAACTGCTCCATAGCGCATGGTGGCCCATCTTGGTCAACTTCTCCTTCCTTCAAATCCAACAATAGCACCCCCTCTTTTACATTGTGCCACCAATCTACCCTCCATCACCTGCCCCCAACCAGCCTACGTCTACACTCTCCTCCTTTAATCAGAATTTACACAAATCACTGTTCCACCTTCTCTCTTCACAAATTCTATTCCTCAGGGATCATCTCCTCACCTCGAAGCACGCAAGCATCTCGAACGAGCCGCTTTCCTCCACTTCCCAGCTGCACAGTACAAACTCGGCCATGTATATGAATTTGCTGAGCCGCCCTTCCCTTTTGACCCTCTCCTGAGCGTGTCTTCCCTTAGCCGAGTGTGCTATGGGATACTACTCCGAAGCTGGCGTTGGGCAACCTAAAAACCTTGAAGCCGCACGGAGGTGGTACCTCCCCGCTCAAGAACATGGGAATGCCAATGCGACTGAGCGGCTCAAGGCGCTCAGTCAACCTGCTGCCAAGAGAGGAACATAAAGGTATCACGGAAGCGAAACTGGTGAGGCGGAGGACGATAGCGATGCAGAGGATGGAGACGGCGCCGCTTAGTCCAGCTTGGGAGGGCAAAACATTTCCTACGATGAAAGAGCAGCAAGAACAGGCGATGGTGATGGCAGGCGTCGCGCAGACAACCAGCGAACAACGGCACGAAAACAGCAGCCCCCTCTCGTCAACGATATATAATATACCAGCTCACGCATATCTCCAAAACATAGCCAAAGAATTGGCAGATCTTCAGTTGAAAGTATGTCTTTTGTCTCTCATATTCAAACATTGTGGATGAGAATATTATCTTCCTTTCTAGTCTCGAGCCGTTCGTGTCCTCCTGCATATGTTCAAAGTTTGCTTGGTGGTCTTGGCCTTCAAAAGTAGATATCGTTCTCTTTCGTCCTCAACGTGTCTTTTTAGTGTTTGTATTGCATTCAAATCTCACGTTGCATCACCCATATACCATCATCGCAATCTCGTCAACATTTGTTCAAGCATCCATTCGTATTGCTATTGCTTTCACGTCGCCAGAATCGGTCTATAATACAGCAACTTCCGATATCCACCCCATCTTCGACATACCTTATGATTGCCCCGGCCATCTGGGTACGGAATGTCGGTGCACCAGTTCTTTCATTGCCCCGTTCACTACCTCGCCAGTATGCGTGCCCCTCACGAACAATGCCGTCCTTGCATCCTCAATCTCTTTTGGTTGACGCGCCTCAAGAGCTCGCTTCGAGCGTGCATTCTTGGGTTTACTAGAATATATTAGAAATCACTATCTTATTATCAAAAAGGAATCTTACATGATGCGCAACATTGGCTTTCAGCCAGTGATGGAGAAAAAAAAAACTAATGTAACAGCGGAAGGGCGGACCATGGATAAGCGCACTTTTGGCTGGTCGATCAGAAAAGGAGATCCACTCGGCGGGCCAAGAGTCTGAGCTCTAGAGCACCGCTCTTTCGTTTCGGTTAACCTCATGCAGAGGTAGTCCGCTACTCTGAGTGCGCGGTCGTGCCGTGGTGTACGGAGGGTGGTGGCGAACTGCAATTTCGGATCAATTTCGGATTTGGATTAACCCTGCAGTTCTGGGCATTATAAACACGAAATGAAGTACCGGTTGTAAAGTACGTTGATTATCATAACAGGCAAAATTTATCTACTCTTAAAGTTCAAAAACCTTTCATCCCTGAGAACATTTTCTGTGGGGTTTGCTGAGGTACCGGGATATCATATCACGCGTTGGCCAATTGCCTTCGTAGTTTGCTAAGAATGGGAATTCTTTGCTCACCTGAAAAATAAAGTAAGAAAACATTGTGATATGTAATGGGTGTTAAGCATACTTCCTCCTGGACCTGAGAAATAGCGCCAGGTGGCTGTCTGGTAATTGGATTGTCAGGCATCAGAGACCCTGCGTTTATGTGGTGCTTGAGACAGCGTCGAACAAAGCTCTGCGTGGTCAGAATTGGACAATAAAACTCAAATGAGTTGAAGAAATTACTTGAACCGTAGAATACAATCCTGGCTGCCAACTCAGATGTGCATCCAGAGAGTAACCTCCCTGACTCACGGCACCAGCTTGACCAGGAGGTTTGGGAATCGGCTGCGTGTGATAAACCTCTAACACAGGAGTATTAGATCATCCAATGCAAACAACACAGGCTCACCTTGGGTCATATCTAGAGAGTGATGGTCAGAGGCAGCTTGTTGCCCCGAAGCAACTGCATGGGTATGTTCATCAAAAACTAATTTAATGGTGAGAGCAGGAATGTTTTCGTTCACAGGATACAAAGTATTCCAGTGATATTGCTGATTCATGGAATACAAGTATCTAATGGATGGAATGGCGAAGTGACAACTCGGACGACGGACTCGCTATTATGCTGAAGATCACATGTGTCAGATTTCCAACGTGATCCCGAAAATGCTGTCAACATTGACATTTTGATTATAATGTATCTTGGTCTGTCGCTCCAATGGCTTCTTTTGAAGCCCGTATCGCAAAACACATCCTTCGTCTACAAAAAAACAAAGAACTTCAGATGACTGAGCAGCAGAGGCGTGCCTACTATACCGCCCCTGGCCCATCACTTCGCCTGCTACACAACCAGATTACTGGGAGGGATGCTCAGCGCCGCATGGATAAAGAGAGGAAGGAGATGTTGATGGAAACGGAAGCATACGAGATCCCGCAAATTACAAGCACAGAGGATGTTTTGCCACAAGAGGCCGGAAGAAAATAAGATGCCAAAGCGGCATGCATACGGAGGGTCCCTGGAAGGTGATGTTCAAATGGCATCGGACGGGATTGAGATAAACCAAGCTTTGTTGGAAGAGGAGGGGGTCTGTTGGAAAATATCCGAGGAACAAGACTGGGAGCTGAGGAGGCAAAAGGAGGAAACCCTAAGACAAGAACGGTTGAGGCGGCTGGCTGAGGAGGAAGATCAAAGTCGGTACGCACAGCTGAAGAGGCAGGAGGAAGAGAGAAGGGACACAGAGCTGAGGAGGCAGGAAGAGGAAGCCCAAAGATGATGGGAAGAGTTGAGAAGGCAAGAAGTGGAGGAAGCTCGAAGACAACGGGAAGAGCTAAGAATTCGACAAGAGGAGGAGGCCCGAAGACAAGAAGAAGAGCTGAAGAAGAATTGGCAAGGAGCTCAGAGGCAGCAATGCCCGAAGACACGCAGATTCCATCCCTATATGAATGCCAGAGAACGCGGATTAGAGAGTAATCAAGAGACAGATGAGGTGACTTTTATAGAAATTTCTTGCATTAAGACCTTGAATTTTTTTTTCGGCTATCAGGAAAGAGCCCCCCCCCTTGGTGCCATGAATCAGTATGGACTTCGGTGGGACAGGTTGCAAAACTCTACCAAGGGCACTCGCTTTCTATCATTCTCAGATATTCCATGGCCAACCAAATCCACGCTGTCTAACCCACCTGATATTACCAATGAAGCCGTCAAATCTTTCCTGGCCTCCTTTGGTCTCATGTCAAACTCAAAGGAGTGCGTCCAATGGATAAGGAAAGAGTTAAAGTGTTGGCACCCAGATAAGTTCTCAGCGTTCATACTGCCTATGGTGTACGAGGATCAGGTGAGACAGGTGGCAGAGGCAGTGAATAATGTGTCGGGCATATTAGCCAATTTGATGCAAAAGGCTCACTCATCATCAGATGTGTAAACCATGTAACTATCACAATGTAATTGTAAGTAAGTAGTAGTGGGCGATATTTTCAGACTTCAGACATTATGCAATGTGATACCCGGTTCAACGACGATGAATTCGAATCACTTAAGGGGGCCACACCTTTCCTAAACGTGTACTACAGCCCACGTAAGCCCACCTTTCAAAATGCGACAAAGCGACAGCTTCGCCTATCATGACAGTTCAATTGCGTAACTATAATGTTTCAGTAACGAGCAGAAAGTGAGAGAAGTGACAAGAGATGTGCGAGCAGGTGCCGCTATCAAAAATGTCAACAAAATATATATCAATAACTAAAAAATCTTGTTTATTTATTTACTAACAAGAGGGCAAGCTCTTTTTTCATCACGTCGAATCCTCGTTGAGTTGAATGAAATGTGATGCAACGAGGAGGTAATTTCTCCCTCGTGGAGTCAAACAAAAAGTGGAAGCTCCTCCTTGCCATGTTGAGGAGGAAAGAATGAGCGAGAAGAATCTCCTCTCCTCGCTGTTGACGGTTGGGCTGCCATATGGTTAGAGAAAGCTAATGAAACCTTAAATGTACCCAATACGCCCTTGCCCATTGTCACCTCCCCACTTCTCCATCGCCGTTACCGCAGTTCCGCCGCATTGAAAGCCCAGCTCCTATGGCAATCGTCGTCGTCGTTGCTGGACTGTGGAGCTGACTTTGTAAAATAGCAAAAAGTTGGTATTTTACACATAGCCAGCGACGCCCCTGCCGTGTAGCCATCTTGTTCATCTGCCGGAAAGTATCCCAGCTGTTTCTGTTTCTGCGAATGTGTCGTTCTACAGGTTGAAGAAATGGTTGACCTAGCAGTTGTTTAGGTGAAATTGAGAAACCTCAGCTGGACGGCTGACTCCCGAATCTGCCAACTGAAATCTAATAGAAAACCAAAGGAGGCGGAATCACTGTCAGTCGGCTGCTAAGTTGAGGGGGGTAATCGTACATTTAACGGCTTTCACCCTAAGCCCATCCTACATCTCGTCATTTTGACTCTCTGCCTTGCAGGAAGTGGAGATGGGGCTCATGGGACAGGTGCCTCCTGACTGGGTGTTCCCGGAGCGATAATTAGAAAAAGGATGTCGATGTCGGAGGGTCAATGGAGGCTGGAAACCACGTTGAAAGAGAATGCGTGAGATTATCGGATATGTCTCGCAGATATATAATCAAGGGAATGTTCGTCGAAAATTCGCAAAGCCCTAATGGCCAACCAGGCGAAAAATGTTTTCGGTATAGCTAAACTGTGGCTGGCAGTCTGCTGATTCAGGAATATGCCATTCAGAAGTTGAGGAACCCCAAATGGCGAAGACCGCCCTGAAGTTCAAGTTGAGCGGTTACGTAGCAGAGAACGGTCCCGGAGTGAGTGTCGTTCGTCCCATTGAATGATTTCCTTACCAAGACCCGGGAGTCGTGCTGGAAAGCAAATTTCTGACAGTACGAAAGTCTGAGGGGAGGAGTACAGAATGAATACCGTCAGAAAAATATAACTGAGCAGGGAGATAGTAACCACCAGATGGTGTTCAGGCTCGCCCCGGCAGGGTATCATCGACATATATCAAAGGGCGTGTCACATGGTACCTTTGTGACAATCTGCTCTCCCATGGCCCTAAAACGCCCTCTTGAGGTGGATGAACCAGAAACCCTTGAAAGGGCGCCTAAGTTGATCAAGCTCGACAGCGATAGATTCCAGAAGGTGCGTTTGAACTTTTCCCTAGTGGTTCATGGCAAATAAGGCTAGCACAGGCATTATTTGACACCCTCCAGGGCCAACCCACTATAGGGCGTCTCAAGAGAGCCAGATTACACACTCTGAAAGGGTTGTGTGAAGAATTTGGAGTCTTCATAGCCCTCCAAAACAAAAGCTGCACTAAATCCGACTATGTCACCGCAATTACACCATGGAAAAAGAACACAATTTTTCAGTAAGTTCGTCGCTATATTGTTTCGTTCTCCAGATGACCTGATCCAAAATGTAAGCCTTCCAGAATGACCATGGCTGAGTCTTTCGTCAACGTTCGCTTGTTTAACAGGCCAAGAGACTATCCTACAATGTTCCTCCAGGAGATTCACACACCTCACTCGTCTTGTGGTGATTTGAATATTGACAATCTTCCAATGCTGTTTAACATTATGGGCCATTTCGAGGTATGATTTTTTTTGCAATGCTTTCATAACCCTGCTGAGTTACAAGATAGATTATTGATCACAAAACATATAAGCCTATCTTGATACAGAATCACATTTTAATACGGGATGTGATTGACCTCCTCCTTAATAACTGTTCCTATATTCGAGTTATCTGTAAGATGTGAATATAGAGTGTGCTCTTCTTATTTAAGTCCAGACTCATCCGAATCCCATTATATGACCTGCTTTCCCTGTCGACGTCCAGCATAGCAAGCGTCAGAAGCAGCAAGAAAAGCCTTCCCTTACACCTGGTACATTCTCCAACAGTAAGAATGAATGTAACCACGGAGTCTCCCTCCAGATTCTCTAGCGCGTTCTCAAATGTTCCCGTTGATGAGTTTTCCTCAACTCCGACATTTTGTGACTTGTGACCAGATTTTCCAGACTTTGCACGAAGCCTCATCTAGAAAATATTGTGAAATTTCAATGTTGGCAGCAACATGTTGAACTTTTGGAGACCTTCGATGAACAAACACTTCTAGTAGTCTTCTACGAAACCACCGTGCTCTGCGTGGCAGAGGTGACCGCTAGCACCGTACTTTGTACAATGTAAGATATGTCAAAACGAGAGCTGATACGATATATGATTTATCGACTTTTGCTGGCGGCACTTGAATGTCGCAAGCTAGATGATCGTGATCATTTTGGGAAGAAAAGACTCGATCTCGGAGGCCCCATATTGGCGAATCTGTTCCGCATGTTTTCCAGGAAATTGATGAAAGATGTGTATCGGTATTTGCAGAAGGTGCGTCCTGGGTGATTATTTTTCCCATTAGGTTTGATATTAAGCAGTGTACAGTGTGCGGAGTCACATAAGGAGTTTAATCTTGCCCTGGCCGTCAAGCATCAAACAATTACGAACCTCAAGTCTTCGCTCGCCACAGGTAAATGGGGTGATCAAAAGAAGTCTATGTCCTCGAAGGCTGGAGTCTCTCAAGTGCTCATTCGGTATACTTACGCATCAACGCTATCCCATCTTCGCCGCTGCAACACTCCGCTTGGCCGAGAAGGAAAGATTGCGAAACCTCGTCAACTTCTCAACACGCATTGGGGAATGGTTTGTCCCGCCGGGACCGCTGAAGGTCAAGCCTGCGGTCTAGTCAAGAACTTAGCGTCAATGGCTTGAAAGCCTATCGACAGAATCATGCACTTTCAAAAAATGCCCCATTTAGTTCCATCTTTTACCTGGTCAGTTAAAATTATTCTCGATGTTTCGGTCCGTTCACTTTGTTTTTCAGCCGATGAATTTCCATTTGAATGAAGGGTTGATGGTGGAAAATAGTATTATCCACAAACCCGATTCCCCTCCCTCGCGCCAAGTGGTTTTCGATCTCCTAAACCTCAGCTCAGCCATGAAGGTATTTGTGTTATGTGCAGTCGATGAAAAGCATCTCGAAGGCAAAGCTTGACTTGTTTATCAAACAGTATCAAAATTATCGGAAGAGGCTGCAGCAGCTGGTCATCAAATTTTGCTTAAGCTACGCACACCCGCACCTACTCCTGATTTGGTAAGTCTTCGCTCCCGCGTAAAAAGTACAACAATAATGCATTGTCTAGACTTCTGCTAACTTGGCATCGCTGCTTCCATCATTCAATCCTTACCTTTGGAAAGCTTTAAATTCCACCTCCTACGATTTCTCGTCCTTGTACACTGTTTCAAAATGGCTTCGTCAATTCCTCGAAGATTCCGATTCATCTTTTACAAATATTGTTGAGCATGCCAGGGTCCTACACGACGCTGTTTCTCCTTCGCATGGGCTTGTTTTGTTTAAACTACGGTCGTGTCTCTTTCTTGAAGAAACCTCCCCTTCTACTCTTCAGACATTTGTCTGGACAGGTCAAATGGCATCATCTCTAGACAGTTCCTGTGATGTCAGAAGTAAGTCCTGCTATATCTGTGTTAGCTGTAGCTCAACTATTTGCAGCACTTCGCACCCAGAACAAACACCAGGAATATGTCGACGTCTTTAACCTGGTAAGTAGGTATGTCTTCATATCGCTGGCTAGTTAGCTCAAAGTCAACTCAGGAGGTGTAGGGATAAATCTAATCGGTAGGCTCTTTTTTTCTGACCGTACCTTCATTTCATCCCGACCACTAGGCGCCTCGAGACCCTTCATAGTTGATTCGGACTGGACGCTGAAATCACATCAAGGCTATCTACCCACGCTTTCACTTTCGTGTTCTATCGACATTGCTCTGAAAGTGATGATGGAGGTCAAAGCCGGAGAGAATGAGTATAATCTCTTAAAAGAATTCTCTTCACAATACAGGGTTTGCCTACCCAGAATCACCTGGCGACATGGGACTGAAGGCTTCTGCATTTTGGACCTCTTCAGCTCGTGATTTTGAACCTTCATCAACTTCCTTGTAGATCTCCTGTGGAATCAAAGCGGACTAGTCGACCCTCGAAGCTTCTGGATGCCATTGCAAAATCTCCTTATGACTTTGCAAAATCTGCTGTAGACTTTGGTCCATCTTAGCAATGAGGAGGGATCGGCCGCCTCCGCATCTAAGGTGTCTTGGTTTTTCCCGACTGCCTCTGCGAAGGCGTTCTCGAGCCAGGTCACCTTTGCGAACGTTGCCTACTGCTGATGCAATGCTCACATCGCGCCCGACATAGATCTTCGTACTCTGGATGTTCATGCCTTTTGTCTTCAATGATCTTGTTCTATTAGTCCAGAAAAAATGCAGCAATGTTCCAGGACTCAGGTGAATCTTGTTGGGATATTTCGCCAATTGTCTATTGCGCGGTTAAAAAGGCAGGGTACCCCATCAGAAAAGTTGACCAAAGGATGTAGAGTAATATATTACCCACATTTACTGTTTTACCGACAATTAAGGTGAACATATATATTGGATTGATGTATGTATTTTCCAGTAAAGATATATAACCATGTATGGTAATACAGTACAATATAATATTGATGTCCAATACATTTTTTAATCCAATATGGGAAATTGTTTGGTAAACTACGGCAATACCTTGCAATAGAAGTTTGGTACAATTC
>QDKV01004828.1_pt1 | contig 15892 bp, 18 predicted proteins | sample 1861101 | NCBI WGS metagenome assembly QDKV01 (sample SAMN04275158, study PRJNA302643) | Fungus metagenome, whole genome shotgun sequencing project. | isolation source: fruitbody | host: Mallocybe terrigena | place: Sweden | collected 2013 | reverse complement strand
CGCTCAGTTTTGACCTTTCCCACTGTTCTGGACAATTTATAAATATTATACTACATATTTTTACTTGTCCCATGCCCTGAGCCGGGTATGCTTGAGATTTTGAAAAAAGGCATACCCACATACCAAAAAAATTTCAAGGGATCTGTGGCACTGGTGGACCCACTACTTCGGCATCATCATAAACCTGAACATAAAGCGCTTGCGACATAGAATTGACACATTCACATTCGGAAGTTGTGCCTCGACTGAGATTCCTTGAGGCGTCTGGATTCCGTGGGTGCTTCGAACTCATCCAGAAGAACTTCTTCGGGGAGAGAAGAATTTCTCTCATAGTCTTGACGGGTTATATCATGTACAGTGTCGTGTTGTGGTTCTACAAAATCGTGGTCGAATAGATGGCTTATCGGTTGAAATACGCGGAAGTAATGCTGTAGTGATAGCTTCATCTGGCATTCGTTTTCGACAGCGCAAAGCCTTCTTGTGGCGGTAAGGGGATGGGCCCGACTCACTGATCATTGGGGTGAATGTACCGAAACGAGGAAGAAGGACGTGGTAGGAAGAATAGATGAGCGATGCTTGTAGAGAAGAAGGCAAAAAGACCGAACCTGAGATGACCAGGTGAGTAAACATGAACATAATGAAATACATGTCGCGACGCAACGACATACATATTTGGTGTCAGGACTCATCTCTGCAAACGATAGACGGTGTACGACGCGAACGAACTGCTTCTTGCTGATGCATTTGCCATTCCAACCATTTGTACAACGGAAGAAATGAATGGTAGCCCTCATCAGTTTGTTAGGCAGGCACATTGATGGTCCATGCATCGCCGAAGTGGAATCAATATCGTCGTGGCAAAAAAAGGACACCTCTCTGACAATCGAACATGATGAGTGACCATCCTCACTCGTTTAATATTACTGGGCAGTATCCACTGTGTTTGCAGTCTTTTTTGCCATCTCCGCGTGCTTCGCTTTAAGTTCTGCCATACGCATATCCCGCTTTGGCAAAAAAGTTACCGCATCACCAACGCTAAGCGATCCACTTCTGATTCTCCTCCACAGTGAAAAGAACTTGAGTTTGCTGTCAGGGAAAAGCATGTTGTAGAAGAACTGGATGAAAAACTGGTTTTCGATAGGGAGATTAGAATGACGTTGAGCGGGAAAGAGTTCGAGGATTTTGGAGTATTGATAGAGGATGTATTGAGTGAGGTTGACATTCAAGCCCAGGTCTGACAGACGCTCAACGACGGTATGAATCAAAGCTATAAAAAATTTGGGGGTGGTTACACAATTGTTAGAGTTGAAATAATTTCATCTCACCGTTCAGATAAGTTTCGATGCGTGGAAATCGGCACGCCGACTGGGGAAAAAGAAGAGTATCCGAGGAGAAAGAAGTAACATCAAGGTCAAGGTGCCAAACACTAGAGGGAATGAGCAAGACGCCAACAGTGTCTTCCCTGGGTGATGGACGCCCTAGTCGGTATCCAGGCCATCCAGAACTGCCATCCTTCGCTGGGGAAATCGTCATAAAGCGAGGTTTTCTTTGGAGTTCGGTATAGTACCCATGATCAAGAAGTGTTTTGAGAGCGGACTCCAGTGCATTGTCAGTGACGGCGATGTATACGTCGCTCACCACCACATCGGAGCCGTAGACGACGGACGCCAAATCTCCCACAACACATGCCCGATATCCGTGTCGGTCAAGTATTTCTGCGGCGGCGATCTCTTCAGACAAATCCTCCGCTGTTGCCAATTGCTTCAAATTCCAGCTAACGGGAAAATCCATTACGGTAAGATTTGTCTTGGACGTGGGATTCAAATTATGACCGGAGGCCGGTCCGTCTATGAGACACTGCGGTGACTCGTCACTAACTTTAAACTGTCATGGACGATAGACCTGAACAAGAACCCGAGGCGCAAAGTGTGCACGACGAGACCAATATGGCGTCTCCGGCAAACAAAAATGTCCTGTCTTGTGTCAACACCGTAACCAAAAACTTTCGAGGAGAATTCATCTTGATTGGAGGTGCCTCAATGGTCAAACGCCACTGCGATCGGACTACAACTGATGTGGATGTACTCGTGCCTACGTCAACTAATTTGGACCTACTCTATCAGCAACTAGTAGAAACCCCTTGGTTTTTCCGAGAGGGTGGCAAAATTTTCATCAAACCTTCTGGCTCTGTGGACAATCCATTTCCGCGTCCATTACAAATTGACATCCTGACTGCCGCCGTTGACGACATACGATATGATGACCTTATCCCTCAAACAGTCACTGTCGATGGTAATCTGATGCTGTCTTTATCCATGAGTCTGGGTGTTAAATTGAGGTGTTGGTACCTCAGAGTCGAAAACGTAAACTCAATGTCAAAGCAGAGATCCGACTTGGAGGATGTTGTCTTCTTATCGAATTTGATGCGGAGACAAGGGCTTGGGGTTGATCCCGGTGCCGCGGCTGTTCTGAAGATCTCTCACTACAATCTTCTCCTGATTCGCTTGGAGTTGCTGGATGAACAGATTGAAACGATTCGACTCGTTGGTTGTAACAGGTTTCTGCGAAAATATGAAGACGACTCCCCGGAGCAGAGGGAGTACTATGAAGCCATGGGAGCAAAAGCCAACACCGATCCGCTCGTGGTCGAACTCGAGGATGACTAATCTGGAGGTGCGAGGGAGAGGCAGGAGACGCCCTTTGCGTGTAAGCTGCATTTCGTTTCCCAGGCGGCCAGATATTTTTTCCTATTCATAGCGCACTCTCTCATTGTTTCCGAGCGGATTGTGTTTCTGGGAGTTTGTGTTTCTGGTGAAACTCCCAGGTCAAGTCCGAATTCATTTCTCACCAGTAAAGCCTGTCGTCTGTTTTACATAACAATGAACATTGCATCGCGCAGAAGTCGTGTACTATATCCGCGTTGTTTCTATTTATGTTTGTTCGGTTTCTGAGTATGCTCATTGTAATAGAATGGTCTCAAGTCAATTTGGACATGTAATATTAACTATTCTAGTGGTTTCGTTATCTCCTTTGTACCTTCACGTTTATTTTGCCCATGACCCCATTGATGCCGATCAGAAATGAATGGAAACACAACCGACATTTTTTATGTGAAAAAATAACACATTACAGGACTTAATATAGAACCACGACACTTTCCTTGTGTCATCAACGACTGAAAACTGGAGTCAGACTTGTACAAAAGAAAGAAAAGAAAAGAAAATGGCAACAATACCGACACGGCGAAGACGCCATTCTGGTTCGCTGGACGGCAGCGAAGGATTGAAAACTCCTTTTCCTACCAAATTCCTTGCAGGGACCGCCATCGGAGTAGAAGAGCCTCCACGACCCAAATCTTCACCTGGCGAACGTCCAGTCCAACGACGAAGACAGATGAGCCCTGATCATGACTCCAACTCGGACAGGGAAAATAAATACGAGGGAGATCCTCAACCATCGATCGTTATGGATATCGACGACGAAGAGATCAAAAATCCTGTCATCTCCCTTCACTATCCTTGCGTTGGCAGCCAGCTTGTCGACACAAGCGGGTCCATCACGATTGTGACAAATAACGGTTCCCCTACCACCTCTACCAAAAACCCCACAGGACCAAACGAAAGACCTACCAAACCTCTTCCGTCTTCAAAAGTACGCAAGATGGCTTCAACAGCCCCACCGTCGACCGACCAGAACACCCAGGTGCCCCCCATCAAGTTGGTCGCCAACCCATCGATGCTGCCCGTGCAAGCCCACGTTCCGCGTGGGCCTGCAGCAACGTCAACCAGAAGATTGTTCGTTGTTCTTGAGCAAGCGTGTTTGGAGGCGTACAGGGTCTCGAGTGGTGGGCACAGTCAAGGGAAGTATAGTAGAGGTGGTAGTAGAGGTGGTAGGGAGGGAGACGTGAAGTATACGTTGTTGAATTGTGATGACCATCAGGGAATTTTGGCGAAAACAGGGAGAGATATAGCAGATGCCAGACCAGACATTACACACCAGGTATTATTAAAATTTTTCAGAGATTGTCCAGAGGGCTCATTCTTTTCAAACGTTGGAAGTGTCTTCTGACGCTACTAGACTCGCCTCTCAACAAGGCCGGGTTATTACAAGTGTACATTCATACTGCCCGCGGTGTCCTCATCGAGGTCAACCCTCATGTTCGAATACCCCGAACTTTCAAGCGATTCAGCGGTCTCATGGGTACGTGATCAATCTTGCTTTCACACTTTCCTCGGTGCTTAGAATCGCTCCAGTTCAACTCCTGCATAAACTATCCATCAGAGGTGTCAACGGCCCAGAAAAACTCTTAAAAGTAATTAAAGTGCGTCTCGTCGTCGAGCTCGCGATTTCCATCATTTATCACGCCTTTCAAGAACCCGGTCGTCGACCATCTTCCACCGAACACTATTAAAATCAGTATGTTTATCCTCTTACATATTTCATATTTATGTGCATTCATCATCTTATAGCCCTTTCCGGTGACTCACCAACAAAACGACTGTCGAGATATCTTCCTACGCTCCCTACAACGCATAACATTGCCGTTTTCGTTGGCGCCATGGCCCGAGGGAAGGACGACTTTGCGGATGCCTATGCAGATGAAAAAATCAGCATAAGCGATTACCCACTCAGTGCTAGTGTAGCTTGCGGGAAGGTGCGTTTCTGACCTTCACGATTTCTTTTTTCCTTGGGGTTGTTGCTTTCAGTGCTGGCGTTATTGTTGCTTGTATGCTAAGCTTCTTCTTTTTGCTCTCAGTTCTGCTGCGCTCTAGAAGAGCTATGGGATATCGTCTAAAAATCTTCAATGAATGACACGAAAAAAGGGATTAATTCCATTTAATTTTTTTCAACTTGTCCTTTGTATTTCTAGTCTCAAAACAAAAACTCCCGATACAAAACCAGCTATCTGCACTTTAACTCGCAGAGCGACCTCGCCCCTGTTTCTCCGGTCTCATCATATCACTCACTCATCTTCATGTACGAATTTACGCGTTACGATTCTTGGCACTTTTCTTGTCCCGCCCCCCTCTGTGCGCATTGGACGCTTTGCCACATTTTCATGACTACGGTATTTCCATTCATTGTACCTTTTTTGCCCTCTCCCTCCGTTGTATGATGCTATTCTTGCCGATTTATTTCTTCTTAGAAAATTTTGATGCAAATTTTATCACTCTTTAGTTTTCCTATTCTCAACTCTCTATTCTCTTATTCCCCTTTTTTGTGTTCCCCCTTTTGTTATCCCCTTTTCCAGTCTTTGGAGACTTCTGACACTGACGTTCAATGGGTAGCGACCTCAGTGTCTTTCTTTCTTTTCTACCCTTCATGAATCGACAAAGCGACTCAACTCGCTTCTGGTGGCTGGCCGGTTTCTTGCTCATCAATATTCAATTGATAGATTCTGCCCTTTACATAAATGACTGCTTGTGATTATCTATGTGACCATTTTATGTAATGTATCCACGGCTCGGCAATGATATGTCCCGGAAATGCCATTACACTTCCAACAACCATGTCGACACCACCAAAATCAGAAGTACCGCTGTCCTCACTCCCTACGTTCTTTACCCAAGAAACCTGTCTCCGTAGGGGTTTGTGTCCCATCACCCCCCTCCGCCACCAAGGCCCCTCTGCACTCTACAGCCATTCTATCTACTACGAACAACATGGCATGCCGGGATCGGATCCTATCACAGGGGCGAAGCATAAGATGGTGTTCATCATGGGTTTGAACTCGAGTTGTTTCTCATGGGGCCCGCAGGTGAGTTACTTTGGAAGAAGGGGAGAGGGAGGCGACTGTACCGCTTTGGTTTTTGATAATAGAGGTGTTGGAAACTCGGGGTATCCTAGGGGTCCGTATACGTCAGTATTCTGCTCCCTGGTGGATGTTTGTGTTTAGTTTAAGCTTATCTGTAGGACGTCTGGTATGGCAGAGGATGTGATTTGTCTGCTTGACTACCTTGGATGGACAGGAGAGCGTGAGCTGAATGTCATCGGTATAAGTCTCGGTGGCATGATCGCTCAGGGTTTGTCTTCTCCCCATTTCTTTGATAGCCTCCAAAGTTATTGTGCTAACGATTTTTATTCCCTCCTTCATTGTAGAACTCGCATACCGCATCCCAAACCGCGTCTGTTCCCTGGTTCTCGCCGTAACGACCCCAGGAGGGTTTGTTTTGGGCAACTTCCCTTCAGTATGTACCTTGATTTTACTCTGCTGCTCTGTTAACCTGTTTAAACAGTGGAAAGGTATTAGTTCTCTCTTCAAGCTGACATTCACGTCCGATCCCTCCAAGAAAGTAGCAATCATGCTCAACTTGGCATTCCCTGAAAAGTGGCTCTTAGAAAAGGCTGAAAGCGATCCATACGCGGAACAGAATGGGAATACGAAGGGAAACAAAATGGGCAAGACAAATTATGAGGTTGAGAAAGAGGTTAGTTGGAGAATTTATATACTCTTCTTTTTTTTGGCACTTATATGCGCTTCGATCCTCGATCCCCAGATTCTGCTCCGTCGGTCTTCAATAGCAAAACCCCAACTCATTCTTGGTCATCTTTCTCAAATGGCCGCTGCACTTACACACCACGTTTCCTCCGATCGGTTAATGTTCATCGCTGCCAACATTCCCAAAATTGCCATCGTCACTGGTGACGAAGATCATCTTGTGGATCCTGCTGGATCTGAAAGAATTAAAGCCGCTATGGATCAGGCTATAAGGAGGGGGGACGAGGAAGATGCGAGAAGGGTAGAATTCTTGAAGTTCGAGGGGACTGGTCATGCAATCCATATTCAGAAAGGAGTGCAGATCAACGAGCTTGTGGAGAGGTGTGCAAAGGAAGGCAGGACAATGCTCGATGCGGGTTGGAAAGGTTGCAACGTCTAATTATCATTTTTAGACTGTAATATCTTAAGACCATGTAATCCCCACAACCTATGTATGTCGTACGGAAAAACACTGTATGATTCTGAAACCATCAATTTCAAGACTTGTTGGGCCCTTCTTTCCATGGACCAGAATCGCTCATGGAGCAACTGCCAACGCAATCGCAGGCTCCACCAAACTCTTTGGGCAGATTCTGTACTGGAATCTGCTTCAAAAGCTCATCCCGATACGTCCCACCAAGGATGTTTATCTTCTTTACCGTGACTTCATCCAACCAAGGTTTAATGATGGACCATACAGCGCTGAACGCCCACGGCGCATTGATGATATAAAACTTGCCCATCGTCTCAGGATATCTGTCCTGGCCGACGGAGGCGGCTTGCATGACGTAGTCCTTGACGCGATAAAAACTAGTGAGCGAGACGCCTCCTAGGTCAAGGATGGTGCAGAATGTCTCGACGGGGTGGCCCGATTCGCGGGAGCAAGCAGGCAGGCGGTACGTGAGTGAACGCTCGTATTCAAGCACAAGCCTTTGGAGTAGACGTTCGGGTGTCGTGCACGAGTAAAGGGCCTTGATGTCGAGTTTGCCGAGGGATTCGACGTAGATAGGACGTCCATCCTGAAAAAAAAGGGATTAGAAATTAGGTGTCTGGACCTATGTACATTATCAAACAAGCAATGAACCTTGTCTGTTTTGTGGTAATATTGTGGGTAATATTTGTTGACCTCCTCCTTCTCCTTGAAGTCAAGGGTCTTGACGACGTCGTCTACTTTGAAGTCTTTCCTCCATTGCTCAGCGTTGAAAAGCATTTCTTTCGCTTTTGCGAGGTCAAACTTGCGTGCACGAAGGAATCTAGAGACGTTGCAGATTAGTGTCGTGAGATAAGCTGTCGGGCGAAATACGAAGAACGGGGGCAAGAGCCGCCCCAATTAAATAGCAAGACTCCAGCCAGTGAACACGTCCTGCATAGAGGACAATAACCGAACAAAATGAAAAATACCTCAAAAGCGTCGCATCGTCCATTCTCTCCTCGACAAACTTTTCTTCCTCCTTCAGCTCCTTCTTCAGCTTCTCCAGTGTATGAAGCTGCACCACCGTCAGATTTCCTAAATAACCAGGTGCAGGGCGATAATTGGGGTCGGTTACGCCCTCAGGCATTGGCGAAGCGCTCGCTGCTTCTGGTGCCAGAGTAGACATTTTTTTCTTCTCTTGTATATATATTTCAATAGAATGCTAGACCTTGGACTTGTTTTCTTTGGAGCGCTGTAAATGATCAAGTTATTTCCAACTTTCTATTTGAAAAAGGGCGGGGTACTTGCTGCGCTGGATTCGTACGGAAGTAGACCCAGCAAATCGAACAAGGTGGTTAAGAGAAACAAGAAGGCTGTAGTCAGGACCCCTGTACGTTGATCGTGATTTGATGTGCAACTATGATCTTATCTTTATATGACCAACGTTGACTTATGCAAGTAGTAGTAGGCTAATTGGTGCGCAAATTATGGAGGTCGTACAGGCAAAGAAAAGAAACATGTAACAAATGAAAGGGAGAGGATAAAAGAAGGGATATTTCGTCTCCCAGCTTTCCTCCCTAATAGAACAGACAATCGTATACGATCTGCTACATATTATAATTAGGTCGTCTCAGAATAAAGAAATGGGGTTTGACCAATATCTCTGAACCAACGTCTTTCGGGACGAATAGATCGGCTAATAGCTGTACCCGCATACTGTAACTGACCCAACTTGTTGCTCCTCTGATGCGAGTGTCTATGAAGTGTTGCAATTCCCCTGGCGCGATTGCGGCGATTTGGAGAACTTTCGGACGACAAGCTGATAGAGAAGTACGATTAGACGAATTTTCTGTTCCTCGATCGCCCCGACGTCTAAAAGTCTCTCTTCCTTCCTTGTGAAGAATGCTCTCGGAACGTCGTCATGACTCTCTTTAGTCCTTGAGTGATTCAGCCTGTGATGTATGGGGAAGTGCAGACGGGGTGTGACGAGGAGCAGGGACGCCTGGCGGTGTCAGAGTTGGAAGTTCAAGTAGGAGGAAGAATAGAACTTGAAGCTTAATACGGGCGTGAACCACATTACGTCTGTCGGACCGCAGGATTTTTGGACCTCCGCATAACAGCAGACTCATTAGAGTGGGCAGGAGAGGCTTTGTGCGGCTACTGGTGTGGAACGTCCCCTAGTAAGATTCGTTCAGTGTTCAATCCAACCAGAAAATCCACAAATTGATATTGTGATGGCGATGATATACCTTTGTACTCCATAACAAGTCTCCATTCTGGAAACTGTCTGCCTAAAATTTGTGAGCGAATTCAAATATCGGTCCACACATTCGGCTGCGTGTCTAGTATTCCGGACCGATGACCAGCAGAGAACGCCAACATTATAAGCTTTCGGTGTTCAAACCTTCTACAACCGTCTGCAAGTCGGGTAAACATGATTGCCGAAGTCGTTCGTGACCTCGATTCTGAGTCGTTGCTATCACGTCTTGAGGAAATTGGTGACCCATATACCAGTGAAGTGTCAACATCAACTGGCCGGTCAAGAAGTCCAAAATGAAAGCTGGCTTTGACCTTGACCAATCGCAAAAGAACTGAACAAAATCCTGGCACTGAAAACACGGACAACCTGTTGAAAAAATCATACCCACGTAGAGAGAGGTTTGTGATGCCGCGACAAATCTGCGGTCGGCAAAATAAAAGTAAGAGACAAACCTTGGTCACGCTATTCAACATTACGTTTCGCGGCCCAACTGTTGTGGCATACCCCCTGAACTGAACCTGAACATATGTGCCTAGGATAACCTGACAAGAGTACGTTCGTTCAGCACAGACACCGCTCTCTATAACAGCTCCTTTACCTCTAGAAGTAGAAGAAGAAATCCATTGATACTGGTAAATGCGACTGCAGCTCGACAAAGGGTCAGTAAACACAGATTAATCGATTACGAGTGAGCCTCACATCTATGCTCTCAACTTTTGAAATTAATTGGAAACGCTTATAACCAAGTAAAAAGGTCGCATAATAGGTTTCATAGTTTTAGCGCCCAAGTTGTATCTGCAAAAACAGGTTGACAGGTAACGTCGAAACTTACCATCCAAGCACTTTCGTCCTTCACAGGGGCGGCACAACTGAAAAAGTGACCGACCGCTCTTCTGTCTCCTCTCCACCGTGACATCACTGCATTGACTATCGAGGAGTTGTCGATGCCAATTTATATTGGTATTAGGCAATAGGGCACCTATCGGGCTGCTTTTCTGGCAGAAAAGAAGCTTCAAGCACCTTGACTCACCAGAAAAGCAGGTCGTCTTCTCTTAGGAATCACTTCTCGACCCAGCAGAATATAAGTTCCGTGTCTGAAGAAAACACGACGTTGGATTGATTGTCCAACCTTTTGCAACCTTGATATAGAGATAGAGGTAAGATGTCATGTTTTGCTTTACTCATCATGCACAGTCGTGGTCGATATGCTTATTTTGACGCGAGTGGTTTCCACATCTAACTGTGCAAGTTGTTGCTCAGGCAGTTGTCATTACCATCGGAGTAGAGTATGTCGATCACGATTGTTGGCGAGCATGAGATGCGGCACGATGACGCCTCGTAAAGATGGATCTCCAGCAAGGAAGCGTTCTAGACGGGATCTGGATGGATAAACAAGATGTCGTGCAGGAGAACGATTGCGACTTACTTGAATCGCAGCCACTGGACGTCGTGTATGACCCAAACCGCTTATAGCGAGTCATCCATTCCAGACTTGTTCGTCTTCAACGATGTACATTTCCCTCTAGATTAAGGATTGCGTCTTCACGTTTGAGACGTTAAATCCGACCACAAAAGAATAAGAAATTGACTGCGACGCACGTTTTCTGCTAGAATGAGTGGTGGACAAATGGGAGCAAGCTGTTTGCTTGTTCTGACACCCGCACCGTCCTGGAGCCAGCACAGAGCCGTGATTCGCGCTCGCCCTGTAGGGAAGGTGTAGTCTATAGAAGGCAATGATCCAAGTTTGATTGACAGCATGTCACCGTACCGCAGGTCGAAGGTTGTACGTATACCACCGTGCTCTTTCTTCCTTTGTTTACTCCCCCAGCGTTCTTGGGCATGGATTATCACGGTTCAGCGGCCTTGGTCTCATGTTTCCGGAACGCATTACTTCTGGCAGAACGATGTGGTATAGAGACGACTATGGCATGGTTTCCATTGGGATGCAGAATGAAATGGCAATGCGATAACTGAATGTTTAGGGTGCAAACCACACGGGAATTCATGGCAAACGTTTATCAGGAATATTTAGTATTTCACAGCTAAGTTTCAGGAAACCTGGAGATCGTAAGTGGAAGGTTCCTCAAAGTTTTCACATAACTTATGTGAACTATACAGCTACATCTTCACAAAAAAGATCAAAGTTCAAGACGGTGCATCTGGACAGGTCTTCGACGAGTTTGCCTTCAACTATTGCCTGTTTCTAACTATGGCGTTCATAAGGGCTCTGCATTGATCATCAAGAGGGCTCGAACTTCCACGACTAGGCTACTGTACCTACCAAAGTCCAACAATTTCGCGAGAATTTTCAGCTCGACAAAAGGAGGACTCACAGAATGAAGATTTCATTGGATCTCGCCAACCAGGTATGTAGAAATACAAAACCTGATCCTGGTTTATGGAGTGCACCTGACGGCTTTTTCCGTAGCCAGGCAGGAGCGTCGATTTCGTCCGAAACGATATCGCCGTATTCGCATCGGAACGAAAGGAATCAAATTCGAATTCCTACTCTGCCATCTCAGCATCTCAGGGTATGGCGACATAGACCAAAGTTGACTCTGCCCGCGAGATCCCAGCGTCAGAATTCAAAGTCGAGCCAGAACTCTTGGGGCAGATCCATGAGTCGTGGAAAGAAATTTTCATTCCTCGTAATGTGCGGGCAGAACCAGATAAAAACCATCTTTACGGGCCCGGAGGTCACTTTAAATCATATCGTGACACCCCGGAAACGGGCCTTGTCGGGGCATCCTTGGTCTTGGTGACACCCCGAGCAATTCTGCGGGACACTTCCGTATTGCTGACAAGACATTGAGAGCAGAGCCCTGTAGTTGGGTCGCATTCCACCCTGACATACCCCATGAAGTCACGAAACTGGAGGATGGCTATCACACCGTGATGGCATTCAAGATCTTCCGCGTGGGCGACGACGAGCCCGATGTGTTACCTGCCCAACGCGAGGCCCGCGTGAAGAGGATTCTCAATCAGATTCCATTTCCGTTCGGACTCTTCACGACACACCAGTACTCCATTGGTACTACTAGCCTCAATGGGTTTGACACATTGCTATCGGCGTATGCGCGTTTGATGTTGCCGGTCGTTACCGAGTTTTATGGCGAGGCATTTGACGACCACCTCGACCCCGAAGAGTATGAGAGCGTCACTACGAGTCGTGTCTATCCCTTCACTGGGGCTCACGTGGATATTTTGTTGGAAAGGAATGTTGTTCAGGCAGAGAAGGAGGTTCAGTGGCTTGAAGAGTTGTCGGACATCCCTTTCTATACCTGGGATATCCAAGCGTCTTTGGAGGTTTGGAAGGGGTAATGGAACTGATTCGTACGCAATCTTGTTTCTGCCGCAAACTCCCAATGATGAAGGAGTAAATATGGTAGCCTCACTACCGTCTTCGCCTTTGAACGTTTGAACAGCGCGGTGATGGGGGAGGAGAATAATGGTCTTTTCTGTCTTTGCATTTATTGCAACTCAGTAGAATACGGGAGACGTGCTCAAGTCATCCAACAATGCCGAAAAGCAAAGACAAGATATCGACCGGCTACCTGGTAATGCACAGCGCAATAGTCTCTCCAACGAGAAGCCAGAGGACGCCTCCAACAGTACCGGGAAAGTTCCGGCAGGTCGCCCAACAATACGTCAGTCCCGACGACAAGAAGCCAAAATCACCGATCTTCCCATGGGTCCTATCCTGCACCCACAAATAACTCTAAAATCTTCATCACTGGAACCGCCAGCAACGACCGTACTATTTCGACGACCACCCGGAACCCCTGCATCGACAAAAAAAAGTTTCAAAAAATCGTCAACACTGGAATCTTCGCCGGTAACCACGCCTGTTAATTCGATGACAACCCAGAACCGCAGCCCAACGATAACCACGAAACTGGTTAGTCCCTCCAAGACGTTGACAGTTAGTAAATGGCCAGATAGTGTCTTTCACCACTTTGGGACTGGGACGAAGGTGTGCCCAGCGGCCTAACACATTGCATATGCCTCGGCCAAGTCGACATGAGAGCCGGCTTTGACAAAGGTTTTTGAGACCGATTCTTCTCGTTCGAAAACCGGTGGATTTGGAAGAGAAATAGGCCGAGGCGTATTCACGGGGGTAATGAAACCAAGGAAATGACTCTTTCTATTTGCAAATGTCAGTCTCAGATTTCCTGAGGGACAAAACATGACCTTTGCATCCCAATGATGGAAGGGAAAATCGAAGAGATCAGCTCGGGGATTTCCGACAGTCCAAGGCCAATCCATTATCCTACTCACACTGATGGCTGCGCCAGATGCCTTCAAGATGGAATCGGTGCGGACAACAATACACGGCGGGAAAAGATGTGTTGTCACATTACTTAGATGTTGACAGTTGAACAATAAAAGTGCATGTACAAGCTAAGAAATAAAAACAAGTATAAAATCCTTCTCACCACAACTTTCGAATAGAACGGCCTCCTTTAACAAATATTTCTTTGAATTGTTCACATCTCCATCCAGTATCATCTGGTTGCAGTAAGGAGTGAGTGACATTCATCGAAAAAGGAGTGTCAAAAATTAGCCACTGGACGATCTTTCTATAAGCGACTGCCGCTCAGAAATAACCAGGACCTGGTTTAACACAAAGAGTCGGTGACGTCCTAGAATAATCCCATCTGCGCTTTCTGTACAGTTCGCTCGAAATCGGGTTGCAATTTTCCTTATCCGCTGACAAAACAGTCATGGGGACGGCCATCGCGGATCTCTGAAGAGGCCTTGCCATCCCGCAATGCGTTTGGGAATATAGCTTGTCGTTCCTTGTGGGATTCGGAAGGATGACCGAGCTATGGACGGGCGACAACTTGGGTTCGCGATGAAGATACACCGTGGACCCAGCGGCATAAAAATCAAGGGGAGGAATGAAACGCATGTTGTTCGAATTAGGACGGATGACGGGGACTTGCTCTCTGCTGCGCTTTGTTCCTCCATTCCTGCACTTATCAAACCTGATTCTCTGCTCTGTTTGAATGCCATCTTGATCATAGGTCAACATGACAGAGGATGGCGAGATGTCAGGAAAGAAAGATGGTGTCGGCGAGGCCGGTGAATCTGGAATCTTGCCGCCGCCGCACCGCAGGATGTGTTGCTTATGTGCTGGTGAAGGCGACGGAGGAGGAGGGAGGTGAAACGGGATATATAGTGCTTTTCGTTCTGAAGTATGCGCAAGGGGAGGCAAGCTGACTTGGCCGTCCAGGTCGAAATATACATGGCTCTCGTCCTCAAAGAAAGTATGCGAATCGGCCGTATCAGAAGCCTTGATAATACTTTTCTGGAATGAGGGGGTGAGTAACAAAAAATATAAGATAAATCGTGAATATACCTTGCTTTCGGAAATTCTTTCGTTGTAGCCAAATCTTAAATTGGCCATAGCACCCTTACTGCTCTTGTTCCCTGTCTTCTTGTACACGCCCAACTCAGCATCGTAAAACTTGCCATGTACCAACGTCGGGGAACCATTCAATAAACTTGTTCGCCTCCCGCCTTTTCTCCGCGCAGAATGATAGCAACTGTAGACGAGATAACCCGCGACGAGAGAAGATGAGAACACCACCACACCAATAGCCAGATACGCCAATACGCTGAGATGGTTGAAAGGTTTAGCAGGCAGTGGAGTCATCTCCGACGAAGTAAAGACGCCATCACGCTTGACCTCAAGATATACTGATTGTGCGATGAACTCCGGCAGTGACATAGAGCAACGTCCCAGAGAATTGCCAGCCGTTAACCAGATAGAACAGCCATTCCTGTCTTGAGAACCCGGAATTAAACATATGGAGGCGAACGCAGTTGGCTGACTTAGACTAAGGACTTTTGACCAAGGACATAGTAAGGACTTAGGAGAGACAGGCGGTGCGGACCGGCAAATGCTGTCACTCGATACGACCTTGACGCTCGTAGACTTGAGCTCAGAACACTTCAAAAACACCTGGTACGAATTTCGTTGGCGACGGATTCTACAACTTTCGTGGTAGACGAATGAGGTCCTCGATTGAGTTTATATGGGCTATTCAATTGGCATGAATCAGGGATCTGCCGAGGTTCCATTCGTCTGTCATTCCTTAGTCAGAAGCGGAAGAACTTCTCACACTGCGGGCAAGAAATCCTTTTCCTGCTGGGAAAATACATTACAGTAACATGTACAATAAGATCTTGTCCATAAGATATTTTCCCTTTGGTCCTCCATATAGTAAACTCGGTACTCCATGTAGTAAAACCGGAGCGCCGGAATGTATCGTAAATACACGTGCTTTTGAATTTTCACAGGGGAATGCTTTTCTTGCCCGCAGTGTCAATCCCTCAGCTCGATTGTGGTATATATACCTGACTACTTCTCTGAGAATACAGTCGTACAACCTTCACAAGTTTCTGATTGACAAGTTACGAAAATCATCAGTACTTTTCTACTCACATTTGCAAAAAACGCGCTCATATCCAAGGATGTCCCAACTGCCGAACGCTGGAACGACTCTAACCGGAGGAATACAAGATATCGCAGCGGTCTTACCTCTTCTTTGGACCGACCAATGCGAGAAGCACGTCGGATCCGCTCCGCCGCAGCCACGCCTCTTTCAATTTTCGGGAGTCTCGGTATTGTCAAAATCGGCATATCTGTTCTCATTTCGAGTATCTCCATCCCTAAACCTTCGTTTTCTTTCAAGTTCAGTCCATATCCCAAACTCTCTGTGACCTTCCACGACCG
>QDKV01004829.1_pt1 | contig 15932 bp, 16 predicted proteins | sample 1861101 | NCBI WGS metagenome assembly QDKV01 (sample SAMN04275158, study PRJNA302643) | Fungus metagenome, whole genome shotgun sequencing project. | isolation source: fruitbody | host: Mallocybe terrigena | place: Sweden | collected 2013 | reverse complement strand
AATCTACCCTGCAAGGGCATTTGGTTATGTCAGGGCCCTACCAACCCCCTGGCAAGGCCCTCACTGTGATTTGCGGGTATCCATTCGTTTATGCCTGCTAATTTGCACGATATTTTTGTCAAACTGGTTTAAAAAGGAGGGAAAACACAGGTCATCTGCTTTGCTGTTAAAAGAAGCTGAATGCTGCCTTGCAGCCTTGTTTTACCAACAGAATTTTCAGCGCAATACCGGTGGAAAATAATCAGTTATCATTATCAAATTAACATGATTTCTCTAACAACTTGATACGGATAATATCATGTTATATACGCAAGAAGAGATCATTTCAATAAATGTTTCCTTCTTGCGTTACCTCAAATTTTATACAACAGGAAAGGAACCACCGTCTATAACATAATTTGCTCCTGTGATATAAGAAGCTGCCGGAGAAACCAGGAATTTAACTAATTCCGCAATCTCTTTCGGGTCACCCATTCTTTCCATCGGTATACCACCAATTTTATCCATCAGGTTTTGGGTCATCTCTTCGAAAGTAATACTTAAATTTTTAGCAGTATCTTTCAAAAAATTGTCCATTGCATCAGTCTTTACCGGACCGGGAGAAACTGTTATTACCCGCACACCTTTACCTGCAACTTCATCAGCCAATGTTTTACTATAAGCATTCAAGGCAGCCTTAGACACAGCATAAGGTAAATTCGCGTCCCAAAGTGGCTGCATGCCGCTAGTTGAAGAAATATGAATGATCACACCACTTTTTTGTTCCAGCATTTTTGGCAATAAAGCCTTATTTAAACGAACCGCAGCTAACAGATTTAATTGCAGTTCATTATCCCAGTGTTCATCTGTTAAAACACTAAATCCACCACCGGGGCTGCTCAATCCCCCCATGTTATTAACTAATATATCAACCCTGCCAAATTTTTCATTAATCTCCTTTACTGCTTTAGCAATATTTTCCGATCCGGATAAGTCTGCCTCAATAAAATGATGCTTCAGCTCCGCTTCGCCGGGATGATTTCTGGCCGTTACGATAACTTTAGCACCCGCCTGCGCTAATCTCTCAGCAATTGCTTTTCCGATCCCTTTAGTTCCACCCGTTACAAGGGCAATTTTACCATCAAGCTCTCTATCGTGATACTGTTGATTTTCCATGTGTTATTTATAAGTATGGTTTTGATGTACCGCAATTATGGTATGACAGGCTTTAGAAAATGTTTTGACCACCAATGTCCCAAATCCGGTGCTTGCTCCCGTATTTACAATTAATCATACATTTTTAGTTACTTTTGATTCTTATTGTTTCACAAAGAAACTAAAGGGAATTCGGATAGTTTCAGGAGTATAGCATAATAGTGGTTACACTTTAGTTACTAAAAGCGAAAAAGTAGTTACCTTTTAGTAACTGTTAATATAGATTATGAGAAAGTTTCCAGAAAACACAAGAAACTGCCCGGTTGTAAGAACTGTAGGATATATCGGAGGAAAATGGAAACCGATAATTCTAATATTACTGATCAAAGGTAAAGTTAGGTTTGGTAAACTTTCTTTGCTGATGCCCGAGATTTCCCGGAAGATTTTAACTCAGCAATTGCGGGAGCTGGAAGAAGACGGACTTATTATCAGAAAAGTATACAATGAGAAACCGCCAAGAGTGGAATATGAATTAAGTGATATTGGAAAAACGTTAATACCTGTACTGAAAGCCATGTACGATTGGGGTGTACAGGTAAAAGACGGTGTTACCTGGGGCAAATGGGATCCGGTGGTTGCCTACTAACAAAAATTTAATCTTGTACGGTACACAGAATGAACGTGATAAAGGCGATCCTACCTGTAGCTTGTATCATTCAACAAAGTTTGCAATGGAAGGTTTTTCAGAATCGCTCTCTTATGAACTACTTTCCCAAAATATTACAGTAAAGATCATTGAGCCGGGTTCTACTGAAAGTAATTTCTACGATGCTGTCGGAATGGCAGGTGATCAAAGTATTACTGCTTATGAAGAATTTGATAAGATTGCGCTTGATAACTGGAATAAAAATGATACCATGACCTCAACTCCAGAAGAAATAGCAGAGGTAATATATATTGCAGCTACAGATAATAAAGATCAGCTTCGTTATATGGCTGGTAAAGACACTGCGTTATATTTTGGAATCAGAAAAGGAGAAGATCAGGATTACGTTAACTATATGAGAAAAGCCTATATCCCTGAAATACTGGAAAAACAAGAACAATCATAAAAAATATTATATTTTTTTTCATCACTACACAATATTTGGCGTGATCTGACGCTTTAGTATATGAGAGCGTTAATTTAGATAAGCGGAAATGGTCATAGATTATTTCCGCTTTCTTCTTATATAGCCCATCACTCATATAATCGAAAAAAGGTCGCATGTTTTTAAAGTTTACCTTCCTTATTTCTTTTCAAACGAACTATTGGGTGTTCTTGTGTACCAGTAATGCTCAAAGGAATACCAAGCAGACCAAAAGGAGGTAATCCTAATCTTCCACTTAAATTCAAACGTCCGTCAAAACTTACCTGACCTTCAAACCTTGGACGGAAACCCGCGATCTTCATTCTAAACCGCTCAATATTGATCATATTTTTTGCAATAGTCGTTTTAATATTTATATCCGAAAGATTCGGATTACTCAAGCTATCACGCTTAGTTTCTTTACTTACGGCATTCATCAGCTTGAATCCGCTTAAACTGATTTTCTTAAGAGAAAGCACTCCTCCACCGGTTAAAGATGGATAAACGGGAAGCATATCTTTATTCAATTTCCCGGAAAGCTGGTAATCAAGCCCCACAATTCCTTTAACTTTAGCCGCAGACGTTGCCAGCTCTCTGAACAGTTTAATCTCTTTATAAGCTTTGGAGATATCAAATTCTTTCGCCAGAATATGATAGTCAAAAGTAGCCAAAGCAGGCGTTATACTTTTATAAGCAGCATCCATTTCTACGGCTGCATCAATAAGATTGAAACTAGTTTTATTTAAAGAAAGTGTTCCGTTACGCAAGACAACACTCCCCTTTGCATTTTTAATTTTCAAGCTATTATAGTGTACTAAAGCAGCCTCTGCTGATAAAGAAACATTCAAATTATCAGGAATCAGAATTACACCACTTCCCGGAGCAGGCACAGCAGCAGGCCCTGCATGATAAGCCATAAATTCATCAGCAAATAAGTTTTTACTTTCCAGCTTAAAGTCTCCGGTTAATTTAGCCTTATCCGACAGGACATAACTGATTACATTTCCAATTTCACCATTCAGTTTAAAATCTGATTTTCCATAACTTGCGTTAAACTGGTCAAACTTCATTTTATCCTGAACAAAGGAGAAAACACCATTTTTAATCAGGAATGATTTAGGAAAAAGATCAGACTGAAGAACAAGGTTATGTAAAATCAGGCTGCCCTTATTATTCAGTCTATCATATTTACCAGCCATAGCGTCACTTTGAAGTCCTTTAAATGAAAGATTAGTCGCTATTGTACCATTCACATTATATCCTTTTACAGCAAAGAGTTTATACATTTTACCAATATCTATTTTCCCTTTCGAGTAAACATTATAAGCCACGTTATCAAAATTCCGGATATCAGCTTTTAATAAAAATGGCTGACCTGCCATCAGGAAAGAGATTGGCTTAATATTTAATTGCGTTCCTTTCAGTGTTCCGTCACGGCTGACTAATAAACCATCAAACACAATATGCTCCAAAGGCTGATCAAAATGAGCAGTTTGAATACGTCCGTCTTTAATATTTACCAGCGCCTTTGTTACAGGAAATATTTTTCTGGCCTTGTTAAAACTTCCTTTACTTTGTACATCCAGGTTAAGCTGACCTTCCAGATCAAGCCCGGTCAGCGGATAAAAACGCTTGATCTCCGCAAGATTAACCATAGATTTCAGCTGTACATCAATAGGTGTATTTCCAGAGGTCTGAAACTTAGCGCCCCCCATGATATAATTGCTGAGCGCCCTGATATTAATATCCTTAATATCAAGGTTTGTATGTCTATACAGCCCGTCAGTATTCTGACCGTTAATTTTAAAATTAATCTGATCCAGGGCTACGGGTAAAGAAGCATATTTAAAGTAACCACCTGTCAGCGAGGATTCCAGCTTAAATTTCGGAATAGTTGCAATCACAGTATCGACTTGCCTTAAACCGCTATGAGCAACTTTCCTGGTGTATTTACCATCAGCTTTCAGATCCATTGTATAACGGCCTTTTAAATGATCAATACTTAATACTTTCGCCCATTTCTCCAGGTCTATTGCCGAGCGCATTTTCACATAGATTTCAGGTTCTTTCAGTCCTTTAAGCTTAATTACAGAACTTACGTAGTCTTTTCCCATTGTAAAATAAAGACTATCCATGTTTACAATAATACTATCCGGATTTAATCCCGGAAGTTTAGTCTGCAAGTTAAGGTATAAATTACTGATTGGTAACGGAGCTTTAGGGTTGGTAATCTGGCCATCACGCACTTTCACATTAAAAGATAATGTAGGCATCGTTTTATTTTTGGCTATGTACTTTCCAATTAAAGATGCATTGATTTCAGCATATCCTTTAATATTTGTTTTCTCCATCCTTTCTGCGATTTCAGGAGGTAATGCAGTGAAAATATTATGAAGATCGGTCTCTTTCGCTTTTGTTTTAAAGTTGATATCATACCCGTCGTTAAGGAATGAGAACTTTCCAACAAAATCAACTGGCAATGAGTTGATTTTCAAATCATTTTCATCAAAAAACAGATCAAGTGAATTGGTATTGATTTTAGTAACTAGCCTCGCATTTATCTTTTTATTAACCAGGTATGGTGCATTGTTATAGTATAAATCCAGTGTATCAATTTGAGCCGTACTCTTTAAATCAAACACAGCTTTACTTAAATCACCATTTCCAATATAGTTTAATCCTTTTGCTTTAACTAAAATCGGCATAGAAAGATCACTGTAAAAAAGATTACTCTTGCTGATAAATATCTTATCAATTTTTAGCGCAGTTGCGCTGCTATCCTGATCCGTCTGTTTGTTCTCTTTACTTCTGATAATATTATAATTCGCGTTTCCTTTTTCATCAACCTTAACATTAATGTCAGCCTGTTCGAGGTAAAACTTATCAATTTTAATTTCACCAGAAAAAACAGAACTGAGGTCAACGCCAAATGATACTTCATTTGCATGAATCAGTGTATCATTTTGAAATGGTGCGGCACCTTTTAAAGTGAAATTGTGGAAGCTTAATGTTAAATATGGAAAGTGCTTAAAAAATGACAAACTGCTCCGTTCAAATTTCACTTCGCCATTGATATTTTGATTGACCCATTTTTGAGTCTCCTTTGAAATAGTTTCTGGCAACAGGTAAGGGATAACAAGTAAGAGTGCAATTATAGAGATCAGGGTTATGCCTGTAATTTTGAGAACTTTTTTCAATGTTAGCAGTTAAGGGGAATTATTGGATCAGTCATTTTCAAAATCGTTCTTATATGAAGACTAAGCCCATTTAATAAAAAGCATTCAAGAAAATTAAAATTGTCCAAATATATAACAATACAGCCAAATTTAAATTCGTCTTAGCTAGATTTCATTATCATAGTTCAAAGTATTGCAGCGGTTTACTTAAATCTGTAAAAGCTCAAAAGAAGTGTTAAAAGAAATTAAATCTTAATATATACTGTAACTTATTTCACTGTTTTTCATCCTAATTAAAAAAAGCACAAAATGAACTTTATAGGAAATATATTATGGATTATTTTTGGAGGATTAGTTACATTTTTCGAATATCTGATTGGCGGTTTAGTATTGTGCCTTACTATCGTAGGCATTCCTTTTGGCATTCAGTGTTTTAAACTTGCATTTGTCGGCCTTGCTCCTTTTGGAGTTAAAATAACAGATTCTTCGTCTAATACAGGTTGTCTTTCTACCGTGATGAATATCATCTGGTTCTTTGTGGGCGGTTTCTGGATTGCACTCACTCACCTGTTTTTCGGTATTTTACTTTGTATTACGGTTATCGGTATTCCATTTGGAAGACAACATTTTAAGTTAATGAACCTTGCTTTTGCGCCGTTTGGTAAAACGATCAGCTGACTATAGTCACTGTTATCCCTTTATCTTCCAATATCTTTACTGTTGAAGGCGCAATGCCGTCATCTGTGATAATATGTTCGATATGATCAAGTGAACAGATTTTACCCAACCCTCTTCTGCCGAATTTGGAACTGTCAGCTAATACAACAGTCGTTTGAACTGCACTTATCATTTTTTGATTTAATCGCGCTTCCATTAAACTTGTCGTAGTCAGTCCCATTTCCAGGTCAATACCATCCACTCCTAAAAACAAGATACTACAAGATACATCTGCAAGAATTTGTTCGGCATAAGGTCCCATCACGGAAGATGAATTTTGACGGATCTGACCTCCAAGCTGCAAAACATCAATATTCTGATGTGATGATAATTCCAATGCAACATTAAGCGCAGAAGTAATTACAGTTAAATGTCTTTCTGGATTTAAAGATCTTGCCAAAGCCAGCATCGTTGTTCCTGAGGCAATTATGATCGAATCATTATCTCCCACCATTTCCGCAGCTACCTTAGCTATCCTGTGTTTTTCTTCTGCATTCAGCGCTTCTTTTTCTGATACAGGTTTATCATTTGTATACGGATTAGTGCTGGATCCTCCACCATGCGTTCTGAATAACAACTTTTTATCCTCTAAAAGTTTCAAATCCTTTCGGATAGTCACTTCCGAAACTTTCATCTGCGTACTTAGCTCCTGAACGTTTACACGCCCGGTTTCTTGTAATTTCTGTAAAATAAGCTGATGCCTTTCGGTTATACTTTTCATAGATGAGCCAGAATTGTTTTGCTGAACAGATAATATGAATCAAAAATAGCAATTAGTATAAGTTTTCAACTATCAATAGCTGTAAAATTATAACTATAGTAATCAATACATACATTTCGATTTGTTTCGGCATAGTAATTGCATCTTCAAGTATACAACTGGAAAGAGGTTTTACTTTGGTAAAAACATCTAAAAACGGACCAAAAACTTACGTAATGTTTTATTTTGTTTTTAATTATTTTTATTCGTAAGTTTGATTATACCAATCGAAAGTCAAAACGAACCAACAAACAAATACCATTATCATGACAGGAACTAACAGGAATGAAATTGTACAAGCTATAACTAACCCCAATACTATATGGGATGTGATTATAGTTGGAGGTGGAGCGACCGGTTTGGGAACCGCGCTTGACGCTGTAGCAAGAGGATACAAAACTTTATTACTGGAACAAGCTGACTTTGCAAAAGGCACATCCAGCAGGAGCACCAAATTAGTGCACGGTGGCGTACGTTACCTGGCACAGGGTGATATCGGCCTGGTTAGAGAAGCCCTTTATGAAAGAGGCTTACTCTTAAAGAATGCACCTCACCTTGTTAAAAATGAATCTTTCATTATCCCTAACTATGAATGGTGGGGAGGTCCGTTTTATACCATCGGACTTACTATATACGATATACTTGCCGGAAAACTGGGTTTTGGCCGCGCGAAACACATTTCAAAAAAAGACGTAATCAGCAAACTGCCCAATATCAATCCCGAAGGTTTATACGGAGGAGTTGTTTATCATGATGGTCAGTTTGATGATTCCAGGTTAGCCGTTAACCTTGCACAGACCAGTCTGGAGCATGGAGCTACGATTTTGAATTATTTCCGCGTAACCAGCCTGCTTAAAAACGAGCAGCAGAAAATAAGCGGAGTAGTTACCACAGATAGCGAAACGGGGATTACCTATAACATTAAAGGTAAAACAGTGATTAATGCAACTGGTGTGTTTGTAGATGATCTGCTTCAAATGGATAAACCAGGCAAAAAGCCGATCGTAAGACCAAGCCAGGGAGTTCACCTTGTACTGGAAAGATCTTTCATGGCAGGTGAAGATGCAATTATGATTCCTAAAACTGATGATGGCAGGGTACTTTTTGCTGTGCCGTGGCATGATAAACTGGTTGTGGGTACAACTGATACACCAATTGATGAACACAGCCTGGAGCCGCGCGCTTTAGAAGAAGAGATAGAATTTATTCTGCGTACAGCTAAAAAATACTTCACTAAAGTACCTACCCGTAAAGATGTATTAAGTGTATTTGCAGGTTTACGCCCGCTGGCTGCTCCACAAAACGGATCATCTAAAACGAAGGAAATTTCAAGAAGCCATAAACTGATTGTATCAGATTCCGGCCTGATCACTATAACAGGAGGAAAATGGACTACTTTCCGCAGAATGGGAGAAGATACTGTCAATAAAGCTATTGAAGTTGGTCAGCTTACCCCCCGCCCTGTTGCCACAAAAGACCTTCCTGTTCATGGCAGTAAATTAAACGTAGACCGTAACGATCACTTATACGTTTACGGAAGTGATGAGCAGGCTCTACTGGCACTGACTAACGAGAATCCGGAATGGGGAAATAAACTGCATCCCAGAATGCCATATATACAGGCAGAAGTTGTCTGGGGAGTAAGACACGAAATGGCGCGTAATGTAGAAGATATTTTAGCACGCAGAGTCAGGGCTTTATTCCTGGATGCGCGTGCAGCGATAGATATGTCACCCGTAGTTGCTGGTATTATTGCCAAAGAACTGAATAAAGATAAAGCCTGGGAAACAGAACAGGTGGAAACATTCGCCCGGTTAGCTAACGGGTACCTGCTTGAACCCTATACAGCTGCTCAAGGCAATTAAAATTAGATAAGCATACCAATATTCACCCAAAAACCAAAACCGTATGGAAGATTATATTTTAGCTCTAGACCAGGGAACAACAAGTTCCAGGGCTATCGTTTTTGATCACAAAGGTCAAATCAAATCTATTGCACAAAAAGAGTTTACGCAAATCTTTCCGCAACCGGGATGGGTAGAGCATGATCCGAATGAAATCTGGTCAACTCAGGCAAGTGTGGCCGCAGAAGCAACGGTTAAAATTGGTGCTAACGGAACTAATATTAAGGCGATAGGTATTACTAACCAGCGCGAAACTACTATTGTCTGGGACCGTAATACCGGAGAACCTGTTTACAATGCGATTGTATGGCAGGACAGACGTACAGCAGAATTCTGTGACCAGTTAAGAAAAGACGGCCACGAAGACCTTATCCGCTCCAAAACAGGGCTGGTAATTGACGCTTACTTCTCTGCTTCAAAAATCAGGTGGATACTTGATAATGTAGAAGGTGCACGCAAACGGGCAGAAGCAGGTGAACTCGCATTTGGTACTGTTGACAGCTGGCTGGTCTGGAAGTTTACCCGTGGACATATACATGCAACAGATATTACCAATGCCTGCCGTACCATGCTGTTTAATATCAAAACGCAGGAATGGGATGATGAACTGATCAGAATCTTCGATATCCCTAAAAGTATGCTGCCTGAAGTCAAACAGTCCAGTGAAATATACGGGGAAACTACTACTACTATTTTTGCTTCTAAAATTCCGATTGCCGGGATTGCAGGAGACCAGCATGCAGCGCTTTTCGGACAAATGTGTATTGAAAAAGCGATGGTTAAAAACACCTATGGTACAGGATGTTTTATGCTGATGAATATCGGCGATGAATTTATTGAATCAAAAAACAACCTGCTGACTACAGTTGCCTGGAAAATTGACGGCAAAATACAATACGCTTTTGAAGGAAGTATATTTATAGGAGGCGCGGTAGTACAATGGCTGCGTGACGGTTTGGGAATCATCAGAAAATCTGCTGACGTAGAACGCCTGGCTCTTGAAGTGGATACTACAGATGGTGTATACTTTGTTCCTGCTTTCGCAGGATTAGGTGCCCCTTACTGGAAACCTGATGTAAGAGGTACAATTGTAGGCTTAACAAGAGGAACTACTGATTCTCACATTGCCAGAGCAGCACTGGAATCAATTGCTTATCAGACCATGGATGTTTTAAAAGCTATGGAAGCTGATTCAGGAATGGAGATTAAAGAATTAAGGGTTGACGGCGGCGCAACAAGTAATGACTTGCTGATGCAATTTCAGTCAAACCTGCTTAACTGCCAGGTGATCAGACCAAATGTTGTGGAAACAACAGCCCTTGGAGCTGCTTATTTAGCGGGTTTAGCTGTCGGATACTGGAAAAACGTGGAGGAAATCCAGCAGTTATGGGAAGCCGAAAAGGAGTTTAGTCCTGAGGAAGACCGGTCTGCTATCAAGAAATCAGTACACGGATGGAGAAAGGCAATTCATGCCGCACAGGCCTGGACAGAGGATCTGCCTGAGGATTAACTAATTCGATTTTTCAATTAAATTTATTGTCTAATGTCTCCATTCATAGCTGAGTTGATAGGCACCATGTTGCTTATACTTTTAGGCGATGGCGTAGTTGCCAACGTCGTATTAAATGATACCAAAGGAAATAATAGCGGCTGGATGGTGATTACCACCGCCTGGGGGCTGGCAGTTTTTGTAGGCGTGGTTGTCGCTGGCCCTTATAGCGGTGCGCACCTTAATCCTGCAGTAACCATAGGCCTTGCTGTTGCCGGTCAGTTTCCCTGGGCAGAGGTGTTTCCCTATGTTGTTGCACAAGTTCTTGGAGCGGCTATTGGCGCATTTTTAGTCTGGATCATGTATCATGATCACTTTAAAAGGACTACTGATCAAGGAGCTATTCTTGCCGTTTTCAGTACGATTCCTGCCATACGAAATTACATCACTAATATAGGAGCTGAAATTATAGGTGCGTTCGTCCTTATGTTTAACATTTTTTATATCACCAGCGGACAAATTTTACCAAGTAAAACACCTATAGGATTAGGTTCTGTTGGTGCATTACCGGTAGCTTTTTTAGTTTGGGTAATTGGTTTATCCCTTGGCGGTACAACAGGTTACGCAATTAACCCGGCACGTGACCTTGGCCCGAGAATAACACACTGGCTTTTACCGATAAAAAATAAAGGAACAAGCGACTGGGCTTATGCATGGGTACCTATTTTAGGGCCTGTTATAGGAGTTACAATTGCTGCTTTACTTTTCCTGTATCTGCCGCAAACTATGCATATACTTAAATAAAAACTCTCATGAAAACAATTTATAAAGGTAGCTTTTTAGCTATGCTAGGGCTATGCCTTTGCCTGCAAACTAAGGCTCAGGAAATCAAACCAACAGCAAAAGATTCTGTAGTTATCAAAAAATACAGACCTGTAGATATCAGTCTGCAATTAAGATCACTCTATTTATGGCGAGGTTTTAAAGTATCAAATGCACCAATTACGGATGTTGATATGCATTATACGACACGTGACGGCAGTTTTTCTGCTGGTCTATGGGGTGGTGCTGGCCTGAATGGCGAATACAAAGAATTTGATTATTATGTAAGTTATGCTAAAAACGGATTTAATGCGTCTGTCTGGGATATCAATAACTTTACAGACTTTCCCAATGCAAAACTCTTTGACTACAACCCGGCAAGCACCTCCCATTTTATTGATGTCACTGTTGGTTACCAGTTTAAAGATGCCTTTCCATTAAGCATCAACTGGAGTACTATTGTGGCAGGAAGAGATACTCATGTAAAAGCAAACGGCGATCTCGCTAATAATTATTCAAATTACGTAGTATTAGATTACAAAGTATGGCACCAGGCAGATATGAATCTGCATGTTTTTGTCGGTGGTGGTTTTGCTTTCGGTAGAGACCAGAATTTTTATGGTTCCAAACCTAATGTAATTAACACAGGATTAACCGTTAATAAAGATCTTGTTGTACTTGGACACCACATGCCTGTCGCTGCAACTGCCATGTTTAATCCCGAACAAAATTACGGAGCAATACAACTTATTGTCAATGCTTTTTAAATCAGGAAGTTTTAAATAGTCAGCAGATCTGAATGTCTGCCGGCTATTTAAAACTTTTAAAGAAAATCTATTTTAGTTTTAAACGGTAGATCAGTCCTTTATTTCCGGCCAGTATGACCAGGTTGCCCTTTTTTGCTTTTTGAATAGCATTAAAGCTTTCGTCAGAAATGTGATACCAGTTTTTCCCTCCGTCTTTGGAAACATCAGTACCAGAGGTACCGGTTGCAAAGGCATTCTGAAAATCATACCAGATGACTCCCGAACGATAGCCGTAAACAGGCCTGGAGGGTTTACTCCATGACTTACCTCCATCATCTGTAAGTAAGATATTATTTGAATTTTCTTTATCTTTCTGATAATCCCCTCCTACTACTACCCCATGATTCTGATCATAGAAATCAACAGAAAATGCGCCTGTACTGTTCTGTCCGTGTAAAATAGGACAGTCATATTTTTTCCAGGTTAATCCATAATCATCAGAAGTGTAGATATTTGATTTAGTACCACCTGTAACAATCCAGACTTTTCCGCCGGCAATTGTTTTAATACTACTGCCACTGGCTGCAAAACCAGCTTCTCCCGGAGCCATTTCTATAGTTAAGTTAGCAGAGATATCTTTCCAGGTGCTTCCGCCATCAGCAGTAATCAGCAATTGAAGTTTATTTTTAATGGGATCACCGAAGATGATCCCATTTTTATCGTCCCAGAAGTCCATTCCATCCAGAAAGATGGCGGTATCGACGTTCTTATAACTTTCAGTCCAGCTTTTACCTCCATCACTTGTTTTAAGGATAAAGGCAGGCGAACCTGCATTAACAATCACCGCATTGTTTTCATCAAAGGCTTCTATATCCCGGAAATCATGCAGCTCATGCCCTTTTGGCTTCACCCATTTCCATTTTTTGCCACCATCTGTGGTTTTACCTATCAACCCGTTACTTCCACTTACCCAGGCAACGCTGTCTGTAACGACAGATATTCCCCTCAGACTCGTATTAGCTTCGGAATTTACAGTACTTAATTCATAAGAGACTTGAGCATATCCCCCAAAAGGCATCAGCAACAAAATATACAGGATTATTCGCATCTATTTTACTCTTTTCCAAACTTCAGTTCTTCCAAGTATGGAGACACCTATGTATCCACGCATACTTAAATCGCCATTATCTTTAAGTGTCATATTACAGCTGTAAGTTTTACCGGATTTAGGATCATAGATTTTTCCATCTGTCCATTTACCATCTGAATACACAAAATCCCTCAGCATTTCCATCCCTACAATAGGTCTCTTTCTTAAAGACTCATCAGGATTTTTTATATCAGTTTTTGTATTTCCCTTATCATCTTTAGGTACTTTCAGCCAATCAATTGAACCAAAGAATTTCTCTCCTTTTTTGACGATCACTACATGAGCTTCACCACTCGAGTTAACCCATTTACCTAAAATAGCATCTTTATTTTGCGCAAAGCTTGTGAAAGAGATCGCTGTGATCAGCAATAATAATGAAATATGTTTCATAAATTTATATTTAGTGTACGCCAATTTACACATTGGAATACTGAATCAAAAGGAAATTAATTAATTAATTTACATTCTCTGGAAATATAATTCAATATATTATCGGATAAAGAGAATATCAACCCCTGATTTCCCCCTGATTAACGTATATAACGTTTTTAGCTTTTGTTTGTTTTGCAGCCTTCAGGCGATAAGATGGAACAATACCCATTCATCGGCATTTTACTAATCATTTCTCATTAGCTTAGCAAAAAGCTCATAAGAATGCAGTTTTGCGGCAGGATCAAACATGTGTGAAGTTACCATTACCTCATCAACCCTTGTCTGGTCAATGAACGATAGCATATCTTCTTTAATTGTTTCCGGACTACCAATAAATGAGCAGCCTAACATCTGATTTACGGCCTCCTGTTCATAATCAGTCCATACTTTTGACATGTCATCTACCGGCGGCTGTAATAAACGCAATTTCCCGGTAATTACGCCAATGAAAAACCGCTTCATTGAAGTTGCTAATTTTTCGGCTTCAGCATCTGTATCCGCAGCAACGACATTTACGCAGGCTAGTACATATGGCTTACTGAGGGTTGCTGAAGGTTTAAAATTCTGACGGTATATATTAATAGCAGCTAAAAACTGAGCAGGAGCAAAATGACTTGCAAATGCATAAGGAAGACCCATTGCCGCAGCTAAATGGGCACTTTCTGTACTTGACCCTAAAATCCAGATAGGAATATCTATCCCTTCACCCGGAATTGCCCTTACATTACTGGTACTGTTATCTGCGGAAAAATAGGTTTGTAATTTCTGTACGTCCTGAGGAAAATTCTGCACTGCACTGAAACGTTCGCCTCTTATTGCCGCAGCAGTTACCTGATCTGTACCAGGTGCACGCCCAAGTCCTAAATCAATTCTTCCGGGATATAAAGTACCGAGTGTTCCAAATTGTTCTGCAACCACTAAAGGGGAATGATTTGGCAGCATAATACCTCCCGAACCTACACGGATCGTTGAAGTTTTACCAGCAATATGCCCTATAAGTACAGCCGTTGCTGAACTGGCCACGCTGATCATATTATGATGTTCTGCCAGCCAATACCTATGGTAACCAAGTTTTTCTGCATGCTGAGCAAGTTTAGTGCTATGTTGAAAAGTATCTGCCGGAGTTTTACCTTCTACTACCGTAGCCAGATCTAATACTGAATAGGTAATATCACTTAATATATTATTATTTTCAATTGACATCTTAAAATCTATTAGGTAGCTGGATTAGCTATTTTATAAAATTAGAGATAATGAATGGCAAACGTTCGCTGAAGTTAAAGATTTGACTTTGCATACAGATGTGAGCAGCAGACCAGACTGACTTTTGATTTATTACTTCCTTTTCTTCCGGTTACCAATGTCTTTAATCCATTGAATAGCAGCGGTAACTGGTTCCTGAGATTTTGAAGGGGAAATGTTATGCCCCAACTCTGGAAACAACTGGTATTCATAAGTCTTACCTTGTGCGTTAAGCGTATGGAGATTTTCTATTGATAAACGTACTGGAGCCTGTATATCTTTGCCTCCAAAAAGCCAAAGTCCGGGAATCGAAAGCGCAGCAAGAGCATCTCTTGGATCAGTGCCGGCAAATTGATACCGGTCTGCGTCGCTGCGTATATGCTCACGCGCTTCAGCTTCAGTATGCGTATCCCAAAAGCTAGAATTTCCCTGCGTATAAAACTGAAATCGCAGCTGTTCGAGCGTGGTAACAACTGGCCCGCTAAATAAGATCATAAAGTTTACATTACGATTTATTTTTGCGGCCATAGGAATTATCCAGCCAGCCTGACTAAAACCAATTAAACCCAACGGTCCATGACCGGCAGGAAGATACGCCAGCAGTGCGTTACAGGCCGCGCTTGCATCTAAAGCCAGCAGATTGAGATTGGAAGAATCAATGTTGTTGGTTCCGACTTCCGGACCAGCATAAACCCCGCCCGATTTTCCCACCCCCCGTTTGTCATAAGTTAATACCACAATGCCGTTTTGTGCCAGAAGTGATGCCATTTTCACCATTCTTGTTTCCTGACCAGATCCATGTACCATGATTACTGCTGCATACGGGTTTTTGGGTTTAAAGACAGTACCTTCCAAAGTGATCCCGGTACTGTTGAACTTAACATTTTCTGTGGTAAAGTCAGCAGTATAAGCAGACTCAGGTGCAGTTTGTCCAAACATGCTAAAACTGAAGCAGCAGAGCAAAAGGAGTAAATACGATTTCATTGTTCTTAATTTAAGGGGTTTTATTTTCAGGTTATAAATTATGGAGTTAAATATAAAACAACATTATCCTGGTACTAATAAATGTGACGAAGCAAGGAAAAAATGTGACGAAAGGCAGTTTGATGTTATAAGTTTGCAAGCAATGGGAAAACGCAGTTTAGTGGGATCAATGCCAAAAGTTGTGGAGCAAGGGTTAAAATTATAGCTTTGTGTAATTATAATTCTTACTATTTATGCCATCCGCTA
>QDKV01004830.1_pt1 | contig 15941 bp, 17 predicted proteins | sample 1861101 | NCBI WGS metagenome assembly QDKV01 (sample SAMN04275158, study PRJNA302643) | Fungus metagenome, whole genome shotgun sequencing project. | isolation source: fruitbody | host: Mallocybe terrigena | place: Sweden | collected 2013 | reverse complement strand
GTAAGGGTACGGTGTTCACGGGTACGGGTACGGGTCCGGGAAAATATACCCGCGGGTTACCCGTGTCACACCTTACTCTCAAGACTTTCTAAGCTTATAAAAGACTTTAGAAGACTCTGAAGGTTTAAAGACATAAAGATACAAAAAGGTCTTTTAAATTTTGGTTCCAATCGAGCAAATCTTTGAAAGATCTTTGTGTAGCTTTGAATCATCCTTGGTAATCTTTTAAGGGCTTCTCAGAGACAATTAAAAGAACGTTGCGTAACTTTGAAGCCACTTTGGTAATCTTTGCGCAGCATTGCAAAGATAATTCTGAGCTACTAAAAGATCTTTGAAAGTCTTTATTCAACATTTTCACTGTTATTTCTTATCCCTGGATGACTTTGAAAGGCTCATAATGATCACTCAAAGATTACTGAAGAGAATTAAAGACACATAATTATTGGTATGAAAAATAAAAATGATCAAAAGCTGCAGAAAAATATGAATACTAGCACTAGAAGCATTTAGAATAGCTGTCCCCCATTCTCTAGTGATTCTTCAAGATCATGCTCATCGATGTCAGCCATATCTCCTTCTCCTGTGTCTTCTTGATAATTCTCTATGAGTCCTTTTATGTTGCAACTCTTTCTGTAAAATAATTAGTGATTGAAATGAAAATATTTAATAAAACCTACGAAATAGATTCAAAAAGCAGAGTGGAATACGCCATTGTCCATTTGGAGGACTTTTTCTCCAAACTGCGCCAGGACTGCATGTGAAAGTTGTATCTTTGTAAATAGGTGTTAGGTGTTTTTATGATTAAACAAAAATCAAAACTACCTCTGAATGAGCGCTTGTTCCTTGAAGTCAACCTGTTGCTGTAATCCTGATCGGTATTCTCCAAGAGCATGCTCTACCTAAAATAAATTCAGCTTAATCAATCTAATATATGATTACACCTGCACTTACTGCAACAACAGAAAGAAGTACAATAGAAATTGGGATTGAACCTTTTTCTATAATTGCTAAAGTCGCTTCAGCGTCCACCTTACCTTTTCCTGTTGATGAAAACCAAACAGCTTGAATGATGTCCTTGATAATGGAGTTGCAGAAGGGCTTCGCTTTGTTGAATAATTTTTTCTAGCAGTAAATTTAGAACGTTGTGAAATACATGAATCAAAGCGGAGCGCACCTCAATGTCGACTTCTCCGTATAGAAAATGCGATTGCTCTAGGAGCCACTGAATTTGGTCTGAGATGTTGCCACCACTAAGACGATAATGGCCTGCAATACGGTTTCGCGCCTTTCCAATAATTCCATTGTACATTCCACTTCGACCAAATCCAACCTAATCATGGGAAACTTAACACCATAAACAACTAGAAATCTGCGACTTACATATTTTGTAAGATTTCTTCCTAGAGAGATATCTTGTTGAGCAGAAGTTAATGCGAATTTGAGAGTGGAATTGGACGCCTTTTGCTTGACAGTGTCTTGGATAACATTCCAAACCCAGTCTGCCTTATTGGCGTATGCGCTCAATTTATTTACCTCACCCATAGCTAATTTGAACCGAAGATGGATTTTAGCTGCGTCCGCCAGTGCACAGACCTCTTTAGAAAAATCAGAACGACGAGGACGGCTGAGTCCAGCTGCTGATTGACGATGAAGAACTGAGCCTGCCTTCTTCTCTTGATGGACAGTGATCTAGGAAAAAGAGATTGGACATAAAATTTCTTCAAAATAAAGTAGAAATTTACGCCGTTGGTCATAAAAATTCCAGATTCACAGTCAACGTCATCATGGATCTCCTCATCCTCAGGCTCACTGTTGGTAAGAGAAGGAGTTTGGTTGTCTTTGCTGTTGTCCAAACCGTCTTCATCAATCTCAATAGAAGGATTTACTGCAGGAGTACTAGATTGCCCAGCTTGGCCAAGTGCGTCAAGGAGATCAGTCTCTTCTTCACTAAGAGCAAAACTGGACTGTTTCGTCTTCTTGCTAGGCCGAGCATTGGTGTCCTGATCAGAATCCACCTTTTCCTCTCCAAGTAAAACTTGATTCTTCTCCTGAATTCCTGGATTCAATTTGTTAGAAGGAAAAATAAGCATAAAAAAATATTACTCTTGTTTTCCTGAGCCTTTTTCTCTTTTGCTGACTCCTGAGTCTTTTTCTTGCCTTCATTCTTCAAAAATGCCTGAAAAGCGACCATTTGTTCTGGAGTGATGGTAATTTCTGATTCAGGATTCTTTCTCTTGTGTTAGATTGAAGAGGAGGCTGAGGTGGACGCAGAAGGTGCAGAGGCTTTGGTAGATTTTTTTCTTTTGTTGGCAACCATGAGAGTCAAGAACCGCGTAAACTAAAAATGGACTGGGTTTGAGTTTTAAACTTGGAGCTATCCTCTGATTGCGCATCAAAATATTCTAGAACCTACAGACAAAAATCTAACTCTGTAGGTTGATAGGTTTTCATAAAAATATTGTGCTGCCATCCATTTCTATCTTCAACCCATTTTGCTGCCATTTTATCAGAATGGAAAACAAGAGATGCACGTTGTCCTCTGTAGTGCATGTTGAAATGAGTTAACTGAGATGATTTGAAAATGATGGCGTCTCCGCTTCGCATCTCCACTACAAGACCCAGCTCTAACAGACAAAGCTCCCCTCCTACTCCGTCAGACATGGAAATGACAACACAAATATTGTTATCCTTATAGTCCCGATGGACTCTGGTGGCGACATTCAGATTGATGACAAAGCCTGCAAAGGGATAAACCGGAGAGGGTTCTTCGCAAGGAAGCACATCAACAAATTGTCCCAGAATTTGATAGTTGTTGGGAAGAAGTTGTTGTAACTTGAAAACAGAATTAGGGTTTTGCAAGTGGTTAGTGGCCAAAGATTTCACGTACAATTGTTTGCAACCATCCAAACACAGGTGCAAACGCAACTTGAAGTTTCTGATATTCCTCTTGAAATTTCTTGAGTTCCTTAGCCGTGCGAGGAACCTTTTGGGAGGTGTTAATAGGAGCGCTTTTACCCTCTCTGATGGTTGTTGAAGGATCTTGATTTGAGGGTGTGTCCTCACCCTAAAAAACATGTTCAGAAGTCAGAGCAAAAAGCTAATTAGACAAACCTGTTCAGAAAACCGGTTGTACCAAGACATGTGGACTGCAAGAAATGTGTTTGAATATCCTTCCTTTGAAGTATCAACTTGTTTGAGAGCGCCTGGAAAAATGATATCTAGATCATCCAAAAGGGTTTTCCGCATTTCTTGAGGCATGTTGGAAATGATTAAAGCGAGAAGATTATTCTCTCGGTCATTGATTCTAAGGGTTTTTCTACCAAAATAATCAGACAAACAAGAGAATAAATGAAAAAAAATTTACTGCTCCAGAAGACCAGGATCTAAGCGGATCCAACGTTTGAGATTATAGCGCTTTCCCAATGATAAAAGGGTGATTAACTGTTGTACAATTTTAAGCTGGTTGAAATAAAGTGTTAAAGATATTACCTTCTTCTTGAACTCCTCAAAGTTTTTAGGAACCACTGCTTTGGAAGCCTGAGCCCTCTGTTCTTCAGTATACGCCCAACGCTCTTTTTTTGATGTCTCAGATTTGTCTTTATGAAATCTAAGCTTGAGATTGGCAGGTAAATCAGGTCGGAATCCTGTTGAAATTGTCACAATATCATGGGAAGAGGGGATGTGATTCCAATCAGGAAGAGGTACTGGCTGTTGGGCAGAAGTATAATTGGACAACAATAGAGGAGGGAGACCAGTGGAGGAAAAGGGAATTGTAAGAATAGAGTTCAAGGTGTTTAAAGACCAGGAGGAGGGCGATTGCAGAGGGATACATGCTGGAGCCCATGCAACTGTATCCCTCTGCTTGATAAAGTCGCTGTGTGACAAATTAAAATATTGACAAAAAGAGGAATGTTCAAACGCACTGGTACATGAATTGATCAAAAACATAATCGTTTTGCCCGAGATCAGTGCAGTCAATTTCTGGATTTGAGAATAAGTTGTCGAGAATTGGAGAAGGAAAGACTAGATTTAATTTCAAAGGATATAATTGACGTAAATGGGAGATTGCTGGAATGATTTGATCCTTGATTTTCCTTCCAATGGGAGAATCTTTGAATGATCTCTGAGTCTGATAACAAATTATATAAAGAACAAAATACCAGTTGGACAACGTAAAAGTCTTGCGAGCCGACCAATTTCTTCTCCAGACACCTTACGTAGATCTGACCGAATGCGCGCACAAGCCATTAGAACAAGGATGTAGATTGTGGCTGGAGGATGAATGAGCGCATTTACCAGTGAAAATTTGTTTTCTTTCCTTACCTGCGCCAGAGAGGGATGCTGCTTTCAAACCATCTGAATAGTACCTGCCCAAAGTTTTGTCTGAGAAAGAGAGAAAAGGGCTAAGCTTCACAAAGATTTGACGGTTTGGAAGCCCTGTTGAGATTCTCTCTCTTAAATGAATTTGTTGAGTTGATTAGTATTACAGAGTTAAAACAAACTTACCTAGAAACTTGAGAAGCAAAGATAATTACATTAACCCAGTAATTCAGCTGAATAGACGAATCTAAAATTTCAGTAACATGGCATCGTTTGGTGGCAAGAATAAGAGGTGTGGTAGGTTCAGTCTGAGACAGTGAAAGGGCTGGAGCAACACCAGTTGTTAAGGAATGAAGCACTGGATGAACCCCCGTTGCAATCTTCGTGTGTCCCGTGTCTTCTAGAATACAGTCTCTTGCTGTAGAGGCAATAGAGAGAAGTATTCCTGAGGTGACCTGAGCTAATCGAGGTTCTTCAGGAGTGGGAATTGAATGTTCAGAAGAATTTTCCATCGAATGTTGTCGGTCAAGTCTCTGCTCTCGCTCAAAGTCATCAGGGTCCGGATCGTCAGGAATTTCCTGGTCGTCAGCATCATTTTCTTCCCCCAGGCCCTCAGGTCCAAAGTGATTGTATAAAGATCGTTGAAGCCGATTCAAACGAACTTGGATGAGAAATACTCCTCCTCGAACACAGGGCACTCTAATTGTTGCTCCACCTTCCTCACTGCCTCTTCCTCTTCCTCTTCCTCTTCCTCTTCCTGTGGCGCGTTGCCCTTGTCTGTCCCCCCTGACCTCCCCATTCCCCCTACCTCCGCTACCTTCACCTCCGCCACCTTCACCTCCGCCACCTTCACCTCCGCCACCTTCACCTCCGCCACCTTCACCTCCGCCACCTTCACCTCCGCCACCTTCACCTCCGCCACCTTCACCTCCACTGCCATCACCTCTGCCATCTTCACCTCCACTACCATCACTACCATCACTTCCGCCTCTGTCTCCTCCTCTGCCATGACCTCTTCTGTTTCCAAGTTCTGCATCTGCATCTCCCTGTCCCCCCCCCTGATTGCATTCTCCAATGTCTTCACCTTGCACTCCACTACTCCTGTGAATACCACAAGGGTCAGTCTCTCCAGATCCTTCTTCATCTTCGTTCCCGCTCTGTCCTCGCAACTTCCTCAGCCAATCGGCCAAAGCCCGGAGGCTATGCGCAAATCTGCTTTCCACTGTGTCCCCGTCTCTACTATCAGCGTCACTTCCCCTGGGTCCAGAATTGTGACAGTTGGCAAGAAGGGAGTAAGCATAAGGATCGTCCAGAATAAAGTTCAGATCTGCGCGGGAGATCTCTGAGCCTCCTTCAACAAGTTCCTCCAAACTAGTTTCAAGTTCATCAAGAAGTTGATGAGTGACCCCACAACGCTGACATTCACAGGAGGGTTCTAGTTCTTCTGTAATTGTATCCAACGGCTTTGGTGAAGCGTGACGAGAGGAGTCTTGAAAATTGCCCCCATATGCGGATGATGCCAAGGATTTCAGAGGCGATCCAACCAAAGTTTCCGATTCATTGTCAGAGAAGTCAGCCAGGTGACCAAAGACCTCCTCAGATTGTTCGAGATTAGACTGGATCTGCGTGTTATCCGTAAGCTCTTGAACAGTCGCAGATTGCCTACTCTACCTCTTGGATTTCAGAGGGCGCTGAAGATTCCCTTCCCTGATTGAAGGCCCGAGAAAAGGAACCGGTAGCCTGGTGAAAAATGAAGACGATCAGAGCTATCCTCGAGCCCTGGGGGTGAGGCTGAAGCTCACCTGGGTTCCAGAATTTGAAACGTCTCTAAATTTTGTAGCCAAGACCGAAAGCGCAGGATCCGGGCTTGCTTGTTGGCCTAGAAGAGTAAGGAAGGCAGTAATCTCTGTCTGAGACACGTCTACAAGCATCGCCCTAGCAGCTGAAGAATGAAGCTTGAAAGTCGAAGAGGAAGAAGGTTGTTGTCAGGTGATTCTCTGGACACGCGCGGTCTTCACGTTCTGCTTTGAGGACTTAAACAAATTTCGTGTGAGATTCTCGGACACCTTGTCCCAGAATATCCCACGAAACCTGAGATGCCACTCAGATGCCCCGGGCCTTTCGACTCGCCAGGACCATCCTCGAAGCCAACCTCCCCTTCAGACACTCAAAGAACCTTGTGCGCGTCGCGTCGCGTGAAGGCACAGAATTTCTTGAGGCGAAGGTGCGTCACGTCTGCCGACGTGGGGACTCCCGGACCCCTTCCTCCAAAAGGACCTGCCTTCTGTGCTGAACCCGTCGAAGAACAGGCGCATGCCATCTTCCCTCAACTTGCCGCCCTTAACTACTGTCCTTTGCTGTCTCTTGACCGTTCTCTGCTGTCTCTCAATCTCACACGGCACCTCCAAGGAGATCTTACACCGGTTGGGAGAGATGTCGGCACATTTACACTTGCGGGACTTTTCGTACCACGGAACAAAGAACAGAAGCAACGAAGAATGACGGAACATCAAGATCAATCTCAAACCATGACCGAAGCACAACTGTATGTCCATTTTCTCATTCTATCCAAGTCTTTTTCATAAACTTCAGGATCTTACTTACACGTTTTAACAGCGCAGATAACGGGAAGCACACGCCACTTCGAACGCCGTCAATTTCGCCCTCTACGCAGGCCCCTCCCCTCCAGTGCTCGTCCACCAGCCTTCTCCCTCCAACTCTCCGCCTCTCAGTCATCCAAGAAATCAAAAGGACAATACCTCACCCCCCTCGACGCGCATCCCAACCCTCTCCTTAATCACCTATGCACCATCCCTTTCCAACCATATGACTCCAATGTAAGAGAGAGCCTCTTCTCGTCGTTCTACCATCCCGAACCAGCACACGCTCGACCGCATCGAACAGTACACGTCTAGCTGGTCGGAGAGGGAGTTTGAGGACGAGTGCTGGTCATGCGTGTTGGGGTGCACATGCGGGTGTGGCTTCCGAGTTTGGAAGAGATGTTAGTCGGGCTTGAAGGATAGAAGAGCCTGAGGATGAAGAAAGAGGACGAGGGTGAAGATGAAGATGCCTGAGCTGCAACGTTTCGACCAGAGCCATCTTGGCATGCCTTGGGTTGAAGCAGGCGAATTCCTCCTCTCAGACCTCGATTTGATCACCTTAGCAGCCATGAAGCTCACGAATGGAGCGACTTTCTCTTCGACAGAGGTGCAGCACGTCTTTGCTGTGCTGTCACAGCGCTCCGTCTTGATCCAGTGCTCTCAGGCACTGACGCTGTTAAGCTTGCGGATCGTAGTGTTGCGCATCACATGAGACTGCTACTCGCCCTTTCCGATAACGGCGCGTTGTTCTACACGCAAACTGCCGGACTCCTTAAAGACACTCAGCGTCGACTTGTGTGGTTCTGCTCTACCCAGGTCACCTCGGAATCCATCCACCTCACTTCACAATCCCGGAACACTGACAACGGCTCACACTCATCCCAGTCCCGTCCACCCCCCCTCCCATATCTCATCTGTCAACTCCAGGGCCTTCGCTTGGGATCTCGGGTTCGCTCAACTTGATGATGCCAAGCCGCGTGACGAACACATTAACATCGCACCACATTCAAACCTGTAACCCCACCGTCTTCCTGGCGATCGATAAGCTTCAACAGAGCCTTCTTGATGTCGTCCCCCGAAGTCTGACATAGATAGAACGTCTTCCGCACGTAGCACAGTCCCGAGTCCCGATCATTTCTCTTGCACTTTATAAGTTATCCGGCTTGATGATTCGCCAAGGCGCTTTAGTACCCCGAAGAGGCTGTCATTCCATCGACCTTGGACTGCTGGAGGAGACAGGAAGGAAGGTTTCGGAAAGCTAGTGACATTGGCGGCTTGGTTGGGCAGGTGAGGTGGGGTGGGTAGCTGCCGACATGGCCTACCGACATTGAGGTCAAGGCTCGACAATACGTTTTCGGTTTCTGATGCTCTCTGGGTCCAACAACGCTTCGCCTCCTGCCGACTAGTTCTCGACGCAGTTAGACACGTCAAGTCATGTAGTACACAACGAAGGGGGTATGGTACATTTAATACAGGACCTGGGAGGTGTAAAATGTGCAGGGCACGTAGGAGTTTGGCCCAAAGGGCTGTGAAACACGTCTACAACGTTTGGTGGACTAACTCCACCTTCGTATCCTCCCTCGACTACCTTACCTTCTACTAACCGATTGAATGCCACTTCCTCGTCTTTCATGCCGCAACACAAGAAGGTTGAATCAAGACGGCGTCAAGTTGACTTTGGGAAATCTCAAGCCACCCTCCGCTTCCCCCGTAACCAAAAATACCGCAGCACCGCTGTCGTTTAGACAAGGTAGTCCTGGCACACCTCATCAGAGACCTGCAAGCATCCGGATAGAAACTGAGGAACAGCGCAATCAGCGCATGGCCAAAGAGAACGAGAAGGCAAGGTTGAAAGCTGAGGCAGAGGTGAAAGAAAAAGAGGGCGCAGAACGGAAAATAAAGGGGGCACAGGAAAGGAAAAAGAAGGAGATGAGGCCAAGAAGGAGCGTATCCGGAAAGAGGTGGAAGAGAAGGAAAAAGAACGGTTGAGAAAGCTGGAAGATGAATGGCTGAAGAAAGAGGCTAGGGTTACGCAAGGCCTGCTCCTCAGAGTGTTCTCGCTACTGCTCGTGTCATCTCAGATATCAACGCGTTAATTTCCGGTGTGTATTGGTTTTGAATTTATTATCTAGTTTGGGATTTATGATTTGAAAATGTTAGACAAGCCCGAGACCTTCTTCAATTCAAGTCACTCTGCAAGGAGAAACCTCCCTTCCTCCCTTGGAAATGATTGGCCTTGAACCGAATGACTCGTCATCCCTCCACTTGACTCGTGGTGGCTCAGGTCGCCATCGTACATCCTCATCTGCCATTCCTCCTGCTCGCCTAGCGTCCGTTGGTCTTGGTTTCTCACCCAGCACTTTGGGCAAAGGAACCGCGGGCTCCTTTAACCAGACGGGCAACTTTGCCACATAAGGTGGCAGCAAGCTCAACAGTGAGGATCGTTTTGCCACGAGCAACCATGCCGTTTCTGTCACTGGCACCACTGGTATGCCGTCCGCTCGTCCGATGGGTTTGACTCGGACTGCGAGCAACGGTTTCCAAGCTACCGCAAATAGATTGGACAGGAAAGCTTTCCAGGTTAATGCTGACTCACCTGAGAGGGTTGACCATAAAGTCAAGTTGTTGCTCAATAAGTTGACCCTGGAAAAGTTCGATTCCATTCCGACCAGATCATCCAATGGGCCAACAGGTCTGAGAACGAGAAGGACGGCCGGACGCTGATTCAGGTTATCAAGCTTGCTGCTTGTGTTTGAGAAGGCGACGGACGAAGCAGTTTGGTCTGAGATGTATGCACGGTTGGGTAAGAAGATGATGGAACAGTCTCAATCGTTGTCAGGAAGATTTCGAGCGAGATGAGTTGCGAAGGAGGCGACAGCCGCTGCTGTTGCGACGAAGGCTCTTGAGGATATAACTTTGGCAAAATCAAGAAAGATCAACCCTTAATCTTCGGTGAGTTTCCTTACATTCCTATCCATAGTTCTTTGTGATGACTGTCGGTTTTAGCTGTGGAACCCCAATGCAAGTGAACTGTTCTTCAACCCTGATCCAAGCCTGTTGAGTCAGTTTGGAAAGGGGATGTGTGGTTGCTTTCCTATCCTTGAATGCCCGGTATCGCCATTATCTACTGTATATTGAAATTGCTGTAAGCTACTGCAAAGGGCTTATTTGAAACAAGTGATCAAATTGTTCCACTGCGTATTCAATAATTCATTCTTCATTTTGCATTCATCTGGACTTGAGTATTTTTTGACGAAAGAGCATAAAGCAGATGTAAAGTGTGAGTCTGTTCTATTCTTGTCTAGCGGCGTAATTCAAAAATGATCCTTTTCTTTTAGCTGTCCTGCGCCACTGCTGCTCTGTTTAGTGTTGTATGTTCTGCAACAGGTTATACTGATGTTTTGCTGAGCTTTTCTGTCAACAAGAATGCCTCTCTATATTGAAATCGCTGCTCTTCAATGTCCTGCTTGCTCAAAGTTTTTTACTATGACCCGAGGTCGTGATTCTCACCTCTTACAAGCAAAGACCTGTAAATGGTATCGTCGGGGAAAGCTGCCAGATATTCCATTTCACGACAATGCCGTTGCTGATGTTACAGTCTCTGATGTGGAAATGGCCACTCAGCAACTGGATGAAGGACCTATAGGCTGGCAGGATGATCTTGATCACATGTGGGGGGACTCCAACTGGCCGGATCCCAGTGACAATGAAGAGGGTAATCTTGACGTGTCAGCAGACGAACAAGTTGACCGCGATGAATTTCTTCTACTACCACCCATACCAGGTCCTGGACCTCAAACTCAACAAAATCGGGCTCAAAGAAGTCATACAACCAGAGCGCTTGTCTTGGACGATGAAGATGATACACGAGAGATCATAGAACATCCCTCTGCTGGGGCTGTTTTCTCTAGAGTGAAAGACGTTGATGGAGACATAACAATGGAGGAGCCTAGTAGTAGCAGCAGATGTGTCGAATCTCAGTTTGCGCCTTTCAAAACTGAACTGGATTGGAAATTTGCACAGTGGGCGATCAAGGAGAGCATTGGCCACAACTCATTCAATCGTTTACTAGACATTCCTGGAGTATGTGTCTCGAGTCCTTGCTTTATCAACATCTGCTAAATTTTGTTTGTCTCTTTTTAGATTGTTGATAAACTTGGCCTCTCCTATCACAACATCTGTGGCCTTCATAACAAAATAGATGCAATGCCAGATAGGGCTGGAGAATGGAAAGCCAAAAAGCTTTCCTTCAATGACCACCCAGAAGACCAGTACACGATTCGATACCGCGACCCTATCAAAGCAATCGAAAGTCTTTTTCAGGATCCCAAGAATGCTAAGCATCTCGTTTATGCACCAAAGAAGATATATGCAGATAAGACAAAGGAAAATCGCATTTTTAATGAGATGTGGACTGGTCAATGGTGGCATGTTCTTCAGGTGAACTCACATTTCATTTTCTGATATGAAAACGGTGATTAAGATATTGTAGGAAAAGATTCCCAAGCATGCGACAGTTGTGCCCGTCATCATCGCAACTGATAAAACCCAACTTACTCAATTCTCTGGCAATAAGGCTGCATATCCAGTCTATCTGACTATTGGCAATCTTCCCAAATCCATTCGACGTAAACCCTCTCAACACGCCTGTATTTTGATCGGCTATCTTTCTGTTGAGAAAATCAACCAGAAGAAGATGACTGACATCAATTATCGCTCCCGAATCCAACGTCTCTTTCATGAATCTATGAAGACAATTCTTGAACCGCTGAAGAAGGCTGGTAAAATGGGGGTTAAGATGAAGAATAGTAAAGGGGAGATACTTCAAGTCCATCCCTTTCTTTGCTGTTATGTCGCCGATTATCCCGAGCAGTGCTTGGTGTTATGCACCAAGTATGGCACCTGCCCCAAGTGTCGTCAAAAGGCCGGAAACCTCCAGAGTGTGATGAAAGATGCTGCTCGAACAAGTCAATGGACAAAGTCTGTTATACTAGACGCTAAGGAGCAGGCATCCAGTTCCATTTCTGCCTTTCATCAGGCATGTATGGAGAGAGATGTTGCAGGTGGAACTTTTGATCCTTTCTGGAGCGACTTTCCCTACACTGATATCCACAAAGCCATAACACCTGATATACTCCATCAGCTTTATCAAGGCATTTTCAAACACGTTGTTGGATGGTGCCAAAGTATTGTGGGTGAGAAGGAGCTTGATCGGCGTATTTGCGCCCTCCCTTTGGGACAAGAGCTCCGTTGGTTCAAAAACAGAATTTCAGCTCTAGGTCAAATAGCAGGATCAGAGAGAAAGAACATGGCCAAAATTCTGTTGGCCTGTATTCACGATGTTTTGGCACCCAGAGGTGTTTGGGCTGTAAAGGCGCTTCTGGATTTCATCTATCTTGCGCAATACTCCACTCATGACACCATCACTTTATCATACATGGAGGATGCCCTGAAGAAATTTCATCACGACAAGAAGTATTTTATTGATGTTGGCTGTCGTGAACATTTAAATTTTCCCAAGCTTCACTCTTTAATCCATTATGTTGACAGCATCAAACTCTTCGGAACAACAGACAATTATAACATAGAGATGTTCGAGCGTCTTCACATTGATTTCGCAAAACATGGCTGGCGGGCAACAAATAAACGAGATGAGTTTCCTCAAATGATTCACTGGTTATCTCGACAAGAAAAGGTCAATTATTTTGACCATTTGCTCTCTTCTAGACTCTCTTCTTTGTCCAATACATCATCTTCAAATTCAAATTCTTCTCAGTCCTCTTCACCAACTCTGAACTCTGCTTCAAAGCGATCCAGAATTACCCTTGCTAAAAAACCCCAGTACCCATCATGCCCCCTCACAATCATCCAAGCCACTCATAATGCTCCACAATTTCAACGCCATCTCAAACAATATATCAACAACTTCCTGCCAGATCCATTACCTTCTCGTCAACTTGAAACAACTCATTTCCCGTTCAATAATATCGAGGTCTACTCCATGTTTCGTTTTCATCCAGAGACCATTCAAGATGACAATAAAGAATGTGATATTGTCAGAGCAGTTCCTTGCTCGTCACCTTGTCCAAGAGGGAGGTTTGACACTGTCATTGTTATAAACAATAATACTGCTGAAGCAACTGGTCTTGAAGGTATTATTGTGGTCTCATTTTATTTCTATTGCTTTTACCAATTATAGGAACCCGCATTGGAAGAGTTAAAGTCATATTTACTCTTCCTAAACATATTCACCGACCAGGATATCTTGAACAAGTTCCAAAGGAATGGCCAACCCAACCACTAGCTTACGTTGAATGGTATACTCGTCAAGCATCAACAGCAGACAAGACACATGGCATGTACAAGATCACATCTTCTTATGATACTCAAGGGCGACAACAGGGTTCAATTATTTCTCTCTCTAGCATTCGTCAATCATGTATGCTTTTTCCCATTTTTCCAAAGCCACGTACTCCAGAGGCAAAAATTCTAGAAAATTGGACACCTGACAATGTTTTAAACGAGGCAAAATCTTTTTTGATTAGTAATGTTCTTGATTTATATACATTTCAAACTATATGGTAGATTGCTTGACCAGGCAGTGTAATTCAAACGCCTTTCTTATATTTTTACTTTAGTGACTAGTGACCGTATTGGGAATCAAAAACGAGTTACATGTACTACTGGGTTTTTCTATATCAACCACTATGTCTGCGAACAAACACGACAAGAATGACCTGCTCACTTCAGACAATATTAACAGTTCTCCTGTGTCTCTTGCTCTGGCTAAAGATTTCAACCGCAATCCAGGGGAATGGCCTGAAGGAGTACCAAAGTGGCACTTTCCACATGTGTATCCCAAATATGCAGACTCTTCCCCTTCAAGCAACCACTGCAGCGGCCAAAGTGCTTGGCATTCTACACCTACTAGACAAGACAATAAACAAACCAGTAAGACTTTGAATTCTAAAGTTGTTAATCCATTTAAGTTATACTAGTTAGCGATGGACCTGATAGCCAGAAGGTTTCAATTTCTTCTTCACCATGTTTAGCATTACCTCAAAAACGCGCTTCCCATTTGGCCAACAAACGTTGCCGAAAATCATCAAAAACAGTTATAAAAAAGCCTCTACCTCCCCTTTTAACCTACACTCCCCTCAAACGCACTCTGTCCATACGTTCTTCTTCTACAAGGCCTCAAGGAGTCTCCAATCCAACTTCAGCAAGCTCTCAACTCGAACAACATTTCATTAACATTCCTCCATCAGATCCAAGTCTTCTTCTTCCTCCACTTTTAATTGGACCAGACTGTGACCAAGCACCAACTTTAGGGCAATACAAACAGGTTGTAAGGGAAAAGGAAGCAGCACTAAGCCGTGTTTTTGCACTTGAAGAAGATTTGGATAAAGCTAAGATGGAGATTGCAAGATTACGGGGTTTGATGGCAGAGGCAGAACAGTGTTTAATTCAAAGATACCAATTATCTTAGTATCTACAAAAACTACACTGTAGACCTCTCACATCAACTCCAGAGATCAGATGCCTTTTTCTGATGTGACTGGCAATGGATAGAAGGTTCTGTTGCGGGGTTTTTTCAGAGGTACTGGCACCAAAATGTGGCGATGGCCTCATACTAGGCGGTCAATGACCCATTGTGTTCTGATCACCATGACCAGCATTCTGTGCGGCATTATTCCACACACTCTCAGCGAAGATGTGTTGTTCATGTAGCAACCATTGCAGTGGCACCTTATGAGTCTCAAAAATTTGCATCGTCTTCAGGTAATTGGCGGAGACCTGCCTTTAAAAAACCTGTGAGTTGTTGCCAAGGGGTCAGAATGTTCCTCAGAGGCAAGAGGGCAGAGTTGAGGAGAGGATTGGACTCATTTGCATTGTATGAATATGCTGGTTAGGGAGAAGACCCATAGGCAGTGGTCGTGTCTGGCCATTTGGGTCGAACACTGACCAGGATTGGTATGTGATGCCCACCGATTGTTCAACAATTGCCCACGATTTCAAGGAATAAAAATATATTAGAGTGAACAGTGAAACAATGATGATGGAACTAAAAGACTTCAAGGGAAAGCATAAGTCAGAGAAACAGTACAAGGAATGAAACTAACCTCGATTCACAACCCATTTGCTCACATCCTCCTTCGCAAAAGTGTCTATGCTTTCCCTTCGTTGTCCAAGTCCTCAATGATAATGGTCTCATATGAATAGAATCTGGGCTGCCTATTTGCATGGTGGTGAAAAAAAAGATTGAAGAATCAGGACAGATTCAACAGGGGAATATCATTAGTGTACGCACGGCCAGCAGGATACCACATTGGCCAGAACGGAAACCCGAAACATAATTTCAGGCAATGGGAAAACTTCTTCTGGTGATGAACTTCATAATTTTGTTCTTCCCAACGGGAGGCGCATCATTTGGTCACATAAGTCTTCACGTAGATGTGCTGTTCTACCTCATGACCCCCGATGCCTTGGAATGCGAAGATGTCCCCAGATTCACCATAATCTTCTAGGTCCTCTGGCACTTGACATCCTTCGTAGGAGAAGACTTTGTAGGACGCTGAATGGAAGCGCTCCTTCACGATGCAGGTCATTGGAGCAATGTTACTGTCAGCCATGCTACAAATCACCCCCACCACTCCAAGCAACATTAATAAATGAAGAATTTTTCCATCCATTCCTATGTTTCGCTCTGGGTCACTTCAACTTGCATTTCTCAGGCAAGAGAGCTTCAATTGTGCTCCACACCGACAAAGCTGGCACTACCCACTCCATGCCAGCTTTGTCGGTGTGGAGCACAATTGAAGCTCTCTTGCCTGAGAAATGCAAGTTGAAGTGACCCAGAATCTCAGAGCGAAACACTACCATATCTCCATGTTTGAGGCTAATTCTGAAACCTGGCTCAAAGAAGCAAAGATACCTTGTACACCCCTCTGTTGCTCCTTTTCCCTGTCCTGGCCCTCCCTGGCCGTCCCCTGTGTGTCCTGTCGTGTTTGCCCTGCTTTC
>QDKV01004831.1_pt1 | contig 15945 bp, 18 predicted proteins | sample 1861101 | NCBI WGS metagenome assembly QDKV01 (sample SAMN04275158, study PRJNA302643) | Fungus metagenome, whole genome shotgun sequencing project. | isolation source: fruitbody | host: Mallocybe terrigena | place: Sweden | collected 2013 | reverse complement strand
CAAGATGGCGTTGTTGACGGTGGTGACGAGGTTGAGGATAAGACGACGAAGAGGAGGAGTGGAACTAGGGTCAGGTATGGTTTGACGGCCAGTATCGAGGGAATCGGTGAATCCTTTTTCAAACAATTATCTGACAATTTGCTTATACACGACGCTTACAGAGAAGGAATTGGTACCGTCGAGTAAAATCGCTGATGCCTATCTCTGGCTTCCACAGTATCGCAACATCACCCCTACTGGAACTAACAAGCGCCGTTCCTTGGATCCGTCCTTGTTGTATGGATCAATCGAGGACGTTCGATCGGATGACCCCGTCTTCGTCATCCGTCGTGCAACATCTTATCGCACCTCTACTTCTCGCCGCCGCTCTTCCGTTCCTTTAGACGAGATCTCTCTTTCTGAAATTCACCGTGAGTCCAGCTCGAGCTACAGCTCTGACACAGTTAGTGGCGGAGACGAAGGCAAGCTCAAGTAGCCTTCCCCTCAAGAAATTATTGCTGTGCAGCGCGCAGTTACCCGTGCGACACAACGCGCTATCGTCTCTGCGCAATCTAATTCTGTCCGCGGGATGGACGTTCTCCTTCCCGGAAATGGGATGTTGCGCAGTTCACGCTACGATGCAGACGAGAGGATGCGTTACTCTTATGTTGAACCTGGTGGTGAAACTTACGATATCAGCGATATTATCGAAGAAGAATGGCGCGAGGTAGATAATGACAACGACCTTCTGAGAGACGTCTTTATCCGGAACAAGGACGGAATTGGTGAAAGGCTTGATCGGTTTATCAACAAGATACGAAAGGGTAAGCAGAAGGAAAGGGAACCATTAAATACTGGATCAGACGTCCACTCCATACTGGCCTCTAACCGATCCGTTTCTCAGTAGACACTGAGATTCCCTCACGTTCCGTGACTCCGGGTTCGGCGATTATTTTCGAAATTGATGAACGGAATAGAACAGAACGCCCAAAATTTAGGCGGAAAACTATCTCGTCCTGGTACCGTTACGCCCACAAGTGGATTCAGGACCACATTCGCGAACCACACCCGCCGCCACCCATCCGTCACGTCCGATTACTCTGATTATAGCACCCCCCCTCATTCCAATCTTTCACGCGTTGATGAGGAAAAGGATATTTCTACAAAAGCACGACCTCGACGCCGTGTTGTCCTACCAAAAGATGATTTCGGCTTGTCGCAGATGATGTCCATCATCGAATTTAAGGCTCTGAAACCGAAAATGAAGGAGTCCCCGCCGCCACATCCTGTGGACGAATTTTTGGTTGGTGTGCCCTTCGATTTGGATGCCTTGCATCCAGAAATTCGAGATATACCTTGCCTTTAAGCAGTTTGAAGAAACTGACAAGGTCTATTTTCACTCGAGTATACCTTCCCTCTCCACGATCTAACCTTTCTTTTGAATAGCTCCTCGATCAAGAGGTGTCAGATCCACCGATTGCGGCCGTCTCATCATGCCACGCGACACTGACATCGGCGATTTCCGAAGGTCGGCATGTCAGCGGCATCAAGAGAGCAATTACACACCAAGATACTTTAATTTACATTTGGTACCCTTTTGATGCCTCTCGAGTGGAATGAATAAATATGAATCACGGGCATGATTAACATATTCCTTGCATCGCGAGCAAAGAACCTGGCGACTTGTGAGTGCCCTTGGAAGTGTTGCCTTTCTTGAGGGGTCTTCGAAGGTTGTAAAAGTTTGAGATGATGGAGAGAAGGGAGGATAGCTTGATGATACACTATGTACATTATTGGCGCTCCATGATGAGAAAGGTATATCAGAAACTCTTTTGATTAAGACACGTCGAGGTTGGGGTGGCCTAATGCCGCGTTTCGTTGCCGACCTGCCGTTAACCAAACATACCACGCGAGTTGCCCTATTTGGGGGTAGTGCACGTCACGGGTTTGCAAACCCACATGGGTAACCGGGTATGGGTAGCCCGGGTACGGGTACGGGTTGACTTGGAGTCACCCGTACCCAACCCACACCCGCAACCACGGGTTTGGCGGGTTTGATAAATTAAATTAAATATAATATAATTAAACATAATATAATAAATATAATAAAATTTACAACTAGAAGGAGCCGAAACCCCGAAATCAAGCACGAATGCTCGTATTTGGGGTTTCGGCCTCTTGTAGTGGTGGTTTTGGGGTTGAAACGCGAGTGTCGACGTGTGATGGTTGTGGTATGGTCGGCAACTGCTGTCGAAAACGAGCATAATTGCTCGTTTTCGGCAGGTGGTTGGGTGGTATGGTGGTGGTGTGTCGACAGAGAAACTACCCCCCTCCGTCTCGCGTTTCAAGCGAGGGAGGGGGTGGAGATGGTGGTGGTGTGTCGACAGAGAAAATACCCCCTCCGTCTCGCGTTTCGAGCGAGGGAGGGGTTGGTGGTGGTGTGTTGACAGAAGAAACACCCCCTCCGTCTCGCGTTTCGAGCGAGGGAGGGGGTGGAGATGGTGGTGGTGTGTCGACAGAGAAAATACCCCCTCCGTCTCGCCTTTCGAGCGAGGGAGGGGGTGGAGATGGTGGTGGTGGTGTGTCGACAGAGAAACTACCCCCTCCGTCTCGCGTTTCAAGCGAGGGAGGGGGTGGAGATGGTGGTGGTGGTGTGTCGACAGAGAAACTACCCACATGACGAAGAGAGACGTCTCTCTCCTCGTCATGTAGGTTTTGTTGTAGTCAGTAAATTGAATTAAAAAAATTAATATGCCAACTTACCTTGTACGCCTACAGACGCCTACGTCCTGGTGTTGAAAACGAGTGTTTTCTGGGGGTAGTGGAATAAGTGAGAAATGTGATGTCGCAGTGATGTGGCGATGTGATGTCACGGGTCACCCATGGGTCATACGCGCGGGAAAACCGTACCCGTGGTCACGGGTACGGGTTTCCACGGGTGTGGGTGCGGGTGGGGCTCGAGTTACCCATGGGTTACCCGTGACGTGCACTAGAAATGCGTCAACTTAGTTGACAGGAAGGCGATTACATCTCGCAGCTTCAAATCAATGACCAATCCAGTCTAATTCAACGCCTTCGCAATCCGAGATTATTAGAATAAGGCAAATCTTCGTCTTCAGGGTCTCGATGCAACAAGGTTGTGACGTTGCTATTTAACACGAAGCCAGTAAATGGATAAACGGGAGATAGATCGTTGCAGAGGAGAATGTTGCCAGAAACATCTGTGGAACCTGGTGGGGAAAAAGATAGAAAACAAGTAGATAAAATTGCGAAAGTTTGTGTTGGAATTGACAACAGAGAAACAGCAACCATTTTACGATGCAACTTTTTTCGACCTTTCTTACAACCTGTAACATACTTCGAGATGCTTCCCGGCAAAGATGAGTAAGGGTCTTATCGAATATTTGCGTTACGCGGAGTGACAGTAATCACCTTCTGAATGTCGCAATTGACAGATCTACCATCTTCGAGCTGCTTCCCGGCAGACAACAATAAGCACCATGAAAGACTTGAGAAAGTTCAACATATGCTAACCTTGCAGGACTTAACTTCACGAAGGTTTGCATTCCGCCAGGCGATGTTGCAGTTGGACAAAGTCTCCTGTCTTCGAGCCGCTTCCCGGAGGTGATGAGGCATTGCTTGAGATGAGATTTCTAGCAGACGATAAGCACCAAGAAAGATTCAAGAAAGATAAATACTAACCCTTCCAAAATTGACCGCCAGTATAATCGTCTTGCCAGTAAGTCACGAAGATGGAGTAAAGGTAGTAATCTTTCTGGACATTGTAGTTTCACCGTCTTCGACCACAAAGGCTGAGCGTCCTTACGAGGCCTTGAAAACAGACCGTACGAAGTCACCTTGGACTGTTATCCACCCTGAGACAAGGGTCTAAAAGTTAAGGATTAGGTGTAAAAAGGGTGCAAGAAGTCGTAAGCGTACTGATCGAAAACCAGAACTGGATACAATCCGTTATTCGCTATGAATTGAACAACCCTGGGGGAATAGCTACGCAGTAAGGTATAGAATGATCAGGGTTAAAGCTTGGCTGTAAAGGTCCAAGGGGGCATTTGAATAAGCACACCTGCCTCCCAAATCGCAAGCCATGTGCGTAGTCGGTGATTGAAACGAGACCCTTTGAGATAAGAAGGCAATCAGTGAAGGGTAGGTTTCTTCCTGAGGAGGTCTACCTGGTACAACGTAAACCCCAACAATGCAGATCCCAACTATGTTTTTGTAATCTGCGTGCGGCAGACAATGAATCCTAGTTTGACCAGGAAAACTTGCGTTGATGCAAAAATTCCAAAAAAGACCAAAGAGCGGCCGAATTCCTTAACGTTCGAAGTGCCAGTCTGAGCTTGCAAGAAAACGCCTAGCAAAGCCAGGGAAAATTTGAGTGACCATGCTTGTGACAAAGTTGTTAGTGTCTGGTGTTCAACAGGTGTATAGAGAATGAACCCTGGGTGGTGCTGCCTACATGATTCTCTGCACAACTTCTTCCTGCAGGAAGGCATTTACCTTCTGGGGATTTTCTCGAGAGTGCGGGGCCTTTCCAATCAAAGGTCAGCATCTTCGAAGAAAGGTAGGCAAAGCAAAAGGGCACCTTCTGATACTGCTGGTGGTGACCTATGATGCATGGTAGGTGAGGGCCACGGATACCATTCGAATGCGCGGCAGCAGCGCAGTGAGAGCTGAGCACATCATGCAGCAAAGTAAACATCGCTGTGCATAGCGCCTCTCCCAGGCTTCGTAGCCAGGGCAGCATTGTCGTCCGATAAAGAAACACCATGCTGTCAGCATCCTTGAGAAGCGCAGGCCTTTCTACAGATCTATCAGAGATGGTTGGCGAGCTCGTTCCTTAAATCGGAAGCAAAACCACTTACTTGGCATAGAACACTGGGTAAAAGGAAGAAAGAAAGTCCTTAATGGTCCCGTTGAGGTAGGCTTGCAAAATCGCACGACGGTCTTTCAAAGGCGGCATCCTTCCCTGCCAGCCCGTAGACGATGGGCTGGAATGTGCAACCAAAAAGAAGTCGATGCTCTGGTGGATGTCTGCACGCCGCAGTGTCCTTTGTAGCAATCGACGCTGTCGGGCAGCCTCCGCATCTCCCTCAGTGCTTTCCCGCCTCTCTTATGCCTTTTCTTTGAGCCCTTTCCCCTATATACCGACGGCCTCTGGCTCTTTAATGTTTCCTGTGGACATGATGACCCGCCAGCTACTTTGGCAATGGCCGCCTCCTTAGCACCTGCCGTGGCCATGCTTTCGTTGCTGTGAAGAAGCAGCGTCAGTGATTGCCACTGATTGACGGCTTGCAAAACGTAGGAGCGTGCCCTCCTCTGCCGCCATGTTCTAATAGGCATAGTTAGCGTCGCGTTTTTGGCAAAAAGCCTTGGTTTTTCAGGATTAGTTGAGATGCCTTCAAAGGCGTTGAAATCTTGGTCGTATTCTTGCAGACACACGCCCAGAGGCAGCGCTCCTTCTAGGTAGCCAGCATTTAACGAGAGAACAGAGCATTCGCATCGAACTTGAGCAGGGCTCAGCTTCAAAGGGTCCAACTCTGAGGCGGCCTGCTCAGCTAGGGGCGCAGCTCGGCTAGCCGTCTCGTTCGTGGAATTCGAAGCCTTCGCACCTCATTCGAAGTCAGGATGCATGCCTAGGTCGAAGGGATCGGTGTAGTCGGCGGCGGCATCATCGCCCTTTCGAAAATCATTGTTCATCACAGGAGAGGCAAAGCCCTAGCTCAGTGCGGGTGTCAGGCGTTGACGTCAAAAGTTAAAACTTAAATACTAATAGAACACGACCAGGTGCCTCGATTAAACGCGTGTTACAATCACGAGACCACAACTTCGAGGCTCGTGATCACTCTCACTGGCATATCTGAGCGACTCAAACGAAGTACTCCCACGAGTGATTTAGGAGAGGAGATGTTCAAAGTGTTGTGCGATGTGAATGACAGAAGAGTTGATATCACACGAGATGGCTTCAACGAGCGAGGGCTCGTCGGGTTGGGTTGGCATAAAATGATTGGAAGAAGACCGGATGCTGATACGACTCCTCTGCTCACACTCAAGGTTCAAGTCATCGATCTCAGAGGGATTGTTGGCCTGGGATGGTGCGGATCGATATAGAACTTCTTGCGAGCCTATGACCAGCCCGCGACCTGCGATGCCAACCGAAAGGGATTGCCCCATCATCGCGGGGCCTGCGGTCATGGTTGTTAGAAAGAAAGAAGAAAAATTGATGGTAGGCATACCTTGCACGCCCACGCCCAGCGTCATGACGGTTCGACTTCCTTCCCTAGTTAGCTCCCCATTCAATTTACACTGAACTCTTCGTGCTACGGCAGTCGGGATGATTCAAGTCAAGATGAAGCAGCAGAGGACCTAATATAATGTAAATGTGTGATTAGAACATCAGATATAAAAAGGAGGCCTACCTTGTAAGTTAAGGGGATAAGGAATCTTGTTGGAGACGAGTGGTGTCGTGAGTGGAGATTAAATTAAATAATCGTGTAGGCGTGAAAAGCATTCAGCGAAGGTTGGACGCGCTGTAGCAGGGATGAGTTGTTTGGATACCAAACGAAGGTCAAGGGGACAAAGCTCACCATCACGAGTACCTCACAGTACGTGAGTGCGGGCTCCGTGGTATGGAAACAAAAGAGAACTAGATAGAAAACACAACGAGGAGACGCGTCCTTCTACATTGGTTCATTGTGTGGAAAGACAAGAACACGACAGATCCTCGTCGTCGTGTGGAATGGCCTGAAACAACCAAAAGAATTAGTTTGAAAGATGAAAGAAAAGAAATAGTGGAAGTACATACGCCATTTCCACCTTCTCCGCATGTTTCGTCCCTGGCCAATCCCTGGCCGATGAAGGTAAGCAAGGAGCGGTGGAAGGGATTTCGGCCGACCCTAAACAGGCTCAAGTGAAACTGTGACAAAGAATTATGTAAATCAACTGGGTCCATCTCACTGAGATCGCTCGCCTGGTACCCATTCAGAGCATTTCTATCGAACTTATTCACGCAGTCTACCCGGAAGGTAAGTATATCTGTCATCTTGTCACGTTTGGCGGTTTCATCCCTTCGAGCAGGTCTTAGCCCGCAACAGTCAAAGGCGTTAACTTATTACTTACGATTGTAAGTCCTTGCTGCAGATTCGATAGCTTATAGATAACCTATTTCTTCCAGATCGTAGATTGGTATTTGGGGTCGGTCCGACTATTGAATGATAGGATCGGCGAGAAGGAAAGTGGCGGAGAAGGATAGAGTGATCGCAAAGATGGATGAGGTAGTGGCAGAGAAGGATAAAAGGATCGCAGAGAAGAATGAAGTCATCCAGAGATTAGACGAATCCGCCGACATCGCCACTGCCCTCCGTGAAACAAGGAGAGCTGAGACTGGTCGGAAATGGGGTAAGTGAACTTCTGTATCAGAGCTTTTTTAGATTCAAACCGTTGCAAGGATCGGTCACCCGTTTGCAGGCCTGGAAACACCTACAAGACAATGGGCCGGTCGGCCACAATATGTTAATTAAGGGACAGCAGCATCCGCGTAGAAAGATCCTCACGTCAAAGCTCTCAGCGTTGGAGAAAAAAACTTGGACGAAAGAGCTCGACATGTATCCAGACTTCATTGGTGCGATCAGAGACGGCGTTTACAAAGAGACGAAAAATATTCTCGTAGTGGACACCAGTTAGCGCAACGATTTCCACGCAGATGTCAGCGTTGCTAATTATGACGACGCTCGCCTCCCGTACTCCGTTCGGTACTTTCTCGAATTCAAATCACGGAGCGTCGAGCCACGAACAGCCGCGCATTGCGGACAGATGTTGGATTATTTCAAAAGCCTACACGAGAAGCAACCACATCGGTCGCGCTTTATAGGGGTCCTATCAAACTATTCCTCTTCCTGGGTCTACGATGCTGTGTTTGATGAGAAAGGCCCGAAAATTGAGGAGCATCCTTGCTCATCCCTTGCAGACGCCATCATCTTCGCCGAAACTTCGCCTGCCTCGCAGTTGCAAGCGACGATTCCCTCGCTCGATAAAGCATTAGACCCTAAATTTTCAGTCCTTTCGTTGGGAAAACATTATTTCCTGCTTTCTGTGAAAAAGGTGTTGCCACTACTGGATACGGAGCCAAAACATTCGGCCACTCGTCAAACTGTCAAGGACACTCCCAGATGGTTACCCCCAGTTCGACCCTACAAAAGTTGCGCGACGCTAAATCCCTGCATATCCCTGAACTCGTATGGATTCGCGGATCTGGGGAGCTGGGAATTTTGCCGATAGGAGAACCTGTCTTACCAGGAGAGTCAGCGACCGTATCACGCAAGGTTGTCCGTTGCATGATAGACGGCTTGCGATACCTGCACGGTCAAGGGATCATCCATCGAGACATTCGCCTATCAAACTTGATTCTTAAGTGTGAACGGAACGATGTTAACGTGGTGATCATCGATTACGAAACGGCTTTCGATTCAGGGGGGAATCATTCTCCTGGCAATGAAGTTGACTACTCGGGTGGTTATATCTGCTGGCCGAGGCGACTTCTTCAGTCAAGGGAACAATCATATACTCCTGAACCTGCAGATGACCTTTTCGCATGCATCCTGGTGGTCCTTCACCTATTGTTTCCATGCCGATTTGATGAGTTCAATGCAGGAAACATTCGACCTGATGGCAGTGAAAACACCGAGACGTCAAGGGTATTACAAATGTGGAGGGATGTTGAGAGTTCTAAAATATGGGGACGGTTTTACCAAGCAGCAAAGGCTCAAGACTATGTCGGCTTGCTAGAGATTTCGGAGGTTTTCTGTCATGTTTAATGCTCACTACATACATTTATTTGGGTCATTTGGGTTATTACATCTACCTCTATTATTTTCAAGGTTACGTCCGGGTTTGCTAGCGAACCCGAGAAATAATAATAAAAGGTTAGAGATAGGTTAAGCAGTATCACAGAGATTGGGGGCTGGTAAATGACAACTTGAGGCAGAGTTGACAGTTGAAATCTACTTTGTTACAATGAACAGAATACAGAAGTTCAGAAAGCCAAGAAAACAACCCGGATTCATAGAAAAATAGACCCTCTACTCTTCATCTATTTCCTCATTCTCTTCCATCTCTTGATCCTCATCCGACACCATCTCTTGATCCTCATCCGACACCATCTCTTGATCCTCATCCGACACCATTTCTTGCTCCTGGGACGCTTCACAGAATTGCCAGTGGCCCGCGCTGGAAGTTCCGCAAGGATACATACTCATTGCACTGGTTGTGAGATATTCTTTCGGGGGCCGGAACATCTTTGGCACATCCCGAGACAACTTGAGCAACTCCGCATATATTCCATTCTCGTCGGTTTGGATGGCCCGAAAAGTCGAGGAAGAAGCCTGGGCGCACCAGATATCGAACGAGGTGTAAGCGTACTTTTTCTTTTTGGGAACCGCCTTCTGCTTGGCCGCCCTTGGTGGAAGCTTCCGTTGAGGTGGATTCACGACGGAGACTCCGGACTTCTTAGATGCCAACGCATATACCATTCGAATCACAGGTGGTGGGTTCTCGGTCGATTTGTCAAAAACACTCAGTGCATACGGGTCCATTGCATGAAAGACGGGTGAGAACATGTTAGCTGAGTACTTACGATTGTTCTTCGACTGCTTGAAGAGGGCAGTTACGTTTTCCTTGGTCAATGGCTTATCCTTGTCGATTACTATTGGAAAGATGACATCGACGGCACGCTGATTATCAGCGCAGACAATCGCTACGCCTCGAGCAGCGCACTTCGCAAGGAATTCGACAGAGAGCACCTTGTAATCATATACCTTGATAAAATGCGTAACGTATATGCGTGAGTTTGCGAAAGTAGCCGCGAAAGTGTGGTTTCGGCCCTCATCAGCCAACTTTGATGGAAGCATTGACTGTATCTTCTTCGTATAGATGTTGGAGGCGAAAAGAGCTTGGAAGTACTCGGTCACTTCGACAGAAAGTGATTTTAGTTGACGATCTTCGAACATGACACTATCCAAAGTATCGATGCTGATGTTGCAGGTAATGAGTTCTCCCCGGTCGCCTTTGCTCATCCCAGGCCATTGTAAAATATTTCGCAATGATTGACAAGACCGGAACCCAGGTTGTTGCATGACGATGGCCGCGGCCTCACTGAGGATCGGTTCCGAGGCGGCAACAGTGACTGCAGAATCAAGGCCTTCCTTCACTCCTAAGCATACACGCATATGCCTTTCGACCTGAGTCATCTGGTTTCGCTCTGCCTCTTGTTTTTCCTTGCCATTGCAAACAGTCGTATCAAAGTCCAGTGCAAGACGCCTGGACATAATCGCAAACTCTCGCTTGGTGTCCCCAGAAATTTTGTGATCTTGCGAACCGCATAGAAGTTTCTGAATAGCAAATTGAACCATTGTGTCACGCACACGTGGGCAGCCGTTCTCATAGCGGGTCAACCACCTACAATCGCGTAAGGTAGTCAATACGAGCAGACATGCCTGAAGAGGACGTACAAAGGCCGACCCAATGAATATCTAAACGACGGCTCAGTAACATCTGCCAATGTCATACTCTCCTGAAATTTTTTCGCCACTTGATCGAATCCCAGGAGGGTAAACGGTATGGCATTGAGAAGCAGACCCCACAGAATGCGTTCCGAAGGGTCGAGGTACGGAGGTGGAGCGAACTGGCTCGATTTGCCTGTCGTGGACAAAAAGACGCTCCAGATGGGGTGTTGTCGCATGCCCCGCAAAGCGCGTCTCAATGACTTGAATGGCTGGCCCTCCTGACCATGAGAAAATAGGGTATGTGCCTCATCAAACGCTAATACCATTATGCTAGAGGGCGATGACGCCGATTTGACCATTTCCGATACACGTTGAATGGCCGTCTGCAGGTCGACCTCTACAAACCATTGGTCAAGACACGCTGGTGTAGGATTAGTAAGAAGTTGCAAAATACCCTCTGACTTGGTTGGACCGCGCTTCTTAAATTTGCCGGAGGGTGATTTCTGATTGGAAGGGACCTCTAACCAATTGACATTGTCATAGAACTGCTGTGGCAGTAAATAAAACAGTAGCGGCATTATAAAGCAAACTTGCCTCATTTGCTTCTCGTAAGACACTGTCGTAAAATTTGATACGCAAAGGTCCTTGCCGTTCAAACTTCTGCCCAACTGTCATAAAGAGGCGAAATTGTCCTGAAAGTGAATCGGGGTAGTCGCGTAGAGCTGCAGCTTTGTCGGCATCTGAAAGATCAGCACAACCTTGGATTCGTTCTAGGATACCTGCTTTAGGGTCCTTGATCACTTTATAAACCTCCTCGAACAAAGCTGTAAGGAAGGCGGAGAAGCGGTTATCGTTCTCTTGTGAATTGAGTCCCCTGCGCGTGAGCCAGTCGTACACAGCGGTGTCAGGTGCAGGATACCCTGTTCTACTTCAGCGCTATGCGAGTAGATATAATTCAAAAAAATCACCATGATTCCCTTCACGGAGATTGAAAGGGATCACAAAATACTTCTTGGAAAACTCGTCGATGAGACGAGATTTCCCCATACCGGAGGACTGTACAAGAGGCAAGAGACGCGCATACAGTGTTGAATGGTCAAGGTCCACCATATATCGGTAAAAAAGGTCGGCGGTGTCTCCTTGGTATGGGTGAGACCACGATTTGATTGTAGCTAAAAACTGCGTTAGATAAAGGTAGAAATGGGCAGAGGTTAACTCACCTTGCTTAGATGATTCGGGTGCAAGGATCCATTCGGGGTCAGATGTATAACCCGTAATGGATGCTCCAGCTGGGGTCCTAAGCATTGCTGTGAAAAGATGAATTGGACCGGACCATTCAATAAGAGATCAAATAAAACGCACGATGCGAGGTAAGTCCCGCCCAATCGCGCTCTTCTACACCTGCCTTCACTCCTTCCTGCAATTCTTTCAATCCATCGTCATCCAAGTCCTTTATCAACTTCCTAGCGTCGCGTGGCAGAATAGGCGCAATAAAGTTTGCTTTCGAACCCAGTTCTTCAGTGGCAGCGCACAAAATGTCCGCGAACACCTCTTCCTGGTCCAGAGGGTTGTCCCCTGCTCTTTCAATGCGCATGGACAAGAAACGGTCAGATGACCACTTGTTCATAGACTTGTTGAATGCAACAAATTCATCCATTGAAAGATGGACAAGGGGCGGTTGTGCAACGAGAGGAAGCGGTGACAGGGTGAAGGCAGGTTGTAAAATCTGGGAATGAACCATCTCTGAGTCGACTTCCATGAGGCTTGACAACGTCTGGTCAGACGGCGCGTTGAGACACAATTGTAAGGGCCGGTCGGGCCGCACAACAGGGTTTAGGCTGCTGTCACCGGGCCGCGAAATACTCGAATGGCGGTACTATTGATCCCAGTTGTAGGATGAGGACATTAACACAGAGATGTGACCATTATTACTGCAATAGGTACTACCATCGAGCCACAACCAGCCACTTCAATTTTCGCCCCATGCGCCGTCTTAAGTCTTCGGTTTCAGACGACCTGTCGAGCTGCGTCTTGTCGGTCCGAGGTTCGCTATGCCGAGGTTTGGGTATTTGTTTGAGCAGAGTCAGGATGTTCAAAGGTTGCTGGCAGAGGAGAAGTTGACCCTGATAGACGATTCGACACTTTAGAACCTCGAGCAAAATTTTGGCCTTCCGAGTGAATACCACATCAACAGTTACCGTTTACCTGCGAAGTTGCTCAGAGAAAGACACGAGACTGTAAATGTGCCATTGCAATTGGAAAAATTAAACTCAAAACCCGTACCTTCACCACGATCGCCGTCGAGCTGTTACACTTCTCAATTTCCCCACCGAGTCATCCACTTCAAGTTGCCTGCATGCCAACCCTCTTTTCTCAACCATTACCTAGTTTCTTTTGCCTTAGTTACACACTTTCTTTGAAGAAGCATACCGTTTCACACATTCAGATGTGTACTCTTACACAAAATAGAATTCAACCACGACGCGTCACCGGTTTCACAGCGGGGACGGTGCGCATATATTCAAGCCAGTGTCGATTTCAGCAGATCCATCGGTAAGCATTCCTCGGGCGATATCACCGCATATCCTAGCCAGCTTTCTCCCGTCCTCTACGCCAAAACTAATATATATATCCGAGATCATCGTCAATAAACTTCCTCTCTGCCTCGGAATATGGGAGATAGGCCCTAAATCGTTCCATCTTTCCTTTCAAAAAAGAGACGACTCCGACGCGCATCAGGAAAAAAATGGATACCAATATAGACATATATAAACACTATAGCTATAATAGCACAATATATACAATGTATAAAATATAGCACAAGTAGACTCATAGTTCTATTGTGTTATATAGCTTAATAGACACTATACTATCATGATCAGGGAGTTTCAAAATTTGAAGCATTTCGAACCTCACTCCACACATACTCAAAAATATATGTCCTCAAATTTGGTACACATGTTGTACAGTATCTATTTTGTGTGCCTACATAATTATTTTTTCAATCAAGTGAGTGGATGGGTCAGCGGAATGATTCCGCGTCTGCAAGTCCCAAAATCAGGGAGTTTCAAATGAAATGTCACGGTCAGTCACCATCAAAATTCAATGTCGGCCTCGGCTTGCTGTCTAAATGGAAACTTGGCGTGTCAGTCGGAGCCTCAAATTAGATAAGGGTGACATAAATTTGTCACTCTCGAAAGGTATTTCCTCGATCCAAGACCTAAAATTCCTCCACTCTCCTCAAAACTTTCTAGTTAGTAGTAAATATCAAGGGAGAGTATTGTTGCAAAAAATTGGGAAGATTGAATAAGAATTGCTTTTAGGATTTGAGTTTCAAATGAAAATTTCCTGGAAACCTCTGAGATAATTACTTGATCTTGTAAGATCCAGTCACCAGATATTTCTAATTTTTTGGTATTTTGGTGTACAAGTAGTATATCTACCCGACTATGCAAAAAGATGGGCAAATAAAGGTGGTGTTGTGTCGGGAAGGTGGATTTTGAATCTCTAAGTCATTTTGAATCCCAATGCACGTGATAGTATATAATGTAGTGTGTTAGATAGCACAATAAATATTAGGCCAGAATTAATACCGAAATGTTGATATTAAAAACATATTATATTATAAATCAAATTGGGGAAAATAACTGATAAATTTATATTAGAAAAATATTCACATCCGAAAATAAGTAAATAAAAGGGAAAAAAAGAAAAAGAATAGTGGGCGTATCTTTACGCCCAAGTTCTTTCCCTTTCCCATTTCCTATCGGCGATGTGTTGGTGGTGGAGAAGGCGGTGCAGTGACGCAGGTGGTGGCGTCAGGTGGTGGCAGATGGCAAGGACACGACACGAGGAGGAATAGCCTCCTCGTTTCGTGGCATCGTACCTGTAAATAAATAAATAAAAGAAAAAGAATAGTGGGCGTACCTTTACGCCCACGTTCTTTCCCTTTCCTGTTTCCTATCGGCGGTGTTGGTGGTGGTGAAGGCGAAGGTGGTGGGGGCCGTGGCGAGTGGTGGCGACGGCGGCAGGTGACGCAGGTGGTGGCGTCAGGTGGTGGTGGCGGCAGTGGTGGCGGCAGATGGCAAGGACACGACACGAGGAGGAATAGCCTCCTCGTTTCGTCGTGTCGTACCTGTAAATAAATAAATAAAAGGGAAAAAAGAAAAAGAATAGTGGGCGTACCTTTACGCCCACGTTCTTTCCCTTTCCTGTTTCCTATCGGCGGTGTTGGTAGTGAAGGCGGTGCAGTGATGAAGGTGGTGGCGGGTGGTGATGACGGCGGCAGGTGGTGGTGGCAGCAGGTGGTGGCAGCAGATGGTGGTGGGAGACTGAGTGATGTGAGTGCCAGTAACGTGGCGGAAAGGAGCACATGTCTGAATCACGCAGGCATGTGACCCTTGAATTTGGAAAATGCAAAGTCCCCTCTCACTGAATCATGACTTCTGTAGAACCTTCTTAAATTACTTAAACTCCTTATATAGTCTTAACTACTTTCCAGCTCTTAAACTATTACAGAGATTAAGGCTTTAAGAGCAATTTAAGTAGTTTTAAGTAGTTGTAAGGAGTTTAAGAAGTTGCACATTTTCCTGATGCCAGTGGTACAAATGTCAAACTGCTTCCCCCACACTCTGATGCTCTCTGCACATATTAAAGACTCAATTTTATTCATGGGTAATATGACATGTTTGAACATATGTATTAGGGAATGTCACGGGTTGATGTGACAGGTAGTCACGGGTACGGGTGCGGGTTGGCGATTCTCAACCCCCGAGAAACCCGTACCCGTGACACGGGTTTGACGGGTATCGCGGGCGTTGCCGGTGACTGTTACTGCCACATCACCGGCTCTTCCAGCTGTGTTCCTTCCGTCTCCAACCACATCCTGGCCAGTGACGACCACGAAAACAAAGACAGCGAGAGGGAGGAGCAACGGAGACAACGACAGGGGGGCACCCCAGGTGCGCCCTGATAAATTTTCATTATTATACATTATTTACTGACCACACCAAACCAACAGAAGTACGAGAAGCGGCGAGGAGGGTCAGTACCCCCTCGTTGTTTCATTGCCATGCACCACCGAACGGCAACAATCACAGGCGCCAGCGACGACGGGACACAGACAGCAGAACAAACACGAAGGACAACTGTCGACAACGCTGCGAGGAGGTACCCACCTCCTCGCAGCGCCGTTTTTCAACACAGCGAGGAGGTGTACGCGTACACCTCCTCGTTGTGTCATTATTCCTGTTTTCGGCGTGACGAGGAGGTACCCACCTCCTCGCAGTGCCATTTTTCTCTTTTCAACACAGCGAGGAGGTGTACGTGCAGCGCGACGAGGAGGTACCCACCTCCTTGTTATTCTTATTCTCGACGCAGTGAGGAGGTACCCACCTCCTCATTGTGTCGTTATTCCTGTTTTCACCACAACGAGGAGGTACCCACCTCCTCG
>QDKV01004832.1_pt1 | contig 15948 bp, 25 predicted proteins | sample 1861101 | NCBI WGS metagenome assembly QDKV01 (sample SAMN04275158, study PRJNA302643) | Fungus metagenome, whole genome shotgun sequencing project. | isolation source: fruitbody | host: Mallocybe terrigena | place: Sweden | collected 2013 | reverse complement strand
AAAAAGCAGAAGGCTGGATAGACTTCTAACCCGACCTCCCAAGGAGAACGGAACAGAAAGTCTTCATTCAATTTGCGCCTTTATATATGGGATCTTTATTGGTGGATTGTGTCCCTTGCTGACTTCGGATTTCGGATTCAGGGTGGTCTCTTGGCAAACGCGAGAAATGAATATAAACCCTTCAAAGCAAGCACCTACGGCCGCTCGAGCCTCAGCGAGTTGAACAGGTCGGGGCCTGAAATAGAGCCAGAACATTCCAAGCAAAGACGATTAACAACGTTGATTCGTGGAAGATCACATTGTAAAAACACAATCAAAGTGCTGTGTAAATTGTCAAAGTCGAACCTTAGCACATCCAACATCACAAAACTTACCAATATTATGACATACTCGATGTGCCTGTGGGTTGTGAAAGTGACCTCTCTCGGTAACTTCACCCCGGATCTCGGTTCAAGACCAAGCCTTGCCATAAAAGCATGCAAGAAACCTTTTCTGCGTAAGCAACAGCTGAATCCTACGAAAAGAGGGACTTCTTTAAGGGTCTTAAACTGTGGAAGCAGTGTTAACCATTGAACAGATCTAAGGATGTAAGTTCTTACTGATGGCGCACATTACCAACATATAAGAGTTCTAATTCAAATGCTCTACGGTGTCCCTTTTAGATGGTGCAGACCTTGTGCGCTTTTGTTTATGTTACCGAATAACTATTTGAGGCAGGTCACATGTTCTAAAAGCGAAGATAAGATAACAATCTGAATTGAAAAGCTGAACACATTTAGAACCCTTATTTCAAAGTTCTATGATGGCCTCAAAAGAAAAACTATTAGACGAAGAAGAAATTCTTCAAGCTGTTATACTTGCAGATAGCTTCAACAAACGTTTCAGACCTCTCACAACACAACAACCTCGCGTGCGATAACATAACACTTTTTTTAATGCTTCCCTCCCATTGACACACATATCTTCCTTTTCCTTTCTTGACTTGATTAGTGTTTGCTTCCGATTTGCAATGCGCCGCTTCTAGACTGGACTTTTGAAAGTCTCGCTCTTGCGGGTGTGCAAGAGGTCTTTGTGATCTGTCGATCTCATGCTGAACTGGTGAAGAAAGCCATCGCGTTAGTTATTTTTTCCCCCAACATTTATTGCACCTCTTTTTGACTTCTTCTACTCGGTTTCCAGTGACTCAAAATGGTCCAAACCCGGTTCAAGCATGAAGATCATTTCCATCATGACCGCCAAAGAGACATACTCACCGGGCGATGCCATGAGGGACATCTACACGCGTGGGCTAGTCACATCGGATTTTGTGCTCGTCATGGGAGATTTGGTGAGTAACGTGCGGATAGACGAGGTCGTGAAAGTGCATAAGGAGCGCAGGAAGAAAAATAAGAATGCGATAATGACGATGGTGGTTAAACCGACTGGGGAAAAGCATCGGACGAGGTATGCCTGTCGCTTGATTTATATTTTTCTTAGATTTTAGTGTTATAGGCCCCAGGGAGAGTCTGCGGTATATGTCCTGGGTAGTCAGACTTCAGAGTGTCTGCATTACGAACACATCCAAGGATACCCGCGCCAGAAGGTTGTCAAGATCCCTCGGGATGTGCTCAACGGACATGCTAACATCGAGATACGCAACGATCTACTAGATTGCTCGATTGATATCTGCTCTGTAGAGGTCTGCCTTCCTTGTGTCTTCAACAGCTTCCTTGGAAATGAACTTGAAGATTTTTTATGGACTGGTAATAGGTTCCTTCACTCTTCCAAGACAACTTCGACTACCTTGATATCCGCCGGGATTTTGTGCGTGGGGTCTTGACGTCCGATCTTCTCATGAAGAATATATATGTGTATGTCGCTGAAGAAGGTTATGCTGCCCGTGTACAAGATACGCGAAGCTATGATGCGATTAGGTCTAAAATTTCTCGATCGCACTTTTCTTGACTCATATTATCATCTTTTTTGTTTTTCCAGTAAAGACATCTTGTCAAGATGGACATTTCCACTTGTGCCAGACAACAATCACCCAGGGGGTCACATCTACGAACACAGAAGAGGAAACAGGTATATCGCAAAAGACAATTCAGTCATCCTGGCAAGGTATGAACTCACGAAAATTATATAAATGTCTCATGGGTCTATAACTTCAATCTGGAAAGAACGACCAATATTGGTACAAACACACTCATCGGCTCACACAGCACCATCTCTGAGAACGTTACCATCACTGCTTCTGTGCTCGGACCGAATTGCACCATCGGCCCCAGCACGACTATCAAAAACTCTTATATATTCGCAGGCACAAGTATTGGTGGGAATTGTTCAATTGAGAAAAGTATTATTGGTGTAGGGGTAGTGATTAAGGAGGGTTCGGTTATACCAAAAGGATGTTTAATAGGCGATCAAGTGGTGATCGGACCAAGCGCGACGCTCCAGGATTTTGACAGATTATCAGCAAAGAAAGGTCGTCAAGATGAAGCTGAGGCGGATGACGACGGGGACGATTCGGAGATCGAGGAAGTTGAGGCGAGTAAGTCGGTTTACTTTATTTGAAGAAGTTGGAATGCTAAAAAATGCGTAACTAAGGCCAGGAATCTATAGACAGGATGCCACTCGGAAAAGACTCGAACGCAATTGTATGGCCAAGAGGACCGCCGGAAGAAGAGGACGACGATTTAGGGCCAGAGAACTGGCGAAATCAACAGTTTATGAAGATAGGTAATAACATACGTCCGTTTTCCACCCTGGATAATCGTCGTTTAAATTTCAACAGGTTGTATGGATGTAATTTCTGAAGATGATTCCTCATCTTCCGACGAATCCTCATCCACTGACCTGGAAGATGCATTCCAGGACCGCGATTCCCTCTCAGGCCTTTCCGAAACTTCGATGTCCCTCGATATGCATGACTACGCTGAGGCCGAGTTCCAGACTGAAGTCAAGCAATCTCTCGACCGGGCTTTCGCAGAAGGCCATTCTGTTGATAACGCTGCGGTGGAACTCAAGACTCTAAGGATGGCGTCGAATGTGCCCTTGCGAAGGGTGCGGGAGGGAGTAGTGAGTGCGATTGTGGAGAAGATTCCAGTTGTGGAAGGGGATATGGTGAGCCAGAGACGGGAGATCGCAAGTGTTGTGAAGAGGTGGGGTGAGTTGATTGATAAGATTGGAGGGGTCGATGCCGTTGAGACTATCAGTGTTTTGCAGGTGGGTTCCCTTTCCTTGCAACTTTCCTGAGTATGGGTTCATCACTCGACACTATTTTAGGCACATTGTGCGACGTCAACCCGTTTAGCCCTCTTTGGCCAAATCCTCGCCGCACTCTATCAAGAAGACATCGTCGAAGAAGATGACATTCGTAAATGGTATTCGCTTCCCGAGTCGAAGGGCGAAAACAACGAATCAGATGTGGAGACAGAAAATTTCAAGAAATGCTGGGTCATAGGTTCGCATATGATTAAGCAGTTCGACGCTCAGGGCAGTAGCGAGAGTGAAGAGGACAGTGAAGAAGACGAGCAAGGAAAGGTGCAAAGGCAGGAAGCCACTGAGACAGAGAGTGAGCAAACGAGTGAGGTGGAAACAGGGAGCGAGAAGGATACGGAAGAAGATAGGCACAGTAAACGACGGAACACTGTTGTCGGGCCCTCGGCAGGGGTGGCAGCTTTGGCAGCGCAAAGGCAAGGTGGGAATCAGTCGGTATCCCAAAACACAACGACTCCGAATGTGGGTCCTGAGACGAATCGATCCACTTTTCCGGTGGAGAGCGAGAGTGATGGATGCTTGAGTGATAGTACAGATGCGCGGGATGCGGGTATCAGTGCAAGTGAGGAGTCAAGTGCAGCTGATACAGAAGACGAGGAAAGTGAGCTGACTGACTGATTTTGCATTTTTGGGGATTGTATAACCAAAATGGTCATAAGGAGCTGATGAAGGTAGTCGTGCAAATGGATTCAGTTGGAAGTCATATTTATGTGCATTGTTAGCATGCTCGCAAAAAGTTTAGCAGACATGCAGTCGAGTTGGACTTGTGTAGCAATGGGAGCGCAGGTAGATAGGACCTTGCGCACTTTAGCACGGCTCCATGTCGAAGGTATTGTCCTGGACAACCAATTTGAATAAGTAATCATTGCCAGACGAGAACAGAAGGTACCCGAACAGGCTCAACTATTTATGTAAAATATCAGTAATTTCACAATAAAATTGAATGTAGAGTAAGGAACAGAAGACAGAATTGCGTTATACACAACGCCATGCTGGCAGATAAGGACTCTGGCCTGCGATAATGTGTATGACATCAGCCTGATGAGTCGCCCAGCTGTACTCCAACACATATCTTTGGTCCTAGACCGAAGGCATGGCTACGAAGCGCGTTAGTTGTTTAGTGCCCTGGCATGATCTAAAAAAGACGAGAGGCAAAAGTTCAGCGCTCAGCAGCTCGATCACTTGAAAGCCAACGCACTCTCAAGACGCCACGGTCTTGTAACGGAACATAATTGCTCGATGAAGAGCGCTAGCAAGAACAAATTGATTTCCGGTGCCAAATTTAAAACTTCAAATAGCAAGTGTTCCCCTCAGTTTGCATTCCAAAATGACTAACCTAGAGTCTGTAGTTAGTCTGCTGTTTATTTGAGAATTCCAACCTTATGCAGGACAACTTACTAATGGCCACTACTGGTGGCGTAAGTATTCAAGGTTCATACGAGAGTGATATAATAACAAGACGCCGGACCAATGCAAGATTAACAAATTGGACATTATACGGATGGGTAAACAAAGTTATTAAAGGAATAACACAACATGTGGGGTTTGAACTGTCCGAAAATCGGCCGTGTCTGAAGTACTACTAATATTTCAGAATAATGTAGAGTGCTACAAGTAATGGTCAGTCATGATGCAATGCTACTTTGGCAAAAGCTAAACGGACCGTGTACGATTCCTGGGCTGCATTCCGTGGCAGGTCAAAAAGTCTATTCAAGGATGTGTCAAGAGCATGAACTCACAGATAGCCCAATAGCGTCAACAAGATGTTGATACACTATTAAATACAAGATGGTTAGCAGCGTGACAGTGTGAAGCCCGTGACCAACGTACAAAATCGGCATTACAGCCCCTTTCGAGAAAAACTCCGACAGGAGGGATGAAGATTGCAAAGAAGATCTACTCCAAAATGATTTCTTGACCCAAAAAAAAAAGAATGGAAAGGCAAACCTTGCAGAGGTCTGAAGGGGTGAAAGCCATAGTGGTGCGAAAAGGTCGAATCCAGCTGGGCTTTTATGGGATATGGCGTATGACGTCAGGGCCATATTTCATCATCATCATACTCCTCGAGTCCTTCGTTAATCCCGAATGTCATCCTCGGAGCGCAGCAACATAGCTTACGCCACTCACAGCCATGATAATTTTAGAACATTTGACATCTATTTTTCTGACAAAGAAACAAAGGAATATCATCGTCCTCCCTTGATTTGTTTTGTACATGGAGGTGCATGGAGACGGTAAAAGCATGTTTTCATCAGAAATATACACAGCTCATCGACTTTTTTTAGAGAAGATAAAAACGAACATGCGGATCTCGCTCGTAGAATTCTAAACGCGGCTGGTTGTCCCGTCGCTGTGCCGAACTACAGGCTTACTCCAAATGCAAACAAAGACCCGGGATACAGACATCCAATCCACACCGAGGATCTACTCGATTTCCTCAAATTTATCGTCGGCTGGAAGGACCCTCCCTGTGTGTTTGATGCCTCGAAATTAGTGTTAATCGGCCATAGCTGCAGTGCCCATATGATATCGTCCATTGTCCTCAATTCCGATGAGCCGCTTCTCGAATCACCTCCTCATCTGTTAAGCGCTGTGAAGGGCGTCATCACGTCTGAGGGCATATTCGACATTGACGATCTTCTCAGGAGTTTCCCTAATTACCGTGACTGGTTCATCGAACCCACGTTTGGGCCTTTCGAATCTTATAACAAATTCTCGGTGGTCGGTTTACCACTGAGGCAGCATTCCTTGTCCCTACGATGGCTTCTACTCCATTCAAAAGGAGATACCCTCGTCGATGTGGGGCAAACGATGGCTATGTATAAGTATCTAACTAAACTAGACTCCATCCACGTTGAACTCGACATGGATAGTCTAGTTGACGAACACAACGACATTCTGCGGACAGATGGGTATGTCGAGATCATTAAAAAATTCGTGTACTCGGTAGAGTCTTGACAAAAGTGTAATTGCAATAAGTTTCAAGCCGCCAAGGAGGCAAAGGCTTTCTCCAAAACATCCGCAGATCGCTCGCAGTCTTTTAACGTATTATACAACGGGGCAGGAGATAACCTTATTACATCTGGCTCTCTTTCATCTCCAATAACTCCATGCTCGGTCAGGTAATTAAACACCTTTTCCATAGTCCCGGAACCAGCGGGCAAGAAAAGCAACGAGAGCTGCGCCCCGCGTTGCGATGAATCGCTAGGGGTGGTGATCGTAAACCCAGGAGAATTCTTCCCATGACCCTCGACTTCTTCTGGACGGACGAAAAACGCTGACGCTTTGAGCAGCTTCTCGAGTGCTCCGGTCAATCCAACCGACCTCTCTCTGATGGGGCGCATCATCCCTACAGATTGAAAGATCTTCAGCGAGCCACGCAAAGAGGCCACGGCGAGGATGCAAGGATTGGATTGTTGGAATCCCTGTGCACCCTTGACAGGAGAGAACTTTGGAGGCATGTCAAAACGTGTAACGAGGTCATGGCCCCACCAGCCTGCATATCTGGAAAGAGAAAAAAAAAAGGGACCCGAGTAAAAAAGAAAACAAATAGTAGAGTTCAGGAACCGAATTAAATGGCAAAATAGTGTCCTTACTTTGGCTTTTCGGAAGCATGCCATCTTTCGTGGACAAACAAACCGGCGATCCCACCAGGACCTGAGTTGAGATACTTGTAGGTGCACCAGACTGCAAAGTCCACGTTCCAGTCATGCAACGATAGAGGCACGTTCCCGACTGCGTGGGCAAGATCCCAGCCACAGATGCAACCCTAAAAGAAAATTCGAAACCATTAATAACAAGAAGAATGTCTCTGCATAGAATCACAGGTTCAGAGCAAGTCGGGGAGGACGCAGCACGTTATACCCATGCAACACACTTTTCTTCTCTTCCCCGGGGGAGTTTTTTTTTGTAAATGACACATTCCTTCTTACCTTATCTTGAGCTTTACTCGTTATTTTCTCCATAGGGAACCATTGGCCCGTAAAGTAATGTACCCCACTAAACAACACGAGCGCGATTTTGTCGCCTTCTCTTTCGATAACATCGAGGATGTCTTCCTCCCGCAAAGTGAATTCACCGGCCCGAGGAGATATTTCGAGGATGGCATCGGACGGGTCGAACCCGTGCAGAGCGGCTTGGGAGTGGAAAGCATACTGCGATGAGATGAGAAATGAAATATGAAGAAGAAAAAGAAAAAATGAAATGAAAATATATATATATATATATATTACAGACCTGATCCGAGGGAAATGCCTTTGCCTCGCAAAGAATTTTGTATCGGCTTGGAGTGGGCTTATAGAAAGAGCCCATCATGAGATGGAGGTTGTTCGTCAGCGTGCCCATGCATGCCACTTCCGATTCATTTGCCCCTATTAAATAGATTTACGGAAAGGAGATATTAATTAGAATTTCGATAAAGTAAAAAAAGAAAAAAAGAAAAAGGGCCCAGGAGGGGCCCTAAGTTTGATCGAAGAAATGAAGAAATGAAAAGGGGAGTGGGCGACTTACCTACGATCTCTGCCAAGGGGCCATACATAGAATCGAACACTTTCGCCCATGGGGCGTTGTCTGGGTGTGAGAAGTGCCCAATGACAGCACTTTTTTGTTTTTTTTTTTTTTGGTGAGAATTTTTGTTCATGTGTGTATTCGTAAAGAAGGGAACGAAAAGAAAACCCAAAAAGAGAAAGGTTAGATAGTAAGCTTCTAGACTCCGGAGTCATGACGATGAGGGCAAAAGAAGAACGGAAAAAGAAAGGGGGGGGGGGGAGGATGGGGCTGCGTCGGACTCGAGTCGTTATGCTCACCGTGTTCCCCATACATCGAGTTCTCGCTTCACCTCCGTAGAAGAGGAATTGGAGAGTAGTCCGAGAGAATTGCCACAAAGATAGGTACATTTTTCATCTAGGGAAACACGTCTGTGGCGGACGCCAAAGAAACGCAGTGTTGACAGCTTACCAGCACCTTCACAGCAGCTAGCACCACCAGTGTCTTTATTGGTCGGAAAGATGAAATCAGAGCTCAGAGGGGTATACAGATCTGCGATTTCTACAGACATAACTGGTTCAGGTAATGAAGAAACTCTAAGAATTATGATACCAACGATGTTTTTCAACTGTAACGTAAGGAAGAGCCGAGTACGGATTCAACTTGATTAGATTAGATTATTTATTGGAGACAAAGCGACTAGGACGAAATATTCCTAAATATTGACTCTTAAATAGATATCTGATGGATCGAGGATAACTAGCATGCTAACAGTAAATATAACCAGTCTAAAAATTTCTCCTTGGTTGATCAACCTTTCCTTTGACTCCCAATGACCACCCCAAGAAGAAAGGCAATCATCGTCGGAGCAGGACCTGTGGGTTGTTTAGCCGCTTTGGCACTAGCAAAACGCGGTTGGTCTGTTGACATATACGAGGGAAGACCGGGTAAGAGCGTTAATGACGGACTCCGGGGGTGGACGACTATTTTGGCTGACAAGTTGTTCCTATTTTTGCTAAATGAAGACATGCGCCTCGCCTCCTCGCAGGTGCGCACTGAGCAGCGCTCGATTAATCTCGCCATCTCGCATCGTGGTATCGCAGCATTGGAAGCGATCCATCCAGCGGCCGCAAGTAGGTTCCTTCAGGATGCCATACCAATGCGGGGTCGTATGATACATAAGCTGTCTGGGGAGTTAGACAGCCAGCCATACGACAGAGATGGACAGGTGGGTCGGGAAATCTGAAGTCAAACTTCTGACACTTATTGGACCTTTTTTCCCGGGGTCGTGCTGTTTGTCCCATGATGCAGTGTATAAATTCAATTGATAGGGCTCTCCTCAACGAAGGCTTGTTAGACGAGTTGGATGCTTTAGAAAGCGACATTCATGTGTTTTTCGGTCATAAAGTTATCGCGGCGGATTTTGACAAGAAAACTATGACTATCCGTGAAACTTCTTCAAACGAGGATGTGTCCGTACACTTTGACTTGTGTATTGGTGCCGATGGTAGCTATTCTATTGTCCGACGACAGATGATGAGGGCGGTCAGGTAGCTATGCCTTCAATTTATTCACATGGATTCTCATGGCTCACCAATACAATTCGAATCTGGCCTTTCTTTTTCTCTCATCGATTCCGTCTCTTCACATGCATCGCAATCACAGAATGAATTACCAACAGGAATACATTAAAGATGAATACATCGAGCTCAAAATGCCAGCCGCTGTGGACGCTTCTGGCGAACCAAACTTTCAGCTTGATCAGAACCACCTTCATATTTGGCCTCGCCACTCTTTTATGCTCATAGCTTTACCGAACAAAGCAAGTCATTTGTTCTCGCTCGCTGCTTATTCTTCACGCGTTCATTAATATTCTTATCACAGGACAAAACATTTACCTGCACTTTATTTGCGCCATCAGCAGAACTTGATCGCCTCCATAGTGCCGACCAGGTACTTGCCTGGTTCAAGTCATATTTTCCCGACGCTGTCCGCGCTATTGGCGAGAAGGCGCTAGTAGAGGACTTTTTGAGAAATCCAAGAAGTCCTTTGATTTGTACAAAGGTAAATAAGATTTGGATCATCAAACCGAGTGCCACCACTCTGCAATGCTCATGCTTTTATTTAATGGAAGACATCGCCTTATCACTACAAAGATCGAGTTGTAATTCTGGGAGATGCTGCCCATTCTATGGTTCCCTTTTACGGTCAAGGTTTAAACGCAGGTCTCGAAGATGTCAGGATCCTGGCAACGTTATTAGATGGGGAAGGCGTCACTGGTGCTCCAAACTCGGATACTCAACAGAACCACCATGATCGACGTCTGACCGCTACACTGCAAAGGTACTCGGATACTCGGCACGAGGATCTCATCGCCATCACCGAATTGGCGATGAATAATTAGTGAGTTTTGAACCAATTTCGTAAACGGAACTCTTTTAACTTTGTTTCGCCACAGTACCGAAATGCGACACAAGGTCACACAAGGCGGCTTCATTTTCCGAAAGACGCTGGATATTCTGTTGTATTCTTTGACCTCTCCACGGATGGTCACTCTGTCATCTTTGGTCCCTGTTCTCACCCAACAACCCTATCCTCCAGGCAAACCTAAAGGCTGGCTTCCATTGTACACTATGGTCACATTCCGTCCGGATATCAATTACGCTACAGTAAAGGCAAAAGCATTGCGCCAGTCAGTAATCTTGACAAGAGCAATATGGATAGGAGTCATTGTTTTTGGGGCGACTATGGGTTGGGCGACATGGTCAACAAGAAATACATTCTTAGATTATTACTCACAGTATATTAGATGAATTTCAAAAATCTTGTTCCAGAATAGGGGATTTGCTCCCGACAAATTCCACGTTCTTGCAAAATATCTCCGTTCAACGGATCCAGTAACTCATCAAATGGCGCTATCCAGAATCACGGCCGAATTTGGACAGCTTTCCCGAGGTTCTATAGATCTCGGCGACAGTGCCATCTTCCCACAAGAACGGGGGTTCGTTGATTCGTACTGTCAACAGTCGTCATATCTCCGCTAGGCTTGATCCCACGAGGCTCGCATCGCTGGTTGAGAAACGATGAGAAGGAATACGACGACGCAATTGCGCTCTAAGTTGGATAATACTCGTACAACCTTAAATAAGCAGTAGAAGAACGACAGCAGGGGCCATGTCCCAGAAAGTGTCTGTTTCGTAAAGTGGATATAGGTGAGAAGAGTAGAGAGCGTAACGAGAAAACAGGTAAAGAATAATCATGGCGGAGTCATAATAAAGTTGCCTAAGGACCTGAGATGCACAGCATACGACGGTAGATTCAAGAATGGGATACCAAGCAACGTGAGGGGGAAATTCGATCGTTAGAAACCGGTTGATTAGAGAAGAAAGAGAATAGGAAGAGGGAGATTACGCCGTTGGCTTTTTCGGAGGCCGCCCCCGTTTCTTCTTCACAGGTGGTTCACCACCATCCCCACTCGCCGCGCCTTCAGCTGGTGCGGGTTTGGGGTTCTTAGGCGGCCGTCCACGCGGCCGCTTGGGAGCTGGTTCTTCTGAATCTTCAGGCTTCTTCTCCTATGATTCGAAAATACATGTTGCGCGTGTTAGCAACGCGATCAGAAATAGAGGAGACTTTATACGCACTTTACGAGGACGACCGCGCTTCCGTGGAACGGTTGGTGTCGTTGAGCCTTCCCCGCCTCCCGTCGGCGTCTTTTTGTTCTTACTGCCCTTTGGGCGACCTCGGCCGCGTTTGACAGGTTGGGCGGTTGAGGTGCCTTGGATAAAAAAGAAAAGAAAGGGCAATAATCAGTATCGGGGCTTCTATTGGCGATCGCGATTTAACAAACAAAAGGACAATTGAAAGGAACAAAATGGCGTGCCGGAACACGAGAGGCACGGGTCAGTGTCGTATTCTTGACTCACCTGGTTCAGTATCATCTGCGGTATGGACCTCAGCCAACTCATCTACTGACTGCTTATCTACATCGTCCTGAGCGTCGTTTGGGGAGGCAGACATGATTGTGGAAGTTGGGAGGACGTATGAGGGTGAAGGAGGTAGTCGCGGAAAGAGGAAAGGGAGTGGGGAAAAGTCGAGAGGTGCAGGCTTTAATGAACAATTCACTGCCGAATTTAGACCTGGATACGACTTGTATTATTGTTTCCCTCGAGAACTTGAGGCTTTATTATTATTATCCCTTCCTGTTGGTTCAATTTTTTTGAACCCCTGATTTGGTTCACATAATGGAATAATAGGGATAGGAGAAATCCCAAGAAATCCTCATCACTGTCAGACATCCTCACGCATGCACATGGAAAATAGATTTGGTAGTCAACAATATTTCCTACTTTCACAATTTACACAGGAAATAAGACATGGCATCCGCCGATCAGAACATTGCATCGAATTCAACAGAATCATGGAAATACTCAAGATTTTCTAGATTTCGGTCCGGCTCGGCCATCCGTTATCTTGCTTGCCAGCGGAGATCAAATTATAATCGGCCTCCCGGCATCTGACATGTCATTTTGCTTTCTCCCTTAGCCATCTACTTGGCCATGCGCAACAGTCTGCTCACCTCTGCCGCACTCCTTAGCTCCGTCTCTGCTGGATTTTTACACACTCTGCCCGAGGATGTCTATGCGTTTCCAAAATATCGTGTTGAATTTCTCAATGGTCTATCTGTTCTAAATGTAACCGTCGAGAGGTGGTTAAAGCAAGGACTTCGTGGCGGTGAACGCGAGTTCATGGATCAACCATGGCAGGATCATGACGGAAATTTCCCTTCAAGCCTTAAGGAAATAGGCAGCGGCGAACCTGGCACTGCTTCCACGTCAAGCCCTGAGGTACGCTTTCAGCTAGCCTTGACAGTCAATTCAAATTTCAAATTTCTCTGCTTCTAGTTTCCTTCTGCTTCTGTCGCAGATAATTATACCTTGGAGTACATGAAAATGGGTCCACACGACTCATATATCTGCCTAATACCCAAGCCTTTGGATCAAGACCCTTTGCTAAAAGTTGAAGACTCTCATGGTGATGTAACACCGGAGGGGCCTTGGTCCCTGCTTCAGTCTCTTACTGGAACGTGTCTTTACGTGTGTTCTATATACTTTTCTGCTCCGTAATTTCTGACCCACAATAACTTTACTCGTTTCTCTACATCCGCAGCACCGCCAAGGCTGGTTCACCTATTCGTACTGCCACAATGATGAAATTCGACAGTTTAGAGAAATTATTCCGGCACAATTACGATATACTGGTCAGTGTTTTCCATAATGTTTCTTTATCTCGTTTCCGGACTATTTATTTCGGTCTCCGCCAAGAAAGCTCTCGCCTGTCACGACGCTATTTTCTGATCTACTTTGTCTTCGTATTTCCTTTAATAATTATCATTTTTACATGGCACGTGCAAGCATTTATTCCTTCTGTCTGTTACTTCTTGCCAACCGATTTAGTCCGTTTACTGAATTTCCCCATTTATTTCACATCCGTCACAGGGACTTACAAACCAGAAGAAGACCCTGAGGTTCGTGTAGCCACTGATTGATATAGTCAATTACCTGATTTGACGACCTCTCTGCTCCATCCGCAGCAAGAGGCATACACACTTGGTCTTGCTCCAGAAAATGATGAAACGGGGGCTGATCTCGCCGTTGCAGAACAAAACACCCGAGCGGCGAATCTCGAACTTGCCCAAAGTGCTGGTTCCAGATACCTCGTTCAACGGTGGGGAGACGGAACTATTTGTGACATGACAGGGAAAAATCGCGAAGTTGAAGTTCAGGTCGGTGAAACTAAACATTTGATCCCTGTTTGGTACCAATCTGACGTTTTTCTCTTCCGGTTTTCTGCGGCTGTGATATGAATTTCCAAACTTAGTTTCACTGCTCAATGGAAATGACAGATCACATCCTGCTTGTGAAAGAAACAAAAACTTGTTCTTACGTTCTCGTCATTCATACCCCTCGTCTGTGTAACGAACCGGGTTTCAAGTCCCGTCGAGACGCAGAAGAACAAGCGAGAATTCGATGCCGCGAGATAGTCGACAAGAAACCCGAGGATCAAATGAAGTTGTCCACTGCGGACCATCCCACGAAAGTTCCGATACGAAAAACCGTTTTACCTGCACCGAAGCCAGCTATGAAAGTAGAGAAGGCAGCAGACGGATCCGAGTCTAAACAAGGCCGTTTACTTGATGATCTTCTGCTCAAGACTCTGGAAGCCCTAGTGGCGGGTAAGAAGAGCGGTGACAAGGCTAGCTTAATGGATGATGATCTTATCATCGAATTTGTTGGTGGTACGGAGGACGGGATACAGTTTCAGAACGGACGTATCATTGAGACCCTCCGAGCGGCCGGCTACAATGTCGGCGCAGGCGGCGCTGTGATGGCTGATGGGAGTAATGAGAAAGACGGTGATAAGCAAAAGAAACCGGCCGAAAACAGTCCTATAGACGATCCTCATCACGATCACGATGAACTGTAGTCTTCGTTCTGGTGTACTTGGCAAAGGATTTAGCAGAGGCACGTGGCTTAACCTTTCATGTACGTTAGATTTGTATCATAGTAGTCACTCTCCTTGTATTAACAAAGGTTATCTTATTCCAAGGGCTGGATATCAAAGGTTTCAGTAGGAATTCCGAGCTCTTTTTGTTCAGATTTCGTTGACCAACTGGGAGAATCCAAGCGAAGTCTACCACGCACTTTCTGTCATGAAAGGAAACAAGGAAATCCTGAACCGAGATAGTGGAAACAATAGGAGGGAGAGATCTGTCAAGCGAGGGTTTTTCAAAGCTAAACAATTAGAAAACCCAACCTTTATTCAAAAAAAGGACATATGCCCAAGTCGAAACCCTGACCGATAACTACCCGATTTACATAACGAACGACAGCTATGCCTGTCTTCCATTCTTCCAATATAAATGGAAGGCGTTCTTTTTTTTTTGGGGACGGACACTTGCCAGTGGGACGTGGAGGAAGTTGCAAGTGTGATTACCATTGAATTCAAAAAACTTGAACGTCTGGGACATGCCAGTGGCGAACCTTTTGATGCGATGTTTCTCTCTTTCAATGGTCTGTCATACAGAGTTGGTTCTACATGTGTGATTTCCAATAGGGAAGGAAAAAGGGCCGAGGTGGTTATCAATTCATTTGAATTCAATCACGTTCACGTAAAATCGTATCAAAAGAGAAAAGAAAAGATAGAGAATGATTAATTCTTTGAATAGGCCAGAAATATTGAATTGAGAGTCCATAGCGACTTATTTAAAAACAGAACATGTACTCATTTCGTGAAACGGTGGGGGTGACATCATTGGTGTGTTTTATGTATTGTCCGTAGGGAAGTTGACCAAGAATGTGGCAAAGAAATTGAATAGACGGGGAAGTAAAAAAAGAGGACAGACAGAGAGATGAAAGGAATGTCAAAGTAGATTTTGTTTATGTAAAGAGAAAGCATATGGAACAAGGCTGTCAATTCCCATACATACATATGTGCACGAATGTAAACTTCAATCCGCATGTCTCCTCCCAAACAAAAAAAAAAAAGAATTGGATAAGACTTGAAATCGAATTCGGAAATAGTTATATTAACAAATCGACAAATCGACAGAAAAGAGTAGGAAGAAAGAAGGAAAGAAACGGGGAGATATGTACAGATAAGATAAGAAAAACGAAAAACGAAAAACGAAAACGAAAACGTGGGTGGCTGAGGTGAAGTTGGGCCCCCTAAAATTGGAATCATTACACATAGAGGAGCTCCAGCGCTCAAGGGGCCTGCGGATAACAGTGACTCTGGAGTGATTTCGTTACGTTGCGTTCTCAACAAGGATGGAAGGGAAAATGAACGCGAATGTCCGACCAAACCCCCCCAACTCCCAACTCCCAACCAAATGAGAGAACGAATGAAAAAAAATGGAAAGGGCCCCGGATTCAAAATATTTGTTGTGCGCGTCGCGGATGCCTGTGCGAGTTGTACGTGAGTGATTCGAAACAGAAATGTTGGTTCTTTCAAGTGCGGGTACGGGTCAGGGCAGTTTTGAACCACCCACTGGGGACCATTGGCCCACAGAACATCGTTTGACGGGAGTTGGGCAGGGTGTTAGGAGGTGTGGGTGTCTCTGGTCGGAGAAGGGTTGCTTATACAGATGGCACCAAAAACCCGGGACATGGGACACGGGACGGGAGTAGGACAGAGATTCGAGGGTAA
>QDKV01004833.1_pt1 | contig 15996 bp, 21 predicted proteins | sample 1861101 | NCBI WGS metagenome assembly QDKV01 (sample SAMN04275158, study PRJNA302643) | Fungus metagenome, whole genome shotgun sequencing project. | isolation source: fruitbody | host: Mallocybe terrigena | place: Sweden | collected 2013 | reverse complement strand
TTACCTGAGTGGAAGGGGCCTGCGACCGCCTGTCTTGGCACAGCAAGGATTGAATGTAGTGGAAAGTAAGGGGAAATGCCCACGGAAGTGGGTGTAATACATGCTAATATACCATTGGAGAAAGCAAAATGTAGATTAGCAAAAATGAAGAAGGGGCAGCAGTGGAAACTATTGGCGCTCACCTTTCACGGGTAATATGGGCTTTTCCCGTCGGACGCTGGGGCCCAACTTCCAAACCTCAGGCCACACCCATTGAATGCATGTCGAATGCCGGTCTTTTTTCCTCCGGTTTGGATGCTGTTGTGTAAACGACACAAAGGCGACATCGACTCAGAATCAGAGTGGAAGGAATCTGAGTACTTATGTATGTCACGTTGGATGTCATGACTCATCGTGACTCTGCTTTCTACTCTGAGATGGCATTCGTTCCCGGAATGCCACAGGTTGCGCCATTTCCACGAAAGCAGCCCCTTCCTCCCAACCCCTATGATCAGCTCACTGACATGCCATCGTTTGATTCTTATCGTCAATGCCTCTTGCATGAGATGGAGGCCAGCGCAACAAACAACGAACCGCGTCTCATATATGCCCGTTGCCTGGGATACCTTATTTCAGAAGCTCCTACCACAAATTCTCGAATTGTTATTGTTCATGAAATAACTGAGTGTAAGGCCGACCCTAACGATTTGGACGAATTGGCTGATTTATACATTAACCACCTTCTCAGACTCTGTGAGTGCCAATCGATCATAACAATGTACTGGTCATCACCTTTTACTAGTTCGGCAGCAAAAAGGACATACACCTTTACCCTCTGATCATCCCAGTCGGCCCTCATTCGAAGAACATCGGGAGTTTTTTGGTACCGCAGTTGAACCTGCACCGAAAGACCACAAGGCATCCAAAGATTCTGTAAGCCCTACCGCTCTTTTCCGTTTCTGATGATGACTTTATTCAAAGGCTTTGAGACGGGATAGTTATTGTTGTATGGTCACCGGTTACGCTGACGGCGCTTCTTTCGACCAGATGACTCTGGCTGATCAGCAAACGTTTGGCTTGGTTGGTAGGGTTCTCAGAGTCACGAATTTCTGTCACATATTCCCTCCTTCAACGAACTGGAATCTGAAGCCAGTGGAGTTCCGACACCCAAAGGTGTATGCTACATGTTGCTTTCTCGCTTTACATACTAACAGGAATGTCAGACTACTTACTGCGGAAATGTGTGGAGCATTGTTGGTCTCTTCGGAGGAGTCGACGTCCTCTCCGAACTGGATGGTGTCAATGCTCATAGATTATCAAATGGGTTGACTCTGACTCCAGACGCTCATACGATGTTTGATATGCTTTCTCTGTGGTTCGAGGAAGTGCCAGTGAGGGCAACACAATATGGATGATTGACTCCTGCTGACTTACCCTTCCTCCATTTGATAAAGGGCCAAGTCAACACATACGTTGTTAGAACTTTGCATCCAGATCCAGCTTTTAATCGAGTTGTCATTTTTACATCCAGCTCCCCCAATCTGGAACTGCCCAATCCCAAATACCTTCGCCTGCACGCAGCCGTCTGCCGAGTTGCTCATATGTCAGGTGCAGCTGGCTATCTGGATTTGTTTGACAGGAAGGTTGAGACGATGAAAGTTTTGGCCCGTGACGGCTCGTCTGTAGATCTTTTGGGCACAAGGCTCCGTCAAGTAATTCTAACTGCATAACACTACAACATCCTTGTCTATTCTGTACAAGCGTCTTTCTGTTACATACACTACTGGTATTTCTTATCCTATTCATATTTTTTCTTCTTGGCAAGAGGAACAGCCATGCTTACGAAGTTGATATTATTAATGATAAGACAGATACTGAGGGAATGAATGCCTGATACACCAATTGCAGCATCCATATCTTTACACTGGTCAATCAGGTTCTTCGGTGATCTCAAAGTGTTGTTAGAATCCGTAAGTTGACCACGATACAGAGATAACTTCGATGACAGGCTGGGTAAGACGGTGACTATAACCCTTGACTTCAACGACTCTGCCTATTAGTATTTCTTCCCGAGTCCGCTAGCAGACTCGAGGAAAAATAGAGCTAGACGAGCCAACCCCTACTATGATTCAAAGTTCATAATATTGTGTGGACTTCGTTGAATAACCACATCGACACCTGTGTCTAAGGCCGTAAAATATTGTACAGCCCAAATTGAAAACATCGATAACAAACGTAGCTAACAGAGATAATTTGGAAATACTAGACTGATAGGATAAAAACAAGTCAGATAAGTTTGTCCATAGGAAAGTAATATACGTATTGATTGTACACCACCACCGGATCGCTCACATCTCCACGAGGGATAACAATATTTTGACGTTGGTAAGGTTTGCGAGTTGTTTCATGATCAGGAACCACAAAGACAATGCATATTCTTCGCTTTGCCGAGGCAGGCAGTTCGTTGGTGAGTTCGGTAATGCCCTTGAGGTTGAGGTTGTGGCACGGAGAGACGGTCCTTTGGGACAAGACAGTGATGTTTTCGAGGATGAGGACGCTGTCAACGGTTTCCGCGGTTGATGAAAGAGGAATCAAGTATTGATTCAGAAACTCTTCGCCCACCTTCTGAGACCCCTTGGCAGCTCGCACAGCTAGCGTGTGGAAATAGCCCCCTGCTTCGGATTCGGCTTTCTTAATCCGGACGAGTAGAGAAGGCGCTTTATTATCCATGGCCTCAGGCTCAAATTCGAAGCTATTGCGAAATGCGCGGTGCACAGCCCTCTCAAACAACTTCCCACCCCAGGACGTGCGTCAGGCTTGCGCAGTAAAAAATCTATCGAATCGCGGATTTTCAAGGTGTTATGGAGGTGAATCCTGTCAAACACGAGGTCGGCAACATAGTCGCTCAGCAGGTTCGTGATTTGGTCGTCCCATTTATCATCCGTAGGTTTTCGGACTAGGGCATGACTCGCTTTGGTCTTGAATGGCATGGGACCACTGGCCGATTTCGCAAAATCCTCAATGTTTTCAATGTTATCAATAGCGGACTTGATGATTCTCATCTCATGAGCGTCCCCTTCGTTGAGCGTTCAGAAGCATCTCTGTGGGATTCCTCCCAACATCGTGTACGTATTCCTAAGTGTTTCTGGGTCCACATTGAGGAACTGTAGTAAGCTGTGGATTTCGGATAGTACCACCAATGAAATTTATGGTAATCTCTCTCACCTCCACCAAGTTGTTCTCCGTCTCCATGATGGCATGCGAATCTTGGTGAAGAATTTGGCCGGAAAGATCACACCTTCGAAGTGGAGTCGTCTGATACTATCGACAATACGGACAAAACCTAAGACAAGAAAGGGTTAGTATTTATGAACCTTGTTCACTGCCAATACCCCTGATCAACAACATCTTATAAAGCAGCTCGAAGACGGGAAGACTACAATATCTAATTAGCGGCGCAGAATGCAAATCTTCGCAAAGACAAGACGATCACCCTGGACGCGGAGCCGTTAGAATGGACAAGCTCATTGGAAGGGTCCAAGAAGGGGAAAGAGAATGAATTCATTACAAAAGAGGGTCGGATGTAAAGTAAATATAAATGTAAAAAGTGCTCAGCTGCCACCAGACGTAACGAAGTCAGAGTATCTCCAAAGCCCGACCACACCATCATATCCAGTCGAAGCAAAGTAACCGCTCGTCGTACTAAATTCGACTTCCAATACCGCACCGTGAACGTCGTCGAGGGTATATTGTACTGCTGCGTTGTGAGTGTCCCAGAAACGGATGCTTTGATCTTGCAAGCCTGAAGCGAGCCATTTGCGATGGCGAGGTAGGGGATAGGAGCCTGGAAAAAAATAAAATAGAAAGGAATGGGGGAAGTGGAATAGAAAGGGAACGAACCAAAAGTCCTGAGAATTCTTTTTCCAGAAAACTTAAAATCTTCTCATCATTTATCGTCTGTGATTGGGGAGTGTGACAAAGAGCCGACGTCCCAATATTTCAAGGTCATTTCCCAGCTCCCACTCATCAAAGCCTTCCCATCCGGCATAAACACCATATCCTTTACCGAGTCCATATGCGCCTTGACTCTTCTCACCAGTCGCCCCGAACGTGCAGGCCATATCTTCACGATACCACCATAATCGCCAGCTACGATATACATCCCATCAGGGCTGAAAACAGCAGAGTAATACCCAAGTGCGGAGTCGGTGAAAACGTCTGCAGGACCATACATAGCCGGACGGCGTTGTCATCTGAGGTGGAAACGAGCCGAGGGTGCAGACGGAACGAGTGAGATTTGAAGGCGTTGCGTACGTGCTCCTTGCCTACCTCCCAGACCTGGAGGATGAGATGAGAAAAAATTAATTAAGGGCGATGGACAGGGAGGACTTACGTAGATGGAACCATCCCATGCGTGGCGAGGTATTTACCATCATGGGTGATGGGTGAAGCACACAGTTGTAATGCTGTACTCTTCAAGCAAATTTCTTGAGGACGCTGGATACAGAAAATCAGTTATTACGGTAGAGGTTTATAATTACGAACGGCTTACCAGGTTAACATTATTTTACACGGTATATCGGCCATTCGTGAACGAATGCATGTGCTATTTGTACGTCAAGCCTTTATGACATCGTTGTTGAATGTGACGGACCAGTCGCGATTTTTGGCAGCGAAGGCAGAGGCGTAGGATTGAAGTTGGGTTGAGGAGGTACCATATTGTCAGACTTTCCGCGTCGAAGAGAAACGGTTGTCTGTGGAAGCAGGTGTTGAGGCAATGGAAGGGTAAAAGCGGATGGCGATGGCATGGCTGGATGGGGACCGCAATGATGGCAACGAGTTTGAAGAGAGGTACGTTCGAGTTCCTGCATCTGCGACTTGACTTGTGAAGACGGTCAACGCAATACAAATTGGTTAGGTAAAATACGTACTGGTTGCCTCCAACTTGTCTTTCTGCTTCTTCATACTGATGAACTCGTCAGTCAAGAGCTCAAATTCTTCCTGGAGACCGTCTAGGTGATCGTAGAACCATGGGTTTGAACATTTCACCTTTGGAGGCCGTGGAATAGAGTTGAGATTGATGATCCAATAATAGCAACATCCGCGACTAGGAACAAGGTTCGACTTCCACCTGGATTTCGCGTCAAAACCGTTCTTCGATGCCTGGAACACCTTTTTTTCTCGGATGCCTCTTCGTCGTCGTCTTCTCCGTTGATACAACAAAAATCTAGAATTAGGCTCCGTCTCAACGTCTCTCAATTCGGGCAACCGGAATTTCGAGTGGCACACACGTGCTAATGAGTGCATGCGCCACGCAAAATTGCACGCATATGCACGCAAATAGAAGGCAGTACACGTATGTGCACGCAAATGTGAGATTGCCCAGGGAGAGTTAAGCAGGGCGATGATGAGCTGTAAGATGCGAGGGAGGGACTTGGAGGAGCTTGCTCGAGATTCGGTGGTAACAGATGGCATGGTTGCGCCACGCTTCTTGGACTGCATTGTTGGGGGATGGTGGACGGCTTCTTAGACGTCGAGATAGAGAGGACAGTGCTAAGAGAAAACGGTGTTTCTTCCGTCACTGGTTGGACATATTGGTGGTTTGAGACGAGGGAAACTTTACTCGGCGTTCCCACAGTTGTCGTGACCTATCCGTGGGCGGAACTGGAATAACCGTATTCACTGCTGCCGATTTAGCCAAGGCCACTCTGGTCTCAAGGCATAGGCAGCGCTGGATGATCAAAGGAAGATGATGGTTGGAAACGGAATTACAGTGACCTCAGGGTAATCTGTCTTCGTTCTAGTCATCTTCTCTCTGAAGGAAAACGTCAGTATGACCCCATGAAAACAATCACCTTTTTATTGACATCATGCTACCAGGCCGTCACCTAAGAAATCCACTTCCCTGGTCCCAAGAAAAGTTCATCCTTCCACAGCTGCTCTTCTTTCGCTGACGGCAAAAATGACGACCTTGGAATTCGGAATGACACCCTCCATATTATAATGCTCAGTTGCATGAATCGCCGACGCCGACAAATTGAGGCATTCACCTTGGCAGTGAACAACTAGTAGGTCTCGGATAGTTGAGTCCCAAGGTCTTGTAGAGGACCGAGGTAACCGCAGTAGGGATACCCGCGCCTCCTCGCCCTCGTAAGCCTGATAGTCTACAAATCACCGTTGGGCTCGGTTGGGGCGAGGCGGTAGCTCCGTTTGCGACGCCGTTGGGAAGGTTGGATCAGGTGTGGGGTACCAGGGCACTTTGGTTGACAAGTTGACAAGTGACGTCGATTGCAGCTGAAGAGTGGCTTGGGTGGTGAGGACTGTTGTTGTGGATTATCGCCTGACATGGTTGGGGTCCTGCATGATGTTCAGCCCCTTTCGAGAGGTACCACAAAAGCAAAAAACGTACCGTGCCATAGTTATTGTCGACTCGTCGATAAGATGCCAGTCGTGTTCTTACTCAGAGCTGTCTCCTCAATAAGAGCAAATAGAGGCGAACGTGGCAGCCGCCTCGCAAGGTGCGGAGGAGTGTTTCGGAGTAGTTCCCGTTTTCCAGACTCAATTTCAAAGGATATTTTTGTTTCTGATTCTCGCCCTATTGTTTTGAGGAAATCGTTGGGCGACATGAGGGATTCGTACGCATATGTACAGCTCGTGGTTGTTCAAAATTTGCCAACAATGGAGACACCACGTCTTCGGTCGATGTCGGCCAAACAGGAGCGAAGTTCAACGAATTTGAAACTTGGAAGAATAGGGCAGATGGGGAGGTTGGTAAGGGCTCTGCAATCTGGGGAGTTACAATAGGTCTGTCAAATGATGTCGATCGCCTTCTGTTGATCCAACGTCGTCTAAGATAACCTGTTCGCGAATCAGGGCGACCGTGTCCCTTGGCTGAGGTATGTGGGTCTGTTGTCGTCAAAGGGGGATTTGAGATCGGAAAAGAGGTGGAGGGATCTAGGCCAATTCTGTCGGCATCAGGAGCAACTCAGCAATGGTGGCATCCACGGGGAGGATCAGGAGCGGTAGGGGAGATGGACAGGGAACTTCATGGTCGTTGAAAATTTCGTGGTCTGCGTGGCGGGTCGTGGACATTCAAGTTGAGGAGATGGAGACTTGTCGATAACGGCGCTGGCAGATAGCTCATAGTAAGACATAGAAGAAAAGATAACAAGCAACATATCCGCACCTGGGTGGCTTCCACCTCCCATGCATGCTCGCCTCGTTGCATCAACAATCGAACAGTGAGCAATGTGAGTTTTCTCTCTTCACTTCTTCTTCTTCCCAATGGCAAAGAACAAGGAAAACGGAATCGACCTCATTGTGCAGGTCATTGACAGTGCCATCAATATGTGTCGGGTTGGCGGGTTGGTGAAGAATCCTACCAATATTACTTCCTGAGTCGAAGGTTGACTCGGAGAAATAGAGAACTTTGCAAGGCCAATTTGCCAAATGACCTTTGCCTCCACGAAATGGTCAAATGGAGAGGAACCGCAATGGAAGATAGTATGCATTAAATACCTATATAATCAGTTTCAGGTAGGGCAATTTTAAGGTACTCCTCTAATGCAGCCTTCCCAGGCCCATTCTCCAAGTTCTTTTCATAGTCGCACGCAGTCAAATGTGCTAAGTGCCTTTCCTCCCACAGTTCCTCGTCGCTGGGGCTAGTGTCGTCCGAAGCAGTAAGGCATAGTAAGCGATCCATATTCGGGTGTATGCAGTTATAGTGCACACACTGCGAAAATTGCTCGTCCCAGAGGGCTCGCAAAGGTTGCTGATTGGGATCAACATTATCGACATTATAATGAAGGCCGGATAAATGGGTTCTTTCCTCAGAAAAGCTGATAATGCGACCACCATCCTGTGATGCCTTATCAGAGAGTTTCAAAGCACTGGAAATGAATACTTACGTGGAAATCAATTCCTATCTCGAAGGCGTCGAATAGTTCATGGAGATCAGCTCTGATTGATGCCATATTGTTGAGGCAGCAGATATGGTGCCAGCCAACGTATTCGTGACGAGATTGGCCATCAGGACCATGATCAGTACAAAGCGCTTCGAAGCCACTTGCGAACCACTGAAGGAATCTCAATATGATTTGCTGTCATTTGGAATAAGGGACGAACTTGGCTCTGGTATGCGTGTTGCCAAATATGCATTGATACGATGTCCTTAGGTTTGGAACCAGCAATACCTTTGATTCCAGTGATACAACATTTTTTATGTACTTCCCAGCATCGTTCCGAAGCCAGTGATGCCTGAAAATATTGAGAAAAATAGGACTGCTGGCTAATCGTAAAACGCACCCTAGCCCTATTCTGTACAGGAGATGGCACACTCTCAGCTCTTCTCAGTGTGCGGGCGTCACGGCCACCCGATATCTCACTGTTGCTTTGTTCTCCGCAAGCGACAACTAGATGACACCCTCTACCACCAATTTGAGGCGATGCAAGCGCTGAGTTGGTAGCGGGTGTAGCGCGCTTGCTCCGCGGCCGCAGGGAAACTTTCTTAATACCCCATTGCTGTCTCACAAGGTGTGCTCTTCGATGCCGGCCCACTTCTACTATAAACTTTCAAAAACATACAAGGTGCATGCTACAAATAGTGAACGAACCAGATACGACATCATATTCCCTGTACTTGATTGGATTCCGATTGTTGACATCCCAAGGAATGTAGGCAGATTCGCGACTCTCTGAGTTTCGCGGGACAAGAGCCAAAGAGTCAAAGCCAATATTGAAATAAAGCCCAGCATTGAGGGCATTGAAAAGATTTCCAAGTGTTATATGTTGACTGGAACGAAAACCTGTGGGTTGTGACTCATGAGAAGAAGTTAAAGGGGTATACTATCGGATTCCTACCGAATATAAGCTCATCGGAGAGATAAATATGAACATCGTTTCTTCTTTCGAAAGCGAGAGCAAATGGATCATCCAAAGAAAGCATGTCGAGGGGCAATAACGTCACACTCGGGCAAGCCCTTGACCGCCGAAGTTGGCCGAGGGAAGCCGCAACCAAACATGGAGCATGGGAAGGCATTTTGGGCAATTATAAATGTAAAATATTTGCCACACCTAAATGTGTTTTCTAAAGTTTAACCACCAGGGATAAGATTTAAAACCGAGTCGGGCCACAGTAGTGTATCCGCCTGTCCCTGCCGTCCCCAAGGATAACGCCTGGAGTATGTATTTCTTTTTATTTATTCTCATTTTACTTATGAACCACCCACAGTTCTCGCGACCCTTGCCGGCTCCTCACAATCCGCTTCACTATCACAGAATTGCTTTGCACTTGAGCCCTGCTTGCGTATCGCCTATCTCTCCTCTTTTTCAATTTAAAAAGGCTTTCGCTTGAGTAATCGCGTCTTTACCTCTGTATCAATATCTGCACACTCGTTACCTAAATGGTCATGCATCATGTCTCTTTCCCCTGTCGACAATACTATCAACTCAGTTTCCAATCTCGTCAATAATAACATCAACGACAACCTGCGTGTGAATACCAGTAACACCGATAGGAGTCCCAACAATAACAACTTCGAAGAGGGCAACACGACGAACGAACGCGCTATCGCCCTAATCCAGTCTTCCCAGGTCAACGGTTTTAAGCGCAAATCCAGCCGCCGTGCCAATACAGCAGAGCGTCGCGCTACCCATAACGCTGTTGAACGACACCGCAGGGAAACCCTGAATGGTCGTTTTCTCGTATGTCCTCTTTCTCTCCATCCATCCACCTTGTTACTCAGTTTTCTCATAGGACCTAGCTGCTCTCCTCCCAAATCTCTCCCAGATCCACAGACCTTCCAAGTCTTCCATTGTTAATTCGTCTATTGCCCATATCCAAGCTTCCTGTCGGCACCGCCTCTATGCATCCTGTGAGCTTCGGATCCTAAAGCACGAATCCGATGCTCTCCGTCGGGAACTCAATGAGCGGCGTGACCAGGCAAGTCTACCCCGTCTTGAGGGCTTTGGTATGGTCCTCACTGGCGAGTTGGAAGTGATTTCCGGCATTAGCATCGAGGAGGAAGATGAAGATGCTGATGACGGTTTCGGGTTGCCCGGGAGCGTCAGTGTACCCACTCACCAGCATCTGCATCATGTACCACCACCACAGCATGTCGTTGGCCCGTATGATTCTTCCGGTACCTATATGGATGATGCGGAGGAGGATGTGGGTACTTATGTTTGGCCCGAATTATGGTCAACAAGGCACGATGCAGCCGTATCCTTTGTCTCACGCCTCCCAAATGCAGCACCAACAGCACCAACAACAACACCATGCGTTGATGGCCCACCATCACGACCTTGACGACCCTCGTGTCGCTGCGATGCTCCTCAAGAACTCAAACCCTTTTGCACATAACATCCCCAATTTGTCTGGGTATCCTGCTGTTCGATCCAACGCATGGTATGCCAATGGGCCCTCTTCAGGAAGTGGATGGGGTTCAACTTCTCAGCCAGTGGGATATGCGCCCAGCCATGGACACCACACTCACCTCTTCACTCCCCCGGCCACCTCTCATGGTATTTCCAACTACGGAACAGCAAGTGAATCTTCCACCTCCGGCTCACCTGTCGGCGGCCTTTCTTCCAACGGCAACAGAAACGTAGGCCTCGGCTCTGGCTCCCCCATCTCACCTAGCAGCTCTTTGTCGGGCGGCTCACCCTTGAGCATCATCATGCATCCCATCCTGATGGGCGGGGGCAGGAGGAGGCGAAGTGGGAGTTTGACTGGGAATGCGAGTCCCATCGGAGGTGGGGGGAGTGCGTGTGGTAGTGAAGGTGGACAGAGCCCTGCGTACGAACTCCATGCTGCCTCCATGGCGGCCATGCACGAGTTTGGGGGTGTACCAAGGATGGGTGGGCAGATGGGAGGCGTCGGTGTGGGTTTAGGTATGAGTGGAGGGTATACGCCCACGCATCACCAGCAGCAGTATGGACATGCGCACAGGCAGCAGGTCGGAGGAGGTGTGAATGGGGGAATGATGATGATGATGATGTGAGCCATTGGTCTGGTGCTAATCCGTCTCGTCAATCTTGAGAGCGTTGTGCTTGTATGCGTCCAAACCTTACTTTTAACAAGAACTATGGTCCAAGTCTTCTATCAATCTACAATTCTGTCTCATCTACGCATACAAGGAGTCATTCCTCTCTTCTACTAAGTACATTCCCATTCTTTCTTCTCACTCTCATTGATAACTGCCCAACGTTATGGGTCGTATTTGGACCATCCTACATATGGAAAATCCCTCGTATATAACAAGGGAAAAAACATTTACAGTAATCAGCAAAATGCTAGGCCACTTCAAAAATTTTGTCAAGTGGGGCATATTCATCAGGAAAAAGAGGATATGGTAATTTAATATAATTATAATAGATTATAAAGACACCTCTAACACTATTACCTTCCAGGTTCGGTGGCGAATCCGTGAAGTAATAAAACTAGGCTTTACCATAGACGCAAGACTCGCAGAAGAACGGTCTTCCTGCGGGGGTGTATTCGAGACGAAGCCCAGTGATCATTCCATGAGCAACAAGGTCTCGAATGACCTGGACTGATGCATGTCCCATCCGTCGGTGAAGTTGATCGAGCGTAAGTGTTTCTTCAGCCACATTCGCCGTTCCTTCCTCATGCTCCACCTTATAGGCCTTCCGCACCGTCCTCATCACCTCGCCCACCTTCCTCTCATCCGGTCCATGAAGGACACACTTGCCATGACCAAACGTTGCTGTAAAGCCTTCCTCGTCAAGCCTTCCAATTGATACCAACGTGTAAGCGACGTTCGGGGAATATTGGACATCGTAAGTCGCAATTTGGTGACGGAATCACCGTTTGGTATGTCGATAACCAAATCCCCCTGCCGATGGTACTAAATGTTTCTTTGTTTGCAGCTTTGAAGGATCGAGGAGAGGTTCGCTCGAAGTTTTCGAGTCGATCACGGAAGGGAGAAATGTGATTGGTGCATCCAGAGTCGTAAAGCTCTGCAATTCCCCTTGACTCAATAGCTTCGGCGACAACGAAGGCCTCTCCGGATGTATCCCCAAAATCCTCGATCATGGCATCCATTCTACCGGAATACAAAGCCCCGAGTGATAGCACTCGGGTAACTAGGAGAGAAGACTCCTCGAGGCTCGTACAAGCGTTTGTATTTCCCAATATCAGTATGTATAATCATAGTTCATCTTCCTCATAAATTATTATAACTCTATTGCAGTTCGACGCATTCGACACATTCCGTTGCCACCGACCGATCTACCACTGCTACCTCCACCTTCTCTTCGAAAGCTCCTGAAAACCTAGCTCTATTTTTCCTCGAGTCCACTACCGGAGTCGGGATGCAATGGTGTTAGGTATAGGCACAGTACTCTCAGAAGTAGGTTTGTCAAAATGGATTTTGTATAAAAAATTATTATGGACAGATAGCATCTGTTGAGGTGGCAAAACCACAAAAACAAACCGCCAATCGGCCCAGACAGTGCTAGAGCGTCAGATAGCGCGTCCTCATCCAAAAAGCCCAATCAGTACTAGAAAAACGGGATGTATCCGGCTCATATGTGTGACCCCAGTCTACTCGCCAGGAGTGCCATGGATATCTGAGAGGTTTCCGAGCTTGTTCTCTGATATAATTTCCTATCTGATGATCGTTGAGAAGTGGTGCATCCCCCTGTCCATAAGCAGCATGTGAGGCAACTTCATCTGCCCAATCTTTCAAATCTCAAGTGTGGTCATCTTCGCGATCTCTGCAGGGCGCGAGATTATCAGTCAACGGAATTGAATCGCGTTTGGGAGTGAGAGCGGTCATTGAAATGTCAAGGGTGCGCATCTTCTTTGATGATTGAACACCACACCTGCGACCACGATCCGCCTCACCAGTTGTATGAGCAGTCTGCGTGATCACCTTGCTGGTCTTGGCAAAAGACCGACGCTGCCTTGTGGGTGGAAACGGGTCATTTCGACTTCGCTTACGAGAACCTCCTTCTTCGTCGCTAGGAGGCTCGCGGGGTGCGATGGGAACATCACGACCCCAGGATGGAGGGGGGGGGGCAGTGAATTGATCATAAAGGCGTCTGACTATATCAAGATCGGACTGATTGATGTGGGATGGAGGAGTGATGTACGGTTTGTGGTGAAGCTTTTGCCCTGCGTTGTAAATGATACAAAAAGGATGAACATGGGATTGGATAATAGGGAAATTGGCAAAGGGTGCTTGGTAGAAGTCATAGCTTGGTGAAAGAGGCTGTGAAAGCGAAGAGGGGTCCGAGCAAGATCCTGCCGTGGAAGTCGACGGCGGCGACCAACGCTGCCGGATGACAGTGATATCTTCCCTGAGGTTCAAATACATCACTCTGTATCCATGCCAATGGGGGGGAGTATAAGCAAACTGAGTTTATATGAGCCATATGAAGGCTGAAGAATGTGTAATTGAGACTACCTCATCATATATATCTGACGACATTTCGGTGCCTCCGTCTCTCTTCTGTACAAACAGTCGGATGCGCTGTTCAATGTGAACAAGGACATCTGTGGAAGGGATCAGGATCCAGTCGTTGCGATCGAAAGACCTATGGAGATCAGCACGTACTGTGGGCCATTATAATCATTGAACACGAACATAAGAAAAAACTCACAAAAGTCTAAATTTTGGACTGTATTAACATTGAGCGTTCGGGCGGGTAAGCCGGTATTATACTCCAGTGCCAAAAGCTGCGCCAGGGAAAATGTTAAAGAAACATGCGATTATCGAGAGTCCTGAACCCACCTTCGAAGCTTTAGTTGCTTTAGGAATGAAGTGGCAGACCTCTATCGCACTCCGGGGAGCGTTTTCGAGAGTCATAAAGCATCGTTCCGGCGTACGACTCTTTGACATAACTGCATGTTTGGCAGCAGTACTGAGCGATGCGGTTCTGTCTGCGCGGTGCCTCGGAGTAACATAGACAAGAGGACCGCGGGATCGGGGAGGAGTTACCATCTGGGCATGGTGATAATCTTCGTCCAACTCATCGCTTGAGGACTGCAAGCCATCATCGTTAGATTCCGACATTGCTGGTCAGTCACTGTGTGTGGCTGTGTGCCAGCGTCATACCCGTAAGGAAAATTCCTTGGTTTTCGACGTTCGTGCCGTTCCTTGCTGTCTCTGCTTTCCTTCCGATAGCAATTTTACTTTTCCTCGTCGTTTCTAACAGCGCCGACGGTCGAGTTCCTACTGCTTTTGATTTATCTTTGCTCGTTGTTCGGGTGCCTTGCTGACTCGCTTCGAGTCCCTTGGCCAGTGCCTTTCCATTCACCACTCTTCGACGCCTCGTATAACCACCTGTATCTGCACCCTTTGTATACCAAACGGACGACCTTGTCAGCTGAGGATATAACAACAAACGGATACCTTTCCGCTATCATGACTATCTTCAATCCTTTCCAACATCCTCCTCGCATTGCTTTGTCCATTGTCTGACCATCATCTCCACATACGAGGACAATGCATCCTAGTCAAGGACTAGGGAATTCTGCTGCCTCACGTTCTCAAAATGATCCACGTCGCCCAGGTGCATCAAGAGTTGAGAGTGCCAGACCTGGCACTTCTTTCGGTCAGAGCCACCCACAGGGGCAGCAGGCACATCACCCACAGTATGCCCCCCAGTACGGTGACCACTTCGGAGTTGGAAGGCAGTATGGAGTCGTAGAAGAGGGGTATGAAGAAGAGAGCGAGGACGAAGATGTTTTCGCTTTTCTCCCTCCTTCAACCGCAGAGGCAGCTAAGGAAAGAGAATCAAGTGTACCAGTTGGGGGTCGAATGCTCTTCCAACGGACGTCTGACCTCAAAACCAAGTGTAAAGTTCTCTTTTTGATTTGCGTTTCTTTTTGCACTAAAAAGGAAGGATTGTTTCCTTTTTTGAATAATTGCAGATTCTTGGTCAGTAGTCGTTAGGGCATGGCACGGGTAGAGCAACCCGCGCGGGTTGCGCCTACGGGTTACCCAGGGTACGGGTACGGGTTAGCATTTCTGAACCCTGCGAAAACCCGTACCCTACGGGCGGGTTGCGGGTTTCCATATTAGGAAAAGCGGAACCATACAAGGCTACAGATACATACTATATTACATCACCATACATACAACTCAGCCCATACAAAAACAATGAAAATTTATTCTCATCACAACAATGAGTACTGAGCCCAGAAAACCTCCTCCTCGGATCCACAAAGCTCCAAAAAGGTTAAAGCCAAAGACAACAGCCTCCAAGGAAAAGCCCACCAAAAAGCCTGTCAAAGACCTTGCAGACAGACCTCGATTGAAACCTCCACTTGATCTGACTCAAATTCTTGAGCTTGCAGACGGAAGTGATGATGAAACTGGAAAAAATGATGATGACCAGCCTGTGGTTGAGATTCTCAAAGAGCCAGATGAGAGCGCCAAGGCAGAATTGAGTCTGTACCAGCATTCAATGGCTATTCACTGACTTATTTAATCTCAGAGCGCTTATCGAAGGACTTCCGCTCACCAATATATGTTTTCTTCAGGCCAACTCCACGCATTGAGTATGAGAAAGGCCGTCGTCTCCACGTCTTCCAATGTGCTGCCGGAAAATGCGTAGCTCGGAACGGTCATGATGTCCGACGCTTTCTTGATAAGGGCGACACAAAATCAATGAGTAACCTTCAAAAACATGTGAAGGGCTGTTGGGGTCAGGAGGCAGTGGTGGCTGCTGACAATACACATGGCATCGATGCTGCCCGAGAGGTGCTTGCAAAATCAAAGCTTCAAGATGGCTCTATCACGGCCGAATTTGAGCGAATCGGAAAGGGAAAGGTTACCTACTCTTATTGTCAGCATACCAAAACGGAGGCAAGGTAAGTCGCACAGCTGATGTCCATTGCCTTTCGGGGCACTCATCAATAAATCTAGAGCTGAGATTGTCCGTTGGGTGTCAAAGAGCAAAAGACCTGTCAAGATCGTAAAAGATCGAGGTTTTCAGAAGCTGATGAAAACTGGGCGACCAGAATACCACATACCGTCTCCAGAAACA
>QDKV01004834.1_pt1 | contig 16064 bp, 14 predicted proteins | sample 1861101 | NCBI WGS metagenome assembly QDKV01 (sample SAMN04275158, study PRJNA302643) | Fungus metagenome, whole genome shotgun sequencing project. | isolation source: fruitbody | host: Mallocybe terrigena | place: Sweden | collected 2013 | reverse complement strand
TATACCGGTTGCAGCACATTACAGCAATTTCAGCAACCTTATATGACCTTACAGCACTTTCCAAAATTTACTGATGCTGGAAGTAACCGATCTAATCGTACCTCCTGACCTTAACCAAGCCCGGGTAAACAAATGCCTTATTGCTCTAGTTAACCGGAAAGTGGTTCAGAAAGATAACAGTTCTGTATGCGTAGCTTTTTGGTGGAAGAACAGCTGCTTAATATCTCGTTTTCAGGGCACTGTACTATATCATTGGAAGGGGATACCTTAATCTACTGATATTCCTGTATTCCTGTACTGACTTGGACCGCGTTGTGTATTTTATAGACGGACTAACGGCGCAGGCCACATAAGATCTCTACATCCATTTTAATGCTACTTTTGCAGCTGGCGCAAGACTAAGGTAGGACGGGAGTACTGAACGCAGGTCAATGTCAGTAACTATACTTACTCTATTGAAGCCCAGATAATAGGCAAGGGCCACCATAGCAAGAGCAAAGAGAATGGCTTCATTCATTCATTTTTCCAAATTTGAGACATCATACTTTTTAACACAGTACTCACAGAAAATTCTCTGGGCAAGGGTAAACACATTGGATGTCATGCTCCTCCAATTCCTTGAGAAGGAGAGGGAAACAAAGAACGTCCGGGTTTTCAATCTTCAATGAACATATTTATCACGATGACCTAAATGAAAGCCATACAAGAAATCGGCGAGAAAGTTGCCCGATGTCCAAGCCCCGCTATTAGGCTAACTACGAATGGAATAGATTGGCAACGTAGCGTTCTGTCTTCTCCCCCGTCCATCCTGCATCACACCCGAAGTCCTGGATTAACATTTTCGGCTCCGTGAAGTTGCCTTTCCCGTCGTTATAGCTGACCCAGACCGCCCCGTTCCCAAATCCAACAATGTCTGCCCGCCCATCACCAGTCATATCAGCCAGAAAACGTGGATGCTGCTTCACCCTCCAACCACCATTATAGGCGAAACCTGTTAAAGCAAACTTCGTAGGTTGGAACGTACCATCGCCGTTATTAATCGCCACATGTACCCCCTCGTCACCAAATCCAATGATATCTCCGCATCCGTTGCCCGTCAGGTCAGCGACGAATCGCGGATGTTTTTCGAAGTTCCAACTACCGGCGCCAAAATCACCCAAAACCTGCCGCTTCCTCTGGAACGTTCCATCGCCATTGTTGAATGCAACTTCTACTCCCCAACTTGAGAAGCCAACCAAGTCGGGCTTGCCGTCTCCAGTGAGGTCAGCAAAGAGGCGGGGATGATTTCCGATTCGCCAGGTGTGGAAGAGGTTATCGTCAAGGAGTTTAATACTGGATTGGAAAGTGCCATCCCCGTTATTGTATGCGACTTCGATTTGACTTTCTCCGAATCCGACGATATCGAGTAACCCATTTCCATTGGTATCAACGAGGAAACGAAGATGTTTCTCCAACCTCCAGCCCGAACTGTAGCCAAAGCTAGTCGTAACAAGGTGGGCTGGAGAGAAAGTCCCATCACCATTATTCAATGAAACAAAAACACCATCATCCCCAAATCCGACAATATCAGCGCGACCAACGTTCTTGATATCAGCCATAAACCGAAGGTGCTTCTCGACGCGCCATCCGGCGGCGTAAGAAAAGTTTGGAAGGGCAACTTTGGGGGTTTGGAAAGTGTTGTCACCATTGTTCCGTGAAATCCATACACCCATCTCTCCGAAACCGACGAGGTCGCCATGCTTATTTCCGGTCGTGTCTGCAACAAGCCGAATGTGTTTGTCGACTCGCCACCCTGCATCATATCCGAAACTGGGAACCGCCACACGTTTCTGGATATTGATGCTATTCCGCACGAACGCCACGCCGGCTGTGCCGAATCCAACAAGATCCGCGGTCCCTAGTTTAGCGGTAGGAACTGGGAAGGAAATTTAATCAGGCATAGTAGAAATATCATGCCGATGTTCCTATGTGCCTCTTACCAGGTGAAGCTTCACTGATCACTAGTTTTGCGTGTTTCAAATCATCCAGTTCAATCACTGGTCTCGGGGCAATTGTCACTGACACGTTGCGAGTGTTAGAACAGTGGATAGGATGGGAGGCGATCTTCTTAGAACAACATCAGCTGCACTTCGTCTGAATGAAAAGTTGGGGATTCCTACCTGAGGATGACCCAGGTTTATGACCAGGTTCTTGACACTGTCGGATGGGCTGAGAAATCTCAGGAGGTTAGAACATTTCCGAAATCGCCATGGATTACCTACAAGTCATTGATAGCCACTGTAATGTTTGTGCCAGGTCCATCGGACGGAGAAGAAAGATGTTGACCATTCATAACTTTCGTTGTTTGGTGTATCGCTCAAGTATCGCTGATACTTGAAAGAAAGTCATGGGTATCTCGTCACATCGAGCCCTGGTAAGAGTAACTTACGAACGCCCCAAGCCGACCACAAAGACTAGAATGCCGCCCACTAAACCGCAGGCGTCTTGGTGATTGTAGTCGTACGCGTGAACTTGAAGTGGATTCTTTAGTATAGGGCATATGATTGTGACCATTGTGAAGACGTGAAGAGCTGTCACAGATAGGCAGATAAGAAACAGGCCCGCGGTTGTGCAAAGTCGAAATTCGCAGCCTTTACAGCTAGATTCATAACGATGGGCCATTCAAAAAAAAAAAACATATACAGGCGGACCTCAAATTTTAACCCAAAAAGGAAAAGGCACACGTCACATGCTGTCGGCATTATTACTCTGATTTGATTCATAAACAATGCCGTGTGCTTGTCTCACAGGGGTTGTGGGCGTTGCCGCTTGCCGGCCCTACATTATTTCATTTTCATGCGCTCATGACTAGAATCACAAATTTCGGGGGAAAACGCACATGCCTTCAAGCTGGTTTCGAGGATCAAAGGGTTCAGAAGAGAACGAATGTCTCTGAAATGACAGTGATTCAAATCGAGGGAGTCAACGAAGGTCACGCTTTGGATACTAGCGTCCTGCTAAATGAAAACATAGCGTCCTCTGAACCTCCGAAAAAGAAACGAAAACGCACACCCAAGTCGAAGAGGACCCATTTTAAAGACCCAGTCAAACTCCAGGAGGGGAATGTTTCGACGGAGGAATCCGGGACTGCGGGTATGGCATTAATGGCGGAGAGTATACAAGAGACCTCAATACTGACTACGAAGAAGAAGAAGAAAAATAACAAGGTCAAAAAAGAAACAAGTAAGTCTCTTAATTCATAAATAAGTTGTTCATCGCTAACGGGATCATTTTGATGCATTTAATGAAGTGTTCAAGTCTGAATCCAGGCGTTTAAAAAGAATAAAGCAAAATATGACACACACGACATGTTTTGCGTGTCGAGAACAAGGGCATACAGCAAAAGACTGTCCAAAGACCACGGCGGGCACTAACGACGAGGAGAGTCATGATAAAACAGCAACCGTCGTTGGGATATGCTACAGGTTAGGACGGGAGTTTTCTCTTCTCTAAACCTTTTCAGAGTTTATAATTTTCTTGCTGTACTCGTGCCCCAGGTGTGGTTCCAAGAGACACAGTCTTTCAAGGTGTAAAAAACCTAATAATCCCGAGGATCCCTTTCCGTTTGCTTCTTGCTTTGTATGTAATGGAATGGGCCATCTCGCATCTAGTTGCCCACAAAACAAGGCGAAGGGTATCTATCCCAATGGCGGTTGTTGTAAGTTGTGTGGCGAAACAAGCCATCTTGCGAGGAACTGCAGTATGCGTAAGAATGGTAAGTCAGTTTCATTATATCCTTTGTTTTCAACTTTCTCTTACGTGTCTGCAGTAAACGACTCGGCAGCTGTCATCGGTATGACTCGCGAAGCAGGCGCAGATGAGGATGACTTTCATGTTTTCAAACGGACGACAACGGAACTGGAACAGATTGAGAGGTTAAAAGAGAGAGAGAGAAAAGAGCTAGGAGTGAAGAAGGGTGCACATTCCGGCACTGTCGTAAAAGCAGGAAAAGTTTCAAGTACAAAAAGGGTGGTAGTGTTTAAATAGGTATCTGTGAGCACTGTCACCTCATATATTTGTATTCGAATTTCTCAAATTCATCGCGTATCCACAGTACAGAACTCAAAGTTGTCGTGCCATTAATCATGGCCGTGAAGCGCCAATGTTTTCATATCCCATTTTTCTGTGCTTCCGTTGTTCCTTTTTTTTTTTCGTTGACCATCACCTCAATGCTATTGTCCCCAACGACGGCGAAGAAGCGTAAACTCAAGTGTCAGTAGTTTGGAATTGCGACTTGCCTACGATCGTCTTCTCGAACTCAACATTCCTCTTTCAAATTTGGGGCCACTGCCACGGAAACGGACGATACCGCGTGCGAAGCTCGAGCAACAGATCGAAGCAACTTTCTCGTCGATGAAGTAAAGCTGGATGGATCAACAACATATCGCGGTGCCATGGGACCACAGCAATAGGCAGAAGAAGTTCAAAATATGACATCATGCTTGAAACATTCACCGGATTGGTTGGCCAACGGTAATTCAATCCGAGTTCACTGGTGCGGTTATAATTAACTGCTGTGACAAAGCACAGGTTTTTGTGCAAGACGCCATTCAAATATGCCTGACAGGAGCTTGCGCCTCCTCGTCCTTTGTCTGACTGAATATACTTCTGAGATAATGTTTCTACCGTGGTTTGTCCAAAATGAGACAAACTATTGAAAATCAGAATACAGCCACTAGAGCCGCTGTGGTCCTCTAATTCATAAAGGAGTTGTAGGTCGCTTTCCTCCGACTTGATTTAAAGCTTAATCTTCTAACCTTTATTTTCTTGTCAAAGGTCATTTTATTGTATGATTCTTTTGGCGGAAGCGCAGCCAAACCACGTATCCCTTGAACGTTGATATGTTTGGCCATATTCAGTTGCATTCTTTAAGATTCCGACCTCATGCCATCCGTGGCTTGTTATTTCAATGCCTGATATTTTCCGCAATCGTTCACGCTGAAAAAATCCCAACCAACAAAACGATCGACGATTCAGACCCGAAGATCATTTATTCCCCGAGCGATGCTTGGAGTAGAAGCACGCCGAATTCCTGGGATTTAAATGGATCACACATGCACACGGAGAATCCAGATGGGACTGCAGAGTTTAACTTCACTGGTGAGTATGAGATCTTCCCTGCATGAAACCGTTTATTCCACAAGCCTAAGTTTATTGCACAATCCTGTTAAATTCATGCCACTTACTGACTATCTCGTTGTATACCTTTAGGCACTGCGATCTATTTCCTTTCTCCCCTTTGGCCTTATAATGTCACTACCTTTGTCTCTTTGGACTCTTCATCCCCTGTCCGCATTGATCTGATTGATCACAGCAGACCTAATGTAGGTCAGGGGGGAGAAACTGTGCCTAGTGAGGTTAGGTGGAAAGCTGAAGATTTGTTTAACATGCCGCACACACTGAGGATATCAGTAGGGAAAGGAGAGCGTTTTGCGATTGTAGATGGGCTGATGTGAGTTCCTCATCCAGCTTTACTTGATCGTTTTATATCCGTTGACCACAATAACCCCCCCCAGCTATACCACTGCAAGTCCATCCTCTTCCGGCACAAAACCCGCTGTATCCATAGCGCTTGGAACGCTATCTGGAATATTCAGCACTGTTATAATCTTGATAGTTCTATGGTATTTCTACGGGAAAAGCAGGAGACAGGCATGGGATGCGAATGCATCGACTTCTGCTGGTAGTTCTGGTGGCGGGCGTGGGTTGGGTGTTCCATATATCCAATTAGACGGCGGTCAATGGCTGGAGAACCCCCTCTACACCTATGAAGCTTTTACGCCTCCACCATCATACGCCGATGTTCAACCTGGCCCTGCTCCTAATCACTACCAACCCGGTCACATTCTTCCATCAAAGTATGCCATAGTTGGTAGACGACATGAGGACATTTCTTTTCGCAGCAGCGATAGCAATCGGCGCTCGCTTGCTACGCCAACAAAGTTCAGTATTCCACCCGTCCGTGCTCATAACCAATACCAACCCGGCTACACCCCTCCATCAAAGTATGCCACAGATGGCAGACGGCATAAAGGCATTTCTTTTAGCAGCAGCGCCGATAGGAATCGTAGTCTTCCACCACTACCAACCTCCCGTGTTCCATCCCCCAGTGCTCGTGGCCAGTACCAACCCGGCTATACCCCTCCATCCAAGTACGCCATGGCAAATGACAGACAGCGCGAGGACATTTCTTTTAGATTCAGCGATCGCGAACTCGCTGGAATTGCTGCGAAACGAGTTGCAGTATAACATGGTCCCTCAGAGTATCTTCCTCTGCCAGTCGGAGCTGGTTCTCAATTCGTTACTTTTGCTTGATTTACAGTACACGAGGGGAAACGGACTACAAAGAGACGCAAGAAAGAGACGAGAAATTGAACTAAGTTACGTCCACTACGAGAGCTAGTCGAACATTTTTCATCGAAAATTTTTGGAGCCGGCATTTAGCTTTCTTTATGTAATAAGTACACAGCAAGGCCGACGAGCGGCAATGCCCACGAAAAGTAAAAAATGAGTAAATATATGACATCATAAATTTGTAAAGAAAAGTAGAATACAGTTGTACGATATGTACATATGCATTTTGTGAGGTCACGAACTATAATACAAATTAGTCGAACATTAAAGTAGAAAGAATCTTTTCATTATCGACATTGTAACATTGAAGTAGCACGTCAGCTGCTTTGATTAACTTCCCCTCCACACGATCCAGGGCCGTGCCACGGGTGGGAACGAAAGCCACTAAAAAATTTTCGAAATCCCCTCCAAAAGTGATGTCATCTGTGCAAACCTTTGCGGTTTCTTCAAAGTATGACGTCAGTTTCTCCCCTAAAACCCACTACTTTATCATGTGATGTCTAAGCTCTTGCATCCAAGCACCTATGGCCGACGACGACGAATACGAGTACGTCGAGGCATCTTGTCATTGCGAACTCAACTCCTTCGCTGTCCGTTTCACGCTCGCCAATCTCCCCATCCCAACCGACTTTTGCCATTGCAACACCTGCCGACACATATCTGGCGAACTTGCCGTTGAATATGTTGCTTTCGAGGGTGTGCCTCTCAAGAGCGCTCGGCCTGTGAGTCGTAGTCGCGCAAGGCATTTGAACGGGCTTGGGAGCAGAAACTGTTCTAGGAGTCCTGCTCCAGGGTCTGTATCACCCGTCGGTCAGCACGGCCGTCATGTCCTGCTTGTAGGAAATGGAGGTCTCCTCGCACCTCCCATCGTCATCACTGTTGAAGAACCGTCGCAAACAGAAACAACGTTTGATTTAAGTGATTTAACGGTGTATAAGCCCTCCCCCGATGATTCGCGCTACTTTTGTCGTATCTGTTCCGCTCAACTGTTTAAGTTGCAACGGATTGGTGACGACGATCATTGGTCGGTCGCGGTAGGGGTGTTGGATGAGACGGACGGTATTTTGAAGGGTTCAGCGCATATCTGGGTGGGCGATACACTTGATGGAGGGTTTGCGGATCATCTAAGGTCAATAGATGGTCAAGATCTCCCAAGGTACAAAGAAGGCCTTGATAGTGAGCTCCTACCCATCGAGTGGAAAGCACCCTCTGCATCCAACCCACCGGATTCTACAATTGGCCCTGCCAACGCTCATGATCTCCTACCAGCTTACTGCCACTGCCGCGCAATCAACTTTGCACTCACCCGGCCCAACCAAGAATCCACCCTGCCTTCCTGTGCTTTCCCCGACCTCCTCTATCCATACAATGTCACCCACCTATCCAAAGTCCACAACCCGACCGACCAGAAATGGTGGCTCAGGTCCAACAACACGCGTTATCTAGCGGGATACTGCATGTGTACCTCCTGCCGCCTCACAAGCGGGTTCGAATTGCAGTCCTGGGTGTTCATACCCCGCGCCAACATCATAAACCTACATACCGGCAAGCAGATCGGCTTGGACAGGGACGAGGAGAGACCAAAGTCGTTACAGCAATATATGTCTAGTCCGGGGAGGTATGGAGAGTTTTGTCGAACGTGCGGAGCGGTGGTGTTTTGGTGGGAGGCGAGAAGGTCAGAATTGATTGACGTCTCCGTCGGATTGTTCGATGAAAAGATTGCGGGTGGTGCACGAGCCGAACGATGGTTTGAATGGCACAAAGATAGGATCAGTTTCGATGAAATGTCCCAGAGACCTGCATTACTGAAAGGGTTATTAGAAGGACTGAAAGTCTGCAAGAATTCAGAATCTAAGAATTAATTCAAAGTCGTTTTGAAAATAAATGTATTAGCTAGACATCGTATTGTACAAATAATACAACTAACTGTGTTACATATTTACTTTCCAAGCTCTGCATTGAGTTCTCCGGTGCAGGAAGAAATTCGGCATACATGCGCCCTTGCGTGGCAAGGAACCATGTCAATGCGACACCTGCTCCGATCAAAATCGAGCAATTCGTGGGTTTCTATACAAGTATACATTGAAGAACCAAGCTTCAATGTCAAAGGGCCAAGAACGAAAAGGTCCCAACCCCTTAACCCTCAGATCGAGTCTGAAAAATCTCAAAGTACGCTGTATACTCCTCCGGTGTCATAAGTTCATGATCTTCATCCGTGACTTGCGAATATAACTTTTCCACCCCAGCAACTGCATGAGGGAGACTTTGAGCACCTTCCCTCGAAAAACAAAGAGAGAAGAAAAAAGGACGAACCGTAAACAGCGACATCTTCCAAACCGTCCACAAGCAATGCCTCTGACTGACTGTCCATCACCGTATCCTGCGATGCAGGTGGTTCGCTTGCCGCAGGTGATTCAACATTTCCAGTAATCCCATTATGATACCCATATCCATTCACACCCAAGTACTCATGTCCATCCCGTCTAGTTACTTTCGTTCTCGATTGCGGACCCACGTCTTCGACGCTCCGTGACCGTTTTCTATAGGCGTTCAGCGAGTCGAGGTATTCCACGTTTGGTTTCCTGTCCTCATCGTCGTCTTCGTCGTTTAGTTGGGAATGGAAAACAGGGAAGTTGGGAGATCCGGCCGTGGAGGAGCCCATTGCTGTTGCGGTAGGTGTGGGCATTCCTGACGAGGCGGCAGATGCAGCTGCTGCCAGCGAGGCGTAATACTGGTCGTAGACTGGATAACAAAAATATAGGGGGGAAAAAAGGATACAACAAAAAAGATGGGTTGAAGACACATACGGTCAGATTCGACATTAATTGCGGGTTTAGCATCCTCCTGCGACGACACAGAAACCAACCCTACTCGACCTGCCGCTTGCCCTGCGGTTCCCCTTAAAGTGCCGCCTCCAACGACACCGAGGCCTTTCAATATATCATCATTCGACACTTGCTGCACTCCATTCGGCATCGCCGCCGCCTCTCTCGTGCTTTCCTTGATGCCAAGCGCCGTCAAATCACCCGTGATGGTACTTTTCAAGTGCCACGAAGGCAACGCATTTTGCTGGCGTTTTATTTCAGCCTGGGCATCTCGCTCCTGACGCTGGACCGTCTCGTCCTTGTCCATTGCCAACATGATGCCAATACCTTCGTCTTCCTTCGCATTATTATCTGTTCCGGCAATCTTGAGACCAGGTCCCGAGGAGGACGCTTTATTCTTTTCAGCTTCGGTGATGTTGCTCTTTATCCAAGCAGCAACGTCAAAACTAGGGGAGAAAAAGGAGAGAAAAACATCATCTACCGATCAAAGACATGAGAATGAGAAAAACAACGTACTGAGGTAAAACCATCGCCTCGCTTTTCTGCAATCCTTCTCTGATGAACCGCATCTGATTGTTGAACCTCTGCATCCGATCTTTACTGCCTTGTACGCTTTCTGCATCCTCATTATCCACCACCTCCGCATAACATATTTCACAAAACATAGAACCCCTCATGAAATCCATTAGTTTGTCCGCATCCAGCGGCGAATACGACTGCTTGCACTGGGGGCATATATACCCTTTATTGTCGAGCGTCTATAAGTAAGGGAGATGAACAAAGCATAAGGAATGAAGTGTAAGATGGAAGACAAACGTTACGAAGCGTCTCATCAATGATATGCCGCATTTTCGCTACCCTCCACTTGACGACATTGCAAAAGTGTTCGTAGTCGATATAATAATACTGTTTTCCAACGCTCCGTTGGGCGCCTTCTTTCAACTCATTCTGGCGGTATCTATCGATGTATATAAGTACAATCAGTTGAGAAAAAAACCCAAGTGGCAAGGTGCCCGTGCTCTGCACATCAAGACAACCTACACTTTAACGAGTGAATCATTCGATAGGACTGCAATAACTTTGTTAAGTTCCTTTGGTTGGAGACCCATTCTACCAGCCAGCTCATCGTCTTTCAAGCTGGAAAAGAGGGGTGGGGTGGGGGGAAATGAAATGTGGTCAACAATCACTGGAAGGGGCCAGTGTATACTTACACCGTATGCCGTGCAAGCTGGTCCATAATGATGGTGTATTTGGGCTCATAGAACGCGCGAGAGACGTACTGCACGAGTAGACGCAGCGTCTCTTGATCCTCCTTCGTCGCCATTGCGGTTCCAACTGGCAAGCCAGTTTACGCCAGTAGCTGACTCAAGAACGGGATGTGTGCCTTTGTTTGGTTTCAACTCTATTTTATTTAAGTACTAGGGTATATGAATAAACTGCCTGAATAGTGGGGTGTTTATTCAATGGTGAGTACTCATTCTCCGTTAAAGTGCCCCAGTCGAAGAGCGATGATGGGCATGTGGCGAAATATCAAGCACTGTTCTATGAAATGAAAGAATCTGTGCGTTCACGCCAGAACGAGTAGAGAGGTCCAATGTATGGTACATAGACATTCTCCTTACCCATCAAACCGAGTACGAACACCCGGCCTCATACGGGAATTTTCTAGGCAGCGGTAGGCTTGACATCTCTAGCATATGGATATACCTGGATAGACCAAATGTTCAAAAATGATAAAGCCGTCAAGGAAATTTGCGACATACCCATGTCTCTCCCGCTTTACTGAAATCTTCTAAATCTTGGATCGCCAGGTCTAGCGTTGCAGCCTGACCCGGAACATAATCACAAAACAACTTCAATCTTGCAAACACCCTCTCCGCGCCGTCCAAATGCTTCGCGATCAAGAAGCCGCGAAGAATGGAAGTGTACGTTACCAAAGTTGGTGGAGGGAGATAGTATTCCTCTACAGGCCCACTGATACCTCTCTGAGGAGTGTTGGTATTGCGCTCCGGTAAGTCACGACGCTTGCATCTTTCCATTCCGTCCAGAATCAGGAAAACTTTGCGATCGTCTCCTTTACGAGCGTAGAAGCCGGCCAGCTCCGTATAATGATAAGTCGTCGGAGGAATACCAAGTTGCAACATGTCGCGCAAGATACGAACACCAAAAGACGGTCCTTGGGCGAACATCAGTCGTTGCATGAAAGGGGTAAAAGCGGCTGCCCCAACAGGAGCATGCCAATGCCCGGGAATGGGCACTTCATCCGCCTTCACAACAACCTCGGATCGTGGAGAATCGAACCCTTGCTCGGCGAAATAGATCAATTTCTTGTATAAAACTTCCAATTCCCTTTCATTTGTCGTGAGTTCGACAAGCGCATCCCAGATTAGGTTGCAGTGACGTTTGCTCGGCCATATTTTACCCCTTGGGAGTGTGGATGACGGGTCAAAAGGGTAGAACCGCTGCAGTGGAGGATCTTCTCCGCTCGATGAGTCGTAGTTCCTGTAAATCGAGTCAATGCGAAGATAGCGCATCATGACTTCTTCTCGAGGGACCCCAGAAAGCCAAAAATGATCCATGAACGTCTTGATAACGAGATTCGGTTGTTTGAGACGACGATAGAAAAGCATCTCCGCAAAGAGAAAGTTGCTGGTGGCAAAGAAACTCTTACGGATAGCCTTGTCCAAGAGCATCTTCAATGCACGAGTGCGGCCGGTAGCCAGGTACATGCTCATGAAATTGACGAGAGTGAAAGGGTGAGTTGTATCTAACTTTTTGTCCTTGGCAATGTGTTTTTTGAGATAACGCAGGATCGCCACAAGGTCTTCTCCAAAATCAATCGGTTTGGCGGTTTCTCCACTGGTCAATTCGCTCTCGTTGATTTCCCCCTCGCGTACCTCCTCAACGATCGTTGCGGGCGTTCGAATGGCCGAATCAGACGAACCACGAAGCCGCCGAATCAAATCTATATTGTGCTGCCGGATTTCCTTGGGAAGTGCCCATGAACGCTGAAGAACAATATTATAAGTGTACGTCGTCAATTTGAAGTCTGGGTTGTCGGGATCGGGAAATAAGGCAATGGCTTCATCTAGTCGACCACTATATGCCAATGCACGCACTGCTTGACCACGAACGTTTGTTAGTGTCTTTCTGATTTTGAAATATTGATTCAAGATTTTGTTATTTGGGTCCAGGATGTACCGCTTATGAGCATTGCAAAAAGCCTCCAAGAATGCCCGGCCGACCTCTGGAGAAGTGCATCGTAAAACTTGGGGTATAAGCGTAACGCTTAACCTGTCGGCATAGCCCTTCTCCGCTAAGATGAGAGAAAATCTGATGACAATAGAGATATGCATTAAATGAGACTGCAGGAGAAGTCGTCTGGTTTCTGCAAAGTCGGTGGTAGGAGGCACGAGGTGTTCCATGGGAACGAGAACAAACCAGGAAGTAAAGCATTCGAGCTTGTCTTCCAAGCTCAATTTAGGGTTTCGGAGAACAGAGACAGCAGCCCTTTCATAGACAACTGATGGAGGAACTTGGATACCGAGGTCTTGAACTTCCTTGAGAAGGAGATAAGCTGGGCCGTAATGACCTTCAAGGACCAATTTCCGCAAAACACCCGTCGATTGTATGGATTCATGATCTGTTGGAAACTTCGTAGACTCCATCACCAAATATTCATCCCCTTCATCCTCAAATACCTCAGAGAGGTTTTCGTACGTCTGTCCTCCCTCGGGATAGTACGCCGCACGGTCAAGAGGAATTTCCAGTGGCACAAGATTCTCGTCAACTGTGGTTGAGAAATTCTTCAAGGTAACCGACGGGTGGTAGTCAAGAGAGTTAACCTCAAAGATCGGATCTTGGATAACGTTGGCCTTGTCTTTTTCAGATAATGAAAGAATATCCATTTCCAATTTGAAGTGCGCAAGGTTTTCAGGGGAAGCGAAGTATTTGACGAGGGGCAAAATTTCCTCCCTGACCATGTTCACATAGCCCACTGAAGCATAGCCAATCCCCAATTGCATGATCAGAGAAAGGTTACTCCTCGGCTGTTTAACAAGAACTGTTTTTAGCTTCCGAAATGCAGCCAGACGCTCGACGTCGTCTGTCGGAATTGCGGAGAGAAAATCGGCCATAAGCGCCGAAGCATCTTTGAGTTTTTGGGATTGAATAAGCCATAAGAGTTGTCGGACAGTCGTCTGCGTATTGAAAACGTCTATTGGATAGTCCTTGAAGAAATTCTGAACATTTGCCTGCTGTTCAGAGGAGTGGATGAGTCGAAAGGTATCAAAAGTGAGGCTATGGCGAAGGGGGATTCCGGAGAAAGCTGGAAGAGATGAAGCGAAAATTTTCGCTTGTTCAGCAATTGGACGCGAGGTACGAGCCCACGGGTTGCGCAAGAGAGCCCATGAAGCGGGTCGCATTCAGACCTGCATCATTGTCACGTTCCCGTATGCGTGATCTGTCATGTCATTGTCACACAAATTCTAATGTGGGGTGCCAAGAAAATGGATACAAATCTGCAAGGCATCTACGGTAAATACGTGATATGTACTTCGCCGCAGCAAACCTGTGCCAGGCGATGAAACAAAGGGTCTATTGCGGATCCTGTCGCCTTTGAATAGCAGTTCCACGATGAATAATCCTCGAAGTGAGGTAATGACCTTTATATTGATTAAATTGGTTGGTCTAACTTTCTACAGCAAAACACCCCGATCCCTCGTGTTCAATTGCAAAAGGGTTTTCATTGAAGTTTTTCCAATCACGACGGTCAACTGACTTCCTATGTGATTAAAGGCTAACTTCATTCAACAAAATATAAGAATCTCTTACCCTGAAACCAGTAGATAGGAACCGAAGTTGTGTACTATTAATAACACATTATCACCTGGTGATCATTGACAACCGAGATGTGGCTGAATATTCAATGCACGTTCGACCACCTGAGGTATCAGGGACACAATAATACTCATGAAAAACTGGCCAAATACACGACGTACGCAGCACGCCGCATGAGTTCATGGTTTACTAATGGGGTCCGTGGATCTGGTTTACAGTTATTCGAAATCCCCTCTCAAAGAAAGATTTGTAGGAAAGGAGCGCTCGTAGTTTCTCCATCCTCTGAGACTTCTGGGCGCTTAATCGAATCTACATATCAAACACATCAAAAATATCCTTCTGCGCAGTTACCCTTTTTAGTCAATTGATTTTCCATGCTCCGCAAAGAACGGTGTCACAGCTACATCATTCTTTCCACTTTCAGTACTGCCGGTATGACTATAAAATGCAGACTGCCCAAACCTTTCTTTCTTGAGGTTTGACTCTTACTTCTTGTCCACCATGCTTCGCCTTGTCCTTCTCGCAGGTCTCGCTGTTTCTGCCTTCGCTCAATCGTAAGCAATCCCCTTTGTCTTTTTCCATTTCACTTAACAATTCGTCGTATAGTATTAGCCAACAATGTCTCACTGCTTTGGGCCAGGTTGCTGCGAATGCTGATGCTTCCACTTGCTTGAATATCCCCGCTTTGGCTCAAATTATCAGTACCCCATCCACCTCTTCCATCGTTCAGCCATACAACACCTGGCTTAGCGGTTTATGCGGCCGACCAATTTGCAGCGATGCTACCCTTACGTCCATCGCTAATATTGTCGGCCCTGCATGCCCAACAGAGCTTCAGGCTTTAGGTTTCACTCCTACCAACTTTGCCACAGAATTCAAGGCCTTCTATCCTGTTTTCCGTAAAATCATTTGTTTAAAGCAGTCAGTTTCTTGTCGTTTTTATTCTTTTTTAAATGTAATTGACGGCGATCGACTTGAATCACCATATAGTGGGAACACTTTATGCCTCACTGAATTCCTTACTCAAATCGAGAAGACGAATGGCACTCTTACCCTTACCAACGCCCTCAAGCTGTTGACCAACCCTGAGACTTTGCCTAAGGAAATTACTTGCTCGAACTGTAACAAGGCGGCATTCAATATCCTTGCGCAGGCGGATCCTACCGACGCAAACGCTTCTAAAGCAACTCTTCAGCAACAATGTGGTGCTGCCTTTGTTGGTAAGTGTCAAACCGTTCACGTTGTTTAATTATTTGATGATTTACTCGTGCACTCTAGACGGGCAAAATCCTTCCGATATCTCTCAGGGCGCTGCATAAAACTATGTCAAGCTTTGTGCCTTTCAGGCAATCAAGCACCACTGTTTTTCGTCTTTCTCTTCTGCTTGTGTCACGATGAAAGGAAATTCATTTAAGTTCAGACAATGTTCAAGTATAACATCTAATTACGGATTTTAGTTTCCTAGTTCTTTACTCTACGTACTTAAGCTCGTTGTGCCTTGACAGTCTCTCGAAATTCACTTGTTCAATCATACCTGTTAGAAAAGTTTTCCCACTAAAAGCCGGATCCGACGTGCCCATTGGGTTCAATTCAGTTGGTTGCTGTTGCTGTAGAAGTTGAATCATTCTATCGCTGGTCTGGTAAGTGAATATTGAGTCAAGTCGACACTTGTAGCGACTTGTCACCATCATGTCACATATGGGTTGTGACGAAGCGTGACATTTCGTCATTGCGGATTCAATATGAGCCTTGAGGACATTTCCCTAATCCTGCAACAGACACCCGTACCGAGTACATTAATTTTTTTTAGAAGACTCTGAATCCCTTTTAATGATTAGTTATTGTATATAGTTATACTTTTACAGTCGAGTAAATTCACGATCAGAACATCTCCGATACGGTAGGCATAAGATTTGCCAGCTTGGCTATCACTTCGGGGTTATCAGTATTTATATGCCATTTATATTTGTTTCCTATTGTTAATTAAGTGTTTAAAATGTTGAATAG
>QDKV01004835.1_pt1 | contig 16076 bp, 21 predicted proteins | sample 1861101 | NCBI WGS metagenome assembly QDKV01 (sample SAMN04275158, study PRJNA302643) | Fungus metagenome, whole genome shotgun sequencing project. | isolation source: fruitbody | host: Mallocybe terrigena | place: Sweden | collected 2013 | reverse complement strand
GCTAGAAAAGTTCTGCATATGGTATGAAAGGAGGGTTAGGACGGGTGTGGTTATTCTTGTTTTTGGTGGTCATCGTTGTTCTTCTTTGAATATCCAGATGATAGCCTTCACATCTTATTCATTTCCAACCGAGGACTCGTGTTTTTGTTTGAGCTTTTGGCTCATCAATGTGACGAACTGCATATGTATTGTTATTTTTATTCTTCTTTACGAACTTCACGTATTAGATGCAGATATGGACATGACACTACACCCATTGGACGTTGGACCTCCTAGACGAGACTGAGTTTTTGAGTTTTAAAGTTCTGCTCATGTGCTTTCATAGACGGAAACCTTGACTCAAGTCGCTGGTCTAAAACAAAATGTCACGAGCGAAGAGAACGATTTTCAATCCAACCGCCCATATACCCTCTTTTATTACCCTCCCGACTTCCACCACGCGCAATGTCTGAGGATGATGTGTGCCGTCTTTGGTGCTTGATTGACCATGACTCGGAAGAAGAACAAGAAGAACAATTTTCTGTTAATGCTAATCTCAAGTGGGATGTGGAAGAATTGAGGGACGCGATCCAGCGACGAAAACTTGTTCTTAAAGATCTCGACATCTCCGATATAGTCCTGCTCACATGCCTTCGCAGCTAAAAATTCCCATTCGACTTGACCCCGAGGAGACTCTTCCCCAACGTCTTCCTAAACCAATCACCGATTTCTCTGTCAAGTTAAATCTTATGAGTAAAGTGTCGGGTGCTTTTCCAGATCGTCCTGAGAACCATCTTCAAATTGTCGTAACACTGCGTGGTAAGCGAATAAATCGTCATTTCTTCATTTGAGTAGCGCTCACATTGTCTGCTGCATGCTTCAACTACATTCACTTCTGTTGCTGTGCCATTTCGCCACCTGTTGACTGTGTTCCGTCATTTCCGTAACCTTGTCATGGATTGTCACTCACTCCCGTTGGTCGCGTCCTGATTGGTATTGACGATCGTTCGCCTTTTAACTCTGCAGATCACCGCCCTTCTAAGAAACGTCGCCTGGGTGGTCCTGGGGTCCCTGAGGTTTCTGATGACCTTGCCATGTGGAATCTTCTTTGGCACACGTTTTGGGGGAGGCCAGCCACTGAATGTTTCGTTAAAGACTCTGCCCGTATTCCTGACCCGAGGACGCTGGAGACGGCAGCTGAGGACACGAACTACGAGTATCTCAAACTCCCCAACGATGACGACTTATTCCCGTGTGGTTTGCACCGAATACTGATCACCAAAACCTACGAGACCCTTTATGCAAGGTTGTGTGAACAGGATAAACTCTACGCCGAAATGCCGATGGCGCAACGTCTTACCTCCCTAAATCATTCAACAGTTATATCTGGGCAGCCCGGTACAGGTGAGCGCTCGACCCTTTCTGTTTCTGTCTCCGAACAAACGGGATGACATTCTAGGGAAGACTGTCGGCCTCTCTTGCATTCTAGTGTGGCGACTTCAGGAGAAGAAACAAACTGTCTACTGCAATAGTAAAACATATGCATACGTATTCACTGATACTGGGGTTGACCGAGTGCCTCTGAAGGACGAAGAGCGCATTAAGGCGCTTGATAAATCCATTGACTGCTGTGCGTTGGTTGACATCAATCCGGACTTATTGGCAGTTCCTTCACAATTCCGACCCTTCGCAGGTCGTCGAGGCAGAGTGGTGGTCGCAACTTCTCCCAATCCAGACCACGTAACCACTTTCAAACAGGATGACGCTAAGACTTATTATACTCCCACCTGGAAATGGGTCGATCTTTATTGCGCCGGGTGAGAAAAATCACTAAATTTTCGTTGTTGGTACTATCCGAAATCCACAGCGTAGTACGGTTCCCTTCTGTGGTCCCAGAAAAACTTAGGGATGCGTATACGAAGTTGGCAGGAATCCCACGGAGATGCTTCCGAGCGCTCAACCCAGATGGAGACGCTCATGAGATGAGAAAAATCAAGCGCGCTATCGATGACATTGAAAGCATTGCCGATTTTGCGAAATCAGCAAGTGGACCTATGCCATTCAAGACCAAAGCGAGCCATGCTCTCGTCCGAATGGAACCCACAGATGACACATGGGACGACCGAATCACGGACCTGCTGAGCGACCACGTTGCCGACCTCGTGTTTGACAGAATCAGCCTCCATGACACCTTGAACATCCGCGATTCGATAGATACTTTACTGCGCAACTCTAACGCACGCGGCTGGGGTGGCAAGTTGTTCGAGAGGGCTGTGCACCGCGCATTTCGCAAAGGCATCGAATTTGACACCGTGGCCATGGATGATGGAGCCCCTTCTCTACGCGTGCAGATTAAGAAGGTCGAAAACGAAGCAGGGGGTTATTTCCACACGCTATCCGTCCGAGCTGGGAAGTGGTCTCAGGACGTGGGCGGCGAGTTTCTGAACCAATACTTGATTCCTTTTTCATCGACCGCAGAAACTGTTGACGCCGTTTGCATCTCTAAATATGTCACGATCTTTTTCCAAATGACTGTCTCTCCATCCCACAGCCTCAACCTCAAAGGCATCACTGAACTCGTCAACGAACTGCCTGCCACTGCAAAGAAAAGGATATGCATTGTATTCATTGTCCCTGATCATGACACAACTTGCAAGCCGTACAAACGTCAAAAGATTGCCATCCCCCGTGGAGTACCTAGAAATGTAAGTGACCCGGTGGTGGCATATAATCAATACGTATATTACTATCCAATGGACGAACTCTGACTTGATTTTATCCTCATCTGACGACCGTTCTCTCGGCTTGCCCGTACACTTTCGCTGTACTTCTAATGTGATTTCTGTGTAGTCTAGCTTAGCATGGATGATAAATTACTGTTGAGTGATTTCCGATCCTTTGAATAAGAGAGTGATATGTAAATGAACAATCTCTAAGTACCATGATATCGTTACCAGGATAGTTTTGTGACATGCATGCCGTGAAGTAGTCATTAAAAAAATAGGTAGTAAAGACAACCATCCCAAATAACAATGCGCTATTTTCTGGAGCGTTGATGAGCAATCTACAGGAAGGTTATAGTGATGTAATCATTGAAACAGGACTCAGAGCTGGACCAACCTTATGATCCAGGCAGAAGTAGCCAGCCAACATGATAGAAGCTGCTGCCAAAGACACTGACGACGAGCCGGTCGTCATCGCAAAGAGGAGCGGTATGACTCCGTACGGTAGATATACTAACATTGACTGAGTTGCTTTGTCCTCGGTTCGGGAATGGCGTTTCCGAGGCGCAGATGATGGCTTGGTCTTGGAGGTGCTGGTGGTACGCATGGAAAGTTTGGATTTCTTCGAGTGTTTTGACGAGCTTCGGGCGGTCGCGATGTCATCTGGATCCTCGACTTTCATTTGCGTGGATTTCAAGTCGTGAGAGCGCGACCGACTGGAACCATCGTGGTTTCGTGGGACGTGTTCTGGGATATCCTTCTTTGATTCCCCGGATTCGCCCTTGTCCAACGCACAAGGTATAGATATGGGGGTAATGAGTCCAGGATCCTCCAGGAACCCTTTCCATTGCACTGGATCTGATTGCGACAGTTGGCACTGCTGTAACTGAAGTCCGGTCTCCTGTACCCATTGCTCGACGCGGTGTTGCGATGCACAATAATAACGATAGTACTCCCCGGGAGTCTTGCTGACAGGCATAAATACGAAGATTATAAAAGGTTGTCGGACGAGAAAATAACAGCGGAGTCGGGCGCAATGCAGGTAAGTTGCGCAGGCTATCGCAGGAAAATTAAAGAAACAAGCTGACTGTTCACTGCGCAGAGCACTAGGGAGCTAAAACAAGACAGTAGGATGGCCTCCAGGTTTTTTCAAATTGAAAAACGCAGGCTCATTGCCCACGACAAGCCTCGTGTGCACCTCTTCCCCCTGGGAAAATCAGGGCCGATGCCTGTCCAAATTCTTTTCGTGTTTCATATGCATGCAGCATGTTCGTTGTGTTCTTGTGATGTCTGGCCCTTTCTTTCATTAAAACGGCTAGGGTGCATGCATAAACTCAGGGCGTTTCCTTTTTCCAACCTCTAACTTCAGGACTCTGATGACGGTTCTGGTTTCTGAAAGTTCATGTTTCTTGGACTCGGTGCTTCGCAATTCTTCTTTCCGTGGTTGGCATAGGTAGTTTCACCCTGCATCGTTAGTGCACTTTGCGCTTAAAGCAGGGATGCCGAACTCTCACTCCAGCGGGATCACCAGTCGCTACTACAAGTAGCACCTCACTGTTGCAAAAAGTCCTGGCTTTCTGGCGGCGCACATATTTCTTCCTTCAATGCCCGCCACTAGTTTGGCCGTCTGTCATATAAGCCTACTCTGAATACATAGTTGTTGCCTTTGAAGATCTTTCTCTCTCTCCTCTACCCGCACCATGAAACTACTCTTCTACATACCGACAATGGTCATACCAGTCGTTTGGGCTCAAGACTCTCTTTCTATTTTCCCGCCAAATCAACCCGCTCACAAAGGTCGACCTGGAGAGTTTGAGATTATCGGCAATACTCTTGTTAGCGCCCAACAGGTGCTCGGTGCTCTTCAGTAGGGTCCGTAATATTAACTTTTTAGATCTTTTTAGGGCGGCCAGATAAAATTTATATTCTTGATAAAGTGGAAAATAATGCTGCGCAAATCAATGGACATCCAGCATGGGCGGCGGGTAAGATTTTGTAGTGGGTTTTTTGTTCTGACCTGACACACCATACATCGCCAGAATATAGACTTTCCGATAATAGTCAACGGTTGATGAATATTGTCACCAACACCTTTTGTGCTGTACGAGAGTATCCTGTTCCGCCAATCGTCTCGTTAACGTCTAGGTGTAGGGAGGTGCGTCCTTGGGTAATGGCACGTGGGTGAACATTGGAGGAAACCAAGCCGTCTCAAGAGGTGGACTAGCTGCAGATAAACAGGACGGTAGCTCAGACCCATATCACGACGCAGATGGAAGAAGATCGTAAGTCCTGTATTTACTTGCAAGTCGTGAAAAAGGTGACTATTACATCCACCCTAGAGTTCGGTACGTGTTCTCTTTCCTATCAATTTCTTATATTTATCTTTGTTCCCAGATTACTGGATCCTTGCGATGGAAACGACTGTGAGTGGAGAATATCATCGTACCAAATAAAGGAAAGATGGTATCCGACGGTGTAGGTGAAGTTTTGCATGACCTTTGGTTTAGTCTGATTCGTCCTCCAGAGAAACCCTCGAGGATGGAAGTGTGATAATTGTGAATTCGTTCCCGCATTTTCGAAGACATATTCTCAACGCTTTTAACAGATCGGAGGGAGCACAGATGGGAGTTATGTCAATGATGCTTCAAAAACAGAACCAACATACGAGTTTTTTCCGCAAAGTGGGCCAGCGACGCAATCTCCCATTCTCCAAAATACGCTTCCTGCGAATTTGTATCCCCTTACCTGGCTTCTTCCGTCTGGAAAGCTACTCCTTCAGTCTAACTGGAAAACTTCCCTACTTGACTACAAGGCGAAAGTTGAGGTACCCCTTGACGATATGCCCGAAGCCGTGAGGACATACCCAGCCAGTGCCGCCTCAGTCATGTTGTCGCTAACACCTGCGAATAATTGGACGGCTACAATCATGTTCTGTGGAGGATCTAACGTCGCTGCAGAAGAGTGAGCCCTCCCTTAAGCTTCCTGTCATCATCGGATACGACTTTCACTGTTGTATTTCAAATCTGCAGGTGGATTTCTGCCGAATTCGTCGCTATAAACCGACCCGCAGCGACTTCGTGCGTAAAGATCACACCAGACATTTCAAAATCTTACGAACGCGACGATCCTCTTCCAGAGGGTCGAACCATGGCAAGCCTTGTCTTACTTCCAGACGGTAAGATACTCTGCCTCAACGGTGCTAAGATGGGTACTTCGTCTACTTCCCTTTGTTTCGGAACGAAACCAATATTTTCATTAGGTACTGCTGGTTACGGTAGTAAAAGCTGGGCAATTGGACAGTCTTACGCAGACTCACCCATTCTAACTCCTGTTATTTACGATCCCACCGCTCTCGCTGGTCAGCGCTGGTCCAACTCTGGATTTGCTGCTAGCACTGTCCCGAGAATGTACCATTCCACGGCACTGCTGCTTGCGGATGGCGAGTGATATTTTTTTCTTATCAAACATTCCACATATAATGATCCGGTGACCTTCAGGATCCATTTTCGTGTCTGGATCCAATCCCAACACAGATTTTTCAGCCCCAGATTTTTTCAAGTACTTCACAGAATATCGTACCGAACGTTTTTATCCACCGTACTACAATGAAAGGCGCCCACAACCCAAAAGACTTCCGACACAACTTTCCTATGGAGGTCCAATCTTTGAAGTCTTGCTCGACTCGGACGATCTCTTTGGTGATGCACAGAATACCGTGACTGCTAGTGTGGTTATCATACGGCAAGGTTTTTCGACACATGCATTAGTACGTAATGTTTAACGATCTAACCAACTCTTTTTCTAACGTCTGGTTTGATCTTCAGGCAATGGGTCAACGTAGAGTCGTCCTTGAATCGACATATACCAGCTATGCAAACCACACTGCCGTCCTTCATGTTTCTCAAGTCCCCCCAAACCCAGCCATTCTCGCCCCCGGTCCAGCAATGTTATTCGTGGTGGTTAGAGGTGTTCCATCTGTTGGCGTTCAGGTGATGATCGGATCGGGCCAAATTGGTCCTCAGCCTATCTTACCTCGTGGCCCATTACCGCCCTCTTCTACAATTCAGAACCTAACCGCAGCTACGACCCAGCTTACGAGTAATGCTACTTTGGGCAGCAGCAACAGTACTTTTGGGTGGCTCATTCTGTGGGTTGTCCTTGTTATTTTCTGGAAGTAGCTGGATTTCCAGCTTTTTATGATCGGTATCGAAGCAAAACCTCATTATCAGCGGAACCTTCTGAAGTTAGCAAGTCTTATTTCATGTAACTTTGAAATAGTACAGCAATGAACAACTTTTTGCTAGTACCGTGAGAAGTTTTCTTGCTCCGCCTAATAAATCATAAGTGCCATTGTAGTACTTATGTACAGTTCTACTCCATGATGTCTTTTACTGCAGAGACCTCAAACTGTAGAGATATGTATCACCACGTCATTCCACGCTTTATACTTCGTCAATTTAATAGTGCTCCTGTTAAACCTGGCCAATTGTATGGAATTCTTTGATCCAAGTGATGGGCGCTAAATGTTCACAGAAAACCAAAAATTCAAGTTAGATGGAACCTCTGGAAAGGGCGCAAAAAGGGTGCCGAAACAGTCTACGTCTATGACCTTTCCACAGGTCGTCTTGAAGAAAGGCCGATCAGTAGGGTTTATGGCCAGATAAACTTGTATCGGAACCTCAAAAATCCATTAAATATTGATTATCTGGAAGAGAAATTGGCTGATCTGGAACACGAAACGTCCCATATTATTCGAGCCATTCACCTTGGTTTGCAATTGGGGTGCACCACCCTCACGCGCGGGGAACTCGCAACGTTACGCAAGTTCATGTTCTTGATGCACTATCGCAATGATACTGTGTCTGCGACGTACTTTCACGAGCACAATCCTTTAAACGCTCCACTTGCGGAATGGATCAAAGTAATCAAGCAAAGGCGCCAATTGCAAACGGAGGTGGATGTTTGGTTAGACGGTCTGAAGTACTACTTGGACACTCCCCATCATGTCATCGTAGCCGCGGGAGAAAGCCTTAGGGAAAGGTACGGAGATCAACGCTTACAAGAAATGTTGAGGAAAAGGTTCGACCCAGACACCGAAGATGAATGGTATGCGATTGACTACGAAAGTGATGCCAATTATTTCTTCCTCGGTGTCTGGGAAGCCGCGGACAATAGCGATTTCATTCTAAGTGGGAATGGATTTGGCGTGTGGGAGGGTCTAATCTACGGCAGTCCGAGGGCGCACAGGATATATGTTGTGAGCCCCCGTATTGCCTTAGTTCTGCGCAGAACTTGTCTTCACCAACCCCAATCTAACGACCCCTCTGCACTATACAGCAGCCTTTCAGGTGTTCCAATCCCAAAGCCAATCATCAAGTACGTAAACGAGGAACTGCTTAAGAACGTCGATCACGATGATCCTTGGTCAGCAACAACCGCCAGAAACACATACAGAATGACTTCGGAAGCGCAAAAGGATTCTTTCACTTTTTCTTTTACGAAGCTTACTTGCCAGCAGACATTTGCTATCAACGAGGTTATCATGATGAACGCCAACCTCCATAACAAGGGCTCCATCACATTTGCAACCCCAGATACTATGCGTCAGACGCTCGAGACCTACATGGCCTCTCATAACACTTTTCTTGGAGGCAAGAGGGCACTGTTCCATCCCCTCCTTGTGCAACTCACGCGCATGACGGCCGATAGGGTCTCTGCATCTTTGAATACAACGAACATCCCTTTACTCCCACCTTTGGAAAAAGACTCGGATGCGGATCGTCAGCTACACACGTTTCTCCGCTTCATACTTCTCAACCAAGTCACGTTCCCATCTAGTTACACTCGCGCATACCTGATATTTCACATGGCAACCGACGCTTTATTGTCCAATTCCGTTTCCAACGAAATTAGAAGGATTCGCGATGATTCTGTTAACAAATTGAGATTTTTCCTTGACCCACCTCTTCACCACGTCCCCTCAAACGCTCCGTCACAGCCCGACAAGCTTGTGGAATCCATGGTGAATGAAGAATCTCAGCTATTCTTTGCGCTGGTTGGACATCTCGTTGATTGTTTACAAATAAGCACTTATTCAAATGACTTTCTGGCAAATATCATTTATGAAGCTGCCATCATTGGCGTCGCATTGGTTGGCAGAAGAAAGATCTGATGTTTTGAAAGATAGTTTGTTTCCTTGGGTATGTATCTATCAATCATCTTTCTCATAGTTTTACTTTTCGAATGCGGTATGTGGCCTTTAAATTTTAAATTGGTGTACACTATTTATAGCTTTTGGGAACATGGTACAAAGTAACTGACTCGAAGTAATATCGATTCAATTTTAGCTGGTACAACCATGCACGTCGAAGGCGTTATTTTGACACTTAGCTCATCCAAAGATGAAATATAGGCGCCTGCCCGCAAGCATTAAGGGAGTATGCAAAATAAAGGTACACGAAAAAATGAAGGGTTCAAGACAAATATCCCAACCGATTCACTACATAACTCAGCGAACAGAAAAGTGAAATATAATATGCAAAAAAAAAAAGAGCAACAGGGTCATAATAAATGCTACAGCACACATCAAGAATCACGCCAGTAGGAAGGTGGGGGTTGCTCGTATTTATCATTGTCTAAACTTGATAGTCGTCGGGAAACTTCCAGAGCGTGGCTCCCTTCAGAAATTTGTCTTGGTATGGCAGCACTATAATCGCTGGCGATAGCTGGGTGTGACTCAAAAGTGGAGGAAGATACGAAGACGCCAGTAGTATGGAATAGGTTGAGAGTCGTAGGTGAGGTCGCAGTGTCTTGCTGATAGTGCTGATATCCATCTTTTTCTGACATCAAAGGGGAACGCGAAATTTGAGGCAGCCTTCTCCCATAGTGTCCAGGAGGGGAAAGCGGTGAAGCTGGGTTGCTGTCAGCAACACAAGCAGGAGGCGTAGGTGTAAGAGGGAAGGGAGTAGGTGCAAGAGGGTTAGGGGGACCACCAGTGCCACCTCGTTGATTTTTCTTGGTAGTTTTCTTCCACAGAAGGAAGAGAAGCACGGCTATAAGGAAACCCAAGCATGCGATGATGACTCCAATTATTGCACCCCATTTCGTATGTGAGCTTGACACTTGGCTTGTAAACGGCTGTGCTGAGCTATTAAAAATAAGGGTAACGTGAATGCAGCAAGGGATGGAATGAGGATAACGTTTAGGGGGAAAAATTAGTACAAATTTCAGAAACATACAACGAAGGTATTGCAACGTACGAAGAAGAATTTGCACTTGTAGATGTACTCGTTGAGGTACCTGCTGTGGTCGAGAAGACTGGTACTTCATCTCCGGTTTCAAACAGAAATCTATCAAGCATGAACTCCGAGTTTCCATTCGCGTTCGAGCCCTGATTTGTTACCACTATCGTATGATAAGCATCCCGCAACAAGGGCGATACAAAATATAGTTCGTTATAGACGACAGTGCCGTTGGAAGTGCGATTGATGGTACTGGCGGTTCCACCATCAACGGACACATCAATACTGTTTACACCAGTGCCTGCGGGAATGGTTCCCCATACCCAGACCTGATAGCCTACACCATTAAATATGTAAGATACAACGATAATGAGGGTTGTCAAGTCCTTTACGTGCCTCTGAATGTGAATGTCGCGCTTGCTCCTGCCTGATCTGTGGCATGAACGCCAGCTTCCCATTGTCTTGTTGAACCCGATAGATAAGTCCAAACGCCCTGATAATGGATCAAAGTCGAGTTATTATCATCGATTGAAATGTTGAATGGCATCCTTGTTCAGAGGTGAGAATGCAAAGAGCTGCCACCGAACCTCGACGACGGAAAAGGAGCATCAAACCTGAACATATTGATGGTTCTATGATGACCGACCATGTGCGACCGCCCCGAATGTCGTCGCCGTGCATATGGGCAAATAGTCTTGGATCTGATGTCCCTTCTGATTGATCATACTAAGCGGAACCGCGAAGTGCAATTTGAATCTGCGCAACTGAAGCCAATACACTCTGCAAGAGCCTTTGTTTTAGGGAAAAATTGATCTGAAAAACGGGGCAATACTTGCGGCACAATGGCAGCATACTATAAGCCTCACAAACTGTCAACTATCATTCAAAGTTTTAGATGCGACAGATCAATATACTTAGCAATAGATGGCCAGGACGAGAGGTGTGACCAAGGTGTGACCTGAACCTGCCGACCGCTATTTCCATTTTTATATTCATTTGATCTACCGACAATCTGCGTCACTTGGGATATTTCTAAGCCACTGCAAACATCGTTGCTTGTTCTCTGCCAAATACCCTGGCATGTATGGTTGATCATCTTCCAAGTCGTCGCCAGTATCCTCTTCGCTAGCACCCCCTCCACTCCAATCACTCGGTTCTCTATATAGTCTCACCCGCCAACAAGCGCATTCCTCTTCTTGGCTACAACCATCCTTCTTAGTGAAGTGCTTGATAAAAATTCCTTTTGGGAATATCACGTCGAGTCTGCTCGATGATATCGGCTTGTCTTCATCTTCCGCAACTCGAGGCTTGCACTGTGGATGCTCCGATATGGTCCAATGGAGAGGGGATTGCTGTTGTTTATGTGACGTTGAAAGGCAAGTGCTCTGAGATTGTGTTGCTCGAGGGTGCACAACTTTTTGACTTTGTGTCTTGAACATGCCATCATTTCCTCGTGAGTTATGACCCCTGGAAAAATGGAGTTCGTCGTGAGGCTTGATTGTGTAGGGGTGGAAATGAGTGCCTCGTCGATCTCCCCTGCCTGCAACCTTTGATAGTGCTGAAGGTTTGGATGTGGGCATTTGGATTCTGGCGTTTTTCCGGCAGCGGGTTTTATACCTGTTAAGTACGTACAGTGGATTAACGCAAACAAATCTCTGCTTGGAAGCCGATTGGAGATGAAGTTCAACGTGTTATCGGATTTACGAATTCACTTCCCAATAACCTGGATGATTGACGGACGAGATTCATATCGTGCCGTCAACCATAGTGCAACTCAAGCCGCAAGCATATGTATAATACTTGAATGTTGGTGTGGCGTTTGTGGGTTCCGGTAACTTAAAGAAAGGCCAGCGAGACGTCTTGGAGCACCCACAAGTGAGCCGACAATTTACTTCTGAAGTTGTTGAAAGAGTCGCGTCTGGGCATTCAAATTCTCTGATAATTGGCTTTGAACCAGTGATATCCTCAGCCACTGTGTCACTCAAAACAGCCATCTCCGTTGTACATAGTATATTGTCGGAAAAGTCGAATTTAAGCTTTTATAAATGTCGACAGAAGCCGATCTGGCATTTTTGGGGGCCCAATGTTCAGTCGACGTTTATTATCCCTCAAATTTCGATTTTTCCGACAATGGATCGGATTTAGTGTCACAAAAGTGGGTCCCAGTCAAACACGGTGCTGGATGATCTTCACAATTAGAAAGGACGCCAACACGAGCATGTATTCACTTCAGCCACTTACACAATATTGTTGCCCACTGGGTGGTGAGCTATCGTAGGATGAAAATTTGGGCTTGTGTGAGATGCCGCAAACAGATATTCCCGATAAATCCGTGATTGGTCTTTTCATCCGTCTTTCTCCAACCCACACATCGACGTCCTCGAACTGCGTGATATGTCTGAAAAGATCAAGAACAAAGTTTGCCTTATGTAGGCGGTGCATTTCCGACGGTGAATCGAACTGTGACATTGATCTTATCTTGTTGATAGCGTTCACGATGGTTGGGGTATCGCTCCAGAGAAGGGCTTGGAGGGCAACGCGATCGAAGGCGCCGACACTAAAAACATGGACTTTATTGCTAAAGAACATGCAGCGCGGACTTTGCTGGCAAGTGGTACGGCTGTTGGATTGAGTGAAGGGCTCATGGGGAACTCGGAAGTCGGGTGGGTTTTCGGTTCAAACTAAACCTCCATCCAAATCTTCTGAACGCTCCAATTCGAAGGCATCTGAATATCGGCGCTGGCCGGATTGTCTGGCAAGACATTGTTCGCATCGACGTGACTATCAAGAAACGTCAATTTCACCACAACGCAGCCATAGTTGAGAGCTGCAAGCACGCGAAGAATGGAACGGGACGTCTGCACCTTATCGGTCTCGTCGGTCGACATCTATGCTTTCTCTTTTTAATCTCTGAAATTTCTTCGTAGGTATCTGATGGTGGTGTACACTCTCACATCAACCACCTCTATGCACTCCTTGAAACCGCTAAAGAACAAGGTGTACCACACACCTATATCCATTTCCTCGGAGATGGGCGCGATACTGCTCCTCGTTCTTCCACCAAGTATGCTCAACAGCTCTTAGATTTCATTAAAAACCTCGGCTATGGAGAGATCTCAACAGTTATTGGACGATACTATGCTATGGATAGAGATAAACGTTGGGAGCGAATTAAAATTGCCATAGACGGATTGGTACAGGGTGAAGGTGAGAAAGTAGAAGGTGGCCCAGAAGGCCTGGTAAAGGCTATCGAGGCAAATTATGCAAAGGACGTGACAGATGAATTCCTGAAGCCCCTCATTATCGATGGAGATGTGGGTAGGATTAGGGGTACGGATTTCCTAAACCCTCTTATTTCCTTTGCTCACTGTACATGTCTGAAGATGGTGATACGTTGTTCTTCTTCAATTACCGCTCAGACCGTATGCGTGAAATTACCTCTGTTTTCGGTCTTCCAGACAAGCCGATGGAAGTAAAGGTGCCTAAAGACATTGTGAGTCTTGACGTTTATATACTGTCTTTCAGGAGTCTTCACGATTGATTGGTAGCACATCACAACAATGTCAAGGTACAACGTAGATTTCCCATTTGCTGTAGCTTTCCCGCCCCAACCCATGACAAATGTCCTTGCCGAATGGTTGTCGAAGCAGGGTGTGAAGCAGGCTCATATCGCTGGTAGAATTTTCGTCAACTTATATCGTTAACTCTGATGCGATCTCCCCTAGAAACCGAGAAATACGCCCATGTCACATTCTTCTTCAACGGTGGGGTTGAGAAGCAGTTCGAGCAAGAGACTCGGCATATGATTCCATCTCCGAAAGTAGCTACTTACGACAAGCAACCGGAGATGAGTGCTCAGGGCGTTGCTGATAAGGTCGTAGAGATTCTTGCTGGGGAAGATCAAGATTTTGTCATGTGTAATTTCGCTCCACCAGACATGGTATGTATCGCTTGCAATCTACTGAAACGTGCGTTTTTTTACTCGTCACCTTTTTGAAGGTGGGCCATACCGGAATTTATGATGCGGCGGTTGAAGCTGTGACTGCCACCGACAAAGCCGTCGGGACTATTTATGATGCTGCTCATAAACATGGTTACGTTCTTCTTATCACCGCTGATCATGGGAATGCAGAACAGATGAAGGATCCCAAGACGGGCAATCCGCACACGGCGCATACGACGAATGTTGTACCGTTTTATATGGTAGGCGTTGGAGAGTCGAAAGGTCTTAAATTTAAAGAAAACAACGTTGAAGAGAAGAAAGAAGCGGGAACGGTGAATGAAAGCGAGGAGGAAGAGGAGGACCCACCCGCCCTGTGCGATGTCGCGCCTACCATCCTTGACATTATGGTCTGCATTCGTTTTCCACAGAGCTACCTTTCACAACTTAATTTTTATCATTCAGGGTTTACCCATCCCAGAGCAGATGACTGGCAGGTCTTTGCTAGCTCGTGAATAGACTTGTTGGATCTCGAGACAGCTTAAAGTTCTGGATAACCCAAGTAGAAATCATAGATTCAAGTAATGTGCCGTGTACATTTGAGCATCACTCCTTGATACGAGTGAGTTTTATCAATAAGCGTCTCATCAAGAATGTATATTGCAGTAATGCCGAGCAAGATCGGCTTTATTCGCCAGAGGGATCATGAGCCAACGTAACAATTTCGTTCAGAAATTGAAAAACAAGTATATGACCTCTAAGACCATTTACGACTGGTCATCTTTATCACATAGCTTCACCTCTAGAGTCCTTTTCTCCCTTTCTAATCTAACCTCGGCATCAAGCTCTTGCAATGCTATCTGCGCCCAAAGTGCTACACCACCCTCTTCATAAGCGCACTTCAGCCGTTTCTCTGCATTTTCCCATTTCCAGTTTTCTCTGAGTGCTGACGTTACTACCTCATGATGTGATTCTGGTCCTTCTTCGTCCAACGAGAAAGGTCGATTGATAGCAAAAGAGAGAGATGGGACAGACTTTGAGAGGAAAGTGCGCATTTTGGTTCCAAACTCGTAGGCCTAGATTTTTCAACAACGAGGAAAAGAATGGAACAAGGAGAATATGCTTACGTCTTTCACACCCAAGGCTTCCTTGACACTCCATACAAGAGCTGCTCCTCCCAAGGCAACAATTCCCGTAGCAATCGCGAACGCTTTCGCAGCCAACATACCCGTGGACATGTTTACTCGAGAAACTGCGGACATCATGTCCCCCACAGATGCTCTATCGGAATCTGAGGAGAAAAATTTGTCCGGAGAACGAGAAACAACCGATGAAGAAGGAAAAGAGGGAAGGTGACGTCGGGGTGAAGGTGGATAAGCCAATGCCACACGTCTTGGAGGGGGTGTGTTATTCTCCTTTAGACTCAGCTGCATTACCGCACGTTGCCGTATACGCAAAATAACGAGTGGAATGGCAAGTGATAGACTTGTACCTAAAAACTAATTAAAAAGAGTAGTTCAAAGCCTGTCGCCTCACATAGTGGATTATCACAAACTCACAGCAGAAATCGGTATCCATACTGGCAAACGAGTCGAAGGTCGTCTGGGCAATCCATCTTCATGTGTTTCAGGAGCTGAGGAGGAGGAGGACGACATAAAACGGGTTTGCCGGGCCGTATCAACATTTATTTACAAGAATCTGCAAATAAGTTATAATAGAATAATTCAATATATTATATTGTTCGGTTGTTGTTTATGTAACTAACTAAACCTTCAAAGTTCTTCAGGTTATACCAAAAAATCAAATGGACGATTTCCTAATGCCACGGACTTCCATTGTTCCAGAAGTACAGACAATGGAGGTAGCTTTGCCACTCGAAATTAGGCGCGCGTCAAGCATACTATGAAATACCTTACTGCCACCGTGACTGCTTCAACATTTTACATTTATAGAAAAAGGTTGGAAACTCGGGAAAGACAAAGAGTTTGCTTTAAGGCCAAGGCTTGGTGACTTGCAATTGGAAGCCGTACTACTCTGCATTCTCTATAGTACGATTATCTATAAGCTCTGTTGTTTTCTGACATACTTAAAGCGCAAGCATTTATGTAGCACCTAGTATACTTCCGTTGCTAGTAGACCATTAGTCCTGCAACGAATGTCACTGAATGGGTACGAAAGCCAGCGATAATCTGC
>QDKV01004836.1_pt1 | contig 16145 bp, 17 predicted proteins | sample 1861101 | NCBI WGS metagenome assembly QDKV01 (sample SAMN04275158, study PRJNA302643) | Fungus metagenome, whole genome shotgun sequencing project. | isolation source: fruitbody | host: Mallocybe terrigena | place: Sweden | collected 2013 | reverse complement strand
CGCGAGTTCTTCTTGGTTAGGAGAGGATCTCTCCGGGCGGAGAGCACCTTGTGCTGTCACCCACTTGCTAATAGCCACCGCAATCTTATGTCATATTCTACTCTATACAATCCTTATTAATGTCAACAACATTATCAGCTGATCAGATCAGAGTGCGACACTAAGTGATCTCAAAGAGGGACTTCCAGCAGGTTGGAAAACCTGACAGGTTTTCGCCGACGTATGTAGCTACTTACACCCATCACCTTCAAACTCTCTCACAGACAATTATACACTTTAAATACTCTTTTACTACCTAATAGTCCTTACAAAAATGATCAAACCATTCCAACCCTTCCGAGAGACACAGCACGCACAAAGAGAGAGAAATAGAGACCAAAGACAAAAGATTTCAGTTTGGCCGGACTCGGCAAAACACGATCATGTGATCTATTTTATTGAAACGTGGGCAGTGCAGACCTAGCTCATCATAGGTACCTCCAGCTGAGGGCGTTTCAACGCAGCGCACCTCTACAGAGCAGTTTTTTTAAACTCCCTCTCTCATCAGGCAGCACCCGGATCATACCCACACAAACAAGCCACGTCTCACGGAGATGGAGTGTGGCCTACCAGAGGTAAGTGGTGAGCTGGCGTGGGTGCCATGCCTCGACGCCGGTCTGATTTACTCCCAGCAGCCACTGCCACCTACTGCTGTGCATTGTCAGTATAGGCTGGAGGAGTTGGCCCCGGCCTATCTCATGGAAGCGGCGGCCTTAGGGCTTGCATTAGAGGAGTTCGACAGTGACTTTGATGCCTTCGACTCCTACTTCCTGTCACAGGAGCTCAGAAACCGCTATCCCGTCACAAACGAAGATGAGCTGGGCGATTTTCAAGAAGTTGACACCTGTATAAGGAAGGGCTTCCACCCAGGCGTCACCGGGAACTGGAGGTGAGTTTCGAACAGCCAACTCCCCTATGCCGCTGACTAGGCCTCTTCAAAGGGAGCTAAAGGCTGCCAAAAGAGCAACAACCTCAGCAGGGCCAGGGGGTGCGCCTCCTGCTGCGGCAAAGAAGAAGAACCGACGGGGAAAGTCCTCAAGCCGGCTCTTTCTGACTAAACGCCCGCGAGGAGGCGCGGCGATTACAGATGCAGCTGGGGACGTCTGGATTGCCAGGGATGCGCGTTTGCTGAACAAATGGCTTCAAAAAGCCGGGCGCTTCCAGAGCAGTGGCTACTCCCTGGACAAAGATGGCTCGCATGCGGCTTCCGGATGGCAGGGGAGGCGACCCCCTCCAAAAGACCACAGTCAAATCCGAAAGGACTATGCCAGTGGTGCCATTGGCGTGACTCTGGCTACCTTCTTCTTGGTGCCATACACTGAGTGCGTCCCATACGCTCCCTCCCATCCGCGCTAACCAGCCAATCTAGTGGTTTGCCAGCAATTCTCTTTGATGCAGAGCGTCGTGCGTTCTTTTACCGCTCTTCACAAGCTGAGTGGCTGGAGGGTGAGTCGGGCCCGTTGAACAAGGCTACTGAAAAGCTTTTGGGGCCAACCCTAAGCTGTGAGGAAACTAAGAGAGCAAACCGGAACAATGAGCGCGGACCCCACTTCCCATGCATCATAGGCCACTACCGACAGTACTGCAAGGTGTGTTGCCCCCTCCCTCTCTTTTGATTGGACTGACAGACTGCCTGAACAGGCCCCAGGTCTCACACTCTGGCACAGGCAACATGCTGAGGCGGTTGAGGAGTTCATCAATACTCCGATTGTTCGCCGAGTGACGTGAGTCAAGCCGCCGGTGGTGATGGTTTTGGTACTGACCTCCAGCAGGGGCTGGGTGTGCGAGGTAGTGCGGCTGCTCTTCCCTGGCGTTGCACAACGGTTTTCTGAATGTGGCGAGTGGCATGCAAAGAAGTACGGCGTGCGACCGCTCTTCGGCCTCTTCTTCTGCCTCTGTATAAATGCTTCATTCTTGGGTCAGCCGCGCATCCACTGCCTGCCGCACATAGATTCAAAGAATGTAGTCGGTGTCTGTGTACTTGTAATCTACCTAATTCCTGGTAAGCACCTTTGATAGGGCTGAGGGAGGAGGGCTGAAATCCCCACCAGGAAAGAAATTTGACCACCGGAGAAGGACCTGGCTGGTGCTGTGGGAGGCAGGTGTGATAGTTGAGCTTCCACCCTGGGTGATGGCAGCGTACCCATCGTCTCTCCTATACCACTTCAACATAGATATATGCAGTAAGCCTTTTTCTTCCTTGAGGCTTGCCTGGCCTGATGGCAGGGGGTTATCAGGCTTCAAGTTTGTTTCAGCACCTGAGGGGGAGACTCCCAGGCCGGATAACACCCTCCCTCTCGGAGTAGGGGGTGAGGAGGGCCGCGGCAGCTGGGTTTACTTCAATGAGGCAAGTATGCACCAGTCGTCAGAGACAGGGTACTCCTCTCTGAAAGAGGCAAGGCTGCGCGGCCACTCCGGCAAGACTGACTATTCCAGTGACATTCAGCGCTGCTTTGAGCAGCATGGAAAATTTATAGAGGTGCCTGAGGCCCTTCGCCAAAAGCACTAGATAGCCCAACCATACTTTTATTCAATATGTTTTTCTCCCCCATCTGGTTTCTGGCTCTAGGTGTGCAAAAATGAGCAGCTCCGGAGGCCACAGCTGCGATGTCAACTGTAACAAGTAAATTCAAACCCCCCCCCTGTTGATGCATCTCCCAAGCATTCAGTTACAACCACCAGGTTATTAGCCTAATATACTGGTTTAATGACCAACGCATCTGTCACTGATGAGTTCTAACTCCCGCCCCAGGTGGACAGATGAAGTCCACCTGTTCCCTGAAGTCTACCTGTCGCCACCACAGCCAATGGAGCTTAATGAGTCTGGGTATGTATGCAGCTTTTGAGGCAGCCGCTTTCTATTACCGATTTCACCTGAGTTCTCCAGGCCAGGGTCGTCCGACTCTATGCTTTTGTTCCCTACTAAAATTTGAGGGCAGAGTTTGCAAACAAGCTTTGTTTTTGGTTAAAAATAGTGTTTAAATTTTCAACGCATTCCCTCATTTCTGTCTGACCACATCGTCCGTGTTCCAGCTATTAAGACCGAGGGACTGACGCCGTACCAATGTGAAATACCAAAGTGTCGCAGCTGCCACAGGTCCTCCGTTTTTCCTAAAGTTTCCTGCTTCTAAAGCATCGCCGAGCATCTGGACCACGCTGGCATCACACAGTGCATATGAGGCAACAAGCGACCTAGAACGACCTAGCGCGGACTTGTAACCGCGCGCACAGTCACGTTGGGTCCATTGGGGTGCAGGGGGTTGTGTCCAACGTTCTGGGGCTTTTCAGATAGTAGCGATCTCCGCTCAGTGGATAAAGTCGTAGGTTTTGTCTGCAACGGCGACGTCAGCTTCAATGGCACAGTTTGATACTCGATCAACAATATCTCCCATGGGTGGTCGGTTGCTGTGCGCCCTGCATGTCCAGTCGCGCAGCCTTGCAGTTTAAGACTCAACCAAAGGTCGACACCGCTCCTGTCATCCAAGAACTCGAGAAAGCGTCCCTTCTTGTCTGCTCCACCTGGTGCACGTTCCTTGGCTGAGACCGACTGAGACCGCCCGCTATTGACCACGAGAAGGCCGCTTCGTTACTTATCTTGGCCACCTCATCCCAGACATTTGGTACTATTGCAGGGTTCCAGGGGGCATACACCCCAGCAAATCGGTGGACTAGCCCTTTCTTTGCCAGCATCAGTTCCGATGACTAGGTCTAGAGTAACAACTCCCTCAGGCTGCGGTAGTCTGCATGCGTTGGGCAGTTTAGATGTCCCTTCGAGTTCCAACGAAGATCCCCTAACTGAGGATCTCATAGCCTGCTTCTTGACCTGAGGCCCTTCGACCGCTTCTTGGAGAGACGGCAATGGCTGGGACATCCACAATTGAGAAGCCTGCGATTGAGGAGTCGGCTGTTGCGTTCTTACGGACTGTACTGCCGTGGCATCACGAGTTAGCGAAGGTTGTGTAAGTTGAACAACGGGTTCACGAGTTGGCGGAGGCGGTAGGGAAGGCACTGCAAAGCCTCTCGCCGCTGCTCTGGGCTCCTCCAATTCCTTTTCCAAGCCCATCCTCTGCTGCTGCAACTCTGACCTGAGCCCCGGTTTGTCACCGTGCGCTGTGTGTTGGTTTAGATGGCGTTCGTGGAGTTCGTTGTGACGCATACCGGAGCCATGGGTGCATTTGGGCAGAAACCCGTCCATCACTCTACAGGAGGTAGGCATGGGTGAAAACATCTGCAGGGGGTAAATAAGACCCGCTACACGTACACTGGCTCAGTACTCACCTTTGGCGGAGTTAGGCGCTGTCTCTGAGAGCTGTGACCGCTGACGCTGGTATGAGCCGGGTGCCTGCGACCTAGTGAGGGTTAGAGTTTGGAGCAACTGCTCGGCAGAGGTGCGCTGCGTTGGCGATTGCCCAAACTTCCTCAGCGGATCGCAGTTGAAGCCCTGCTGCGCCAGCCCCAAGGCCGTCACGCCCTGGAGGTGGGCGTCGCGTACCCATGGTAGGTGAAAACATCTGCAGGGGGTAAATAAGATTCGCTACGTGTACACTGGCTCAGTACTCACCTTTGGTGGAGTTAGAGCCGTCTCTGAGAGCTGTGACCGCTGACGCTGGTATGAGCCGGGTGCCTGCGACCTAGTGAGGGTAGAGTTTGGAGCAACTGCTCGGCAGAAGTGCGCTGCGTTGGCGGTTGCCCAAACTTCCTCAGCGGAATGCAGGAACGGCGGCAGTGTTGTCATGACCCGGGTCTGACGAGGTCAGACTCTAACCCGTCGTCGCGCGACCTGACTTTAGTAAACAAGGTCATGATGGGTCAAAGGTTCGTGAGAAATTTGTGCAAGGCAACCGTTTCTTTATCTTGATCTTATCTGTATATCAATGTTTGGTTGTGACCCCGGTCTGACCCTAAAATGTGTCTTTTCATCCAGTCCCAAAATGTGATTTACTTGACGTATATAGAATGTATTTTGCCAATCATAATATCAAAATTAAATGACAATTTTACTGACAAATTAAATTCTATCCAACTGTTGCATTCAATCTGACATTTGCATTAGCCAAAATATTAAATTTATGTACAATATTAAATCTATTTATTACTTTTCATCTCACTGTGAAGGATTTTGTGTTGCACCAAAATTGGTTCACCCCGGCAGTGATAGGTACAACTGCATCTAATGCTAAACAGGCGAAAGGAGGGGGAGAAAAGAATCAACAAAGGATGCAGTTCATATTTTCTAGGCACAACTACATACACAGAAAGCATGGACGTACGGTAAGAGTAATCTACCAAGCGTAGCGATGTAGAGTCCATAACAGGTAAGAATCAGTAAAATCGGACAGAAGATAAACTGCAAAGGAACTCAAAGTCACATCACCACACACATCACCGGCGCTACAATTTGCCGATACCTTGCGTCGCGTTTGTCGCGTGGAATTACTCATTCCAACAAAAACTCCTGACGTATGATATTACAACTAGTTTAAAACCACTTGAACAGCTGATACAGGTGATGGAGAGACTGGTTGATGATATATAACTTTGTCAAAACCTCTAGACAAGGAGGGAAACAGCGTCATGCCATAGGTATGGAGTGTCTTACACTGGATTACTTGGATTAAATGCTGTGCCTTCTACTGAGGAATGGATACATGAGGCAGTGGTGCCTGTAGGTCTGGGTGAGGCCGTCCATCACACAGGATGCCATAAGTTCAATTTTTGTAGTCTGCTGGAAAAAATGGTCCATCAGACTGCAAGGGTGCCGGCTTACCTCGTTAACATAGTATTGTGGGGTTTGATCACTCCTTAGAAGAAGGGCTATGTCAACTCTGGCCAGCGAATCAATGGACAGCGGCCCAGTCTGGCGTGTCTTCTCAATCTTGGAGAGGGCTCTTAGGGTTTGGATGCAGAAGTTGTCAATTTCTTCGAGACCACTCGCTTCCAACCGACCCAACGTGGAGTTATTAAAAGGATCAAGGAGTTGCTGCCGTCTGGAAGCAATCAGCGACGCGCAGCCTGGTCAACCAAGGCACGTACTGGAGCGTCATGTCGCTGAGAGGCACGGCCCAAAGCAGTTCTTCAGCGGTATCCTTCTGACTAGTGACTTCGTCTGAACCTTCGAAGATAGGTCGGCATATCACGCGCCCCAATACCTTGCTCTTGTTGGCAACTACAACCTTCAACTCGCCTGCTTGTGCAAGTAGTGGGTTGAATTCTTGAAAGAACCACGAGGTCATAGGGGTGTCATCCAGCTCCATCCCCGGAGTGTACTTCAGAACGTGGTTTGAATCGCTGGAGTAGGTCCTGGTTGACGTCAGAAACCAGATGCCATGTTTGCCAGGATACAGAACCAAACCTTTTTGCTACAAAATTGCCCTGTGTCGGAGGTTCTAATGTTGCTAAAGGCCGCGTGGTGCGCGTGACGTTTTTGGCAATGTAGTCCAAGTCGCGCTCCGTGTCTATCTTTGAGTAGTGCCTATGCTGCTCTTTGATAGAGGGCCAGATTGGTATGCTTTTTTCCAGTTCCTCCATTTTCCTCCAGTAAGCCAGGATGCTGTGTTCACTGACAATGAGTGAGTATCCATTCAGCCTCAAAGCCAAGGACTGAAGACCTTTTGCCCATCTCTGACTTCCCAATACAAGTTCCAAGTATGATATCAAAGCTGAATGGGTTCTGTGTTTCCATGGCCAGAAAGCACTCAAAGGACACAATTTCCCCGGTCATAGATTTCCCCGTCAGCTCCCCTTCTGCAACTGCATCGCCATTTACAAGGAAGTAAAACAGCAGAACCTAAGAGAGTTGACCAAATAAGTTCTTTGAGCCTTTCTAAACCCACACACACCCAACAGTTAACCTGTAAAAGCTTCCTTTTTCTATCATAGAAGGAGTTTTCAAGAAAGCCCGGGAGGTTTTCTTTGAGCGACAGCTTGGTCTTGGCATCCATTTTGAAAGGAATCGACTTTTCGTAGGTCTTTTCTTGATCTATTTTTGTCGGCTTATCAAAATCGGACTGTAAAACCATTAGAACGTGGAGAGGGATGGGTGGCTCGGCAAGATCGAGACATGTTTGTTCGATAGGTTTTTCCTGCTTGAAGGCTGTCGTAGGGCTGCCGTTGGCCAAAAATTCATAGCCGCTGCATTTTGAGCCACAGCTTTTGTGGAGATTCCGGTTTGCGCGATGCGTCCGCATTGCGCCCCCACGTAGGGACAGCTCTGGGCATTCTTGACAGGTGTGAGGACAGGGCTGGAAAGGCAATGAGATGGATTTCCTCGCAGTCTGCGCATCAAACACTCACAGCCTTTTCACCCGACTTGGGGAGTTTGTGTATTAGAAGCATATAGGCCGCGAGATGCGAACAACTTTACCCTTTTATCAAAACGCTTCGGCTCTATGGCAAATGTTCAGATCTTCTTACCAGTTATGATTCTGACTTTTTTTACCTTTTTTCTTCCTCTGAGAAACGTATTCCATCGTCACCTTAACTAGTTAGTTTGTCGTAGACGGAGGTGTGGTGGATGACCTAATTTCAGCTTGAGGGAATTCAACCAAGGTCGTGTGAAATTTCCAGATGGGGAAGACTCTCCCACCGATATATTTTTATTCCCCTCACCCAACAACACCTAAGTAGTGTGTTTAGATGGCTAATAAATTCGTACACTACACCCATGCACACATCTTGCTTGAGCTCAACAGCATAGGGATGCATAACTGCGCAGTTTTTATTAAAATGATAAAATGCACGCTGCAGCACGCAGTCGCTGTCCAGAAGAAGACGAGGACGTGGGTTACGGATTTTTAACTTCGCTAAGTATGTAATAGCAGCGGATGATATGTCCGCTGGAGATTAAAAATCAATCGGTAACACTCAAACCACGCAGTTCAGATTGAGGCCTGAGTCGCGTCGATATTCTGAACAAATTCTGAGCTCCGACGTGTCCATCCCATCACGGGGGTGTCCTGTTAGCTATATACCACCAGCTGAGAACAGGGAGCCGGGTTTGGGGGAGAAGGGAGCAATGCGCTGTGTTTCAATCCTTAAGCATAGAATGGGAGGTTGCTTGTTCAAATATTTCTCGGAGCCCTAGCGGTACAAATTTCAGAGGGGACAGCAAGGCAGTTTATGAAACGAACAGAATACCAAAAAAAAACAGGGAAAGGAATTGATATGAAAAATATGCTGCGCCAGGTGACCTCTTGGTGGGAGTAGGGGTGGAAAGGCATGTCTGCTTCATTACGCCCGTACCAAGGTGTGTCATAGTTGTCAAGTCTGCTGAGGCATTGGGCAGCCACATTTACAAAAGCATGGCAAAATCAACGAATGAGAGAGGAGTGAGGGTGTAAGATGTTTCCAAAACGTCTTGAATGAGCCGGGTGTGAGGGGGTTTTTTTGAGAAATGAAAAGAGCCACGGGTGGTTAAGAAAGCCAGAGCCAGGTGGTGAAAATTATTGCTGCGAGAAAAATTCACGAGGTAGCAGGCGTGGTCTATATGGTTTCTGGAAAGACAAGGGGCTACAGTTAGGATGGGCAGCGGTGAGGGGCATTCGAGGAAATGGTTCTGTTTGATTCCGACCTAGGTAAAGAACGCGGCGACGGTGAGGCGCCGTCACCCAAAAAACCTCTGGGATTGATTCTGCAGGAATCTGTTGGAATGTGGAAAGTCCGCGCGACAAACGCGACACAAAAGTCGGAGCGTGTAAGCACCGGTGCAGCGCATGAAGATCGAGGCTTCGACTTCTTTGGCAATTTGTGCTCTGTAAGATACTACAATTGTATATTTTTATTGCTGCTTATAGACGAGTCTCCGTAGCTACGCTGGGTAAATTATTTCGTACCGTAAATTGGGGTCTTTGTATACAATCTACCTCCGTTTTTGTCTGTCCAATGGAATCCAGTCACCAAGGAAGAGAAGCATACAAAAATTTCAGCTAAACGGCGGCGATTTTGTAAATGGGTCTGCATCTGCAGACTCATTTACAGCACCTCCGTGATAGTACACGCCAAAATTTCTCACTCATGGCCTATTTTCCTCCCATCTAAAATGCCGTCACGGTGGCTGTCCATGTTCCCGTCTGCGAGAAATTACACAGCCACTCATGATGGGATCAAGAATTTAAACTCCGACTCCAACAATCCCCCCACTAATTCGAAAACATGTCCCAAAATTTCCGCTACCAAACGCCATTTCAAAGCATTTCCTGGAGTAGTGGGTTGTTTCGGGGAAGCGAGGAGGAAGAAGACGGTCGCTTCGAGGACTTCTGCAAACTTGCACCTGAATTTGAGGTAGCTTCGAGCCAGTCTTTGAGAGCATGAGGAATGACTTTGAACTTATGTGATAGAACTTCTCAAACGCACTAAAGCACCTTTGGAAACGCGTCAATAACCCACGAACTGCAACCACTGCGGAGGAATGGATCGCAGATTGGACGAACGGCCGAGCTGGTCAAATTGGCTACGAGCCATTTGAGATTCTGGCTTCGCACAGAATCATTGATGTGGCGGCATCCTTGAGGCTTGGGTCTAAGGATGGCTTCCTCCGTACCAAAGATCCAGTTGGTGGGGTTTCAGACGATGTCAAGGAAGCGAGAGAGCAAGTCTTCAGCAATATTTTTAGAGGAAGGGATGATTGGAGTTTTTCAAGCGTGTTGCGATCTCTAAAGTCAACCATGATGGAATGTATGAGCCAAGCGAGGCCCATCGCATCGGGCAGCGCTACCCAGACTGGAATGGGGCTGGCCTCAAGCCTGGCCAACTCAGCTATTCAATACCGGGACAGGGCAGAAAGTTTAAACGCTATTTTCAACATAGAGATGACAGCAGCCCTTTTACAGTATATTCTCACAAAGGTGTGCTTCAATTACTCTAAATTTTTCAAATCCTAATTCTTACCCCATACTCTTACAGGGATTAGTTCAACTCCCAGACAAGGGTAACCTAGTCCAAGATCTGAAGTTGGGGTGCGTAGTTTGTTATGAAAGTAGCCTTGGTTCATTCAGTAACCCTACCAGATGCATCAAACACACAAGAGCCATCTTGGTGACCCCGCTCCTGTTGGCCCTAACCATATCCCCCCTTGTTCTACTGGCTGGGAGTCTTAATCTCCCTAGTAGAATTTCCAGGGAAACTATCTTTAAGGTGGGTGAAGCGGCGACTGCAGTGATTTGCTAACATTCTTGAAGGTTTGGACCGCCAATTCAAGGGATCCGAGTTCATCTCTTTCCAAAGTGGAGAAAATCTTGTGGCGTTCCATTTTCGGGATTGTTCTGAATGGGGACTCCACCAGCCTTGCATTGAGGTCCTTTTTTCAGGACCCTATATATGAAGAATGCGCGTTGGGACACAGTCCCTTTTTTATGCTCAAGGAACCTGGATTTATCCAGGTTGGAGGTAATTTTATGACCCATCATCCTTAGAAGCAGGACTTACGTGATTTTTTTCTATAGCTACCAGTCAGAAGAGGAAGAGGAGCAAACCCAAAGGCGATCCATCTATGGCACAGAAAAAAACCAGGTGCAATAGCCCAGATGCCAATGATAGCTGTGGCGCTTTTGAGATGGGTGAGATAAGCTACCATTGAGTTGGGTCTAAATTTATTTTCTCTATGCCCCCAGTTCCAATGGATTGCGGAAGATCGGATGCCAAAGCACCTGGAGGTACATCGTCAGTGCCTGCTGGTGATGAAACGAATGAGCATCAAAACATACGCAGTCATCCGGTAGCAAAGGGTTAGTAAGCTTTCCATATTCCACGCGTATACTTTGTTCACGCACAACTTCTGAAGTCCAATCTGGAAATCAAGACGTTCGGGTACCAAGAGGGGGGAAGGCCGTGCCCTCCTTTGCAAAATGTGTGAATAATCACCTGTAACTCAGCATTTTTTAAACTAGCTCTCCCAAAATAGCCCCTTCATTTACCATGGGTGATGACCAGCATATTTTTGGTAAGTTTCTGTATACCCATGTCACAACACACTACATTATCCAGAAGCTGCTTCTTTGGAAAGCGCCTTACAAAGGCACTTTGATGAACACAGCCCAATTGAAAGTGAGAAAGACCACATTGCCACCTTCTTGCAGAAAATTAGACAAGCTAATCTTCTCCAGGTGTCGCTTCCACAGCTGGTCAACTTTTTGAAACGCCCAAAGGAGACAAAGATTCTTTCTCTTCTGATAGCGGTATGCTCTCCCATAAAATAGGAGTGTTCTTCTGCACAACTAATTTTTGCAGACAGATATAACTATTGCTACCAACAAGAGTTGAGGGAGGGTTTACATGGTGATAAGACTTCGCTAGACATGGACGAAGATTTGCCCTTGTCCACAACTGATGCTTTGGTCCCGGCAAAAACCATGGAAGACAGCTCATGCATAGTAGGGGACCTCACCCTTTTCAGGCTTAAAAAAGAGGAGGAGTCATGCAGAACACAGCTGTCCCCTTATCTGAATGGAGGGGACGTTGATTTTGTCTACAAATATAAAAGCTGTAAGCTGGGTCAAACTCAGAGCAGCCGTCTCCCTGAGCCAGATGGCCACTTACCAGTCAGTCTGACATCAGTTTTGTTTAATTTCTTTCCTTTCCAGTTAATATTTAACAAAAAGCGTTTAATTGGAAAAAGTGCCATGCATTTCCACAGACCAGGGTTAAACGAAGTGTTGGAATATATTCCTGAAGCCCATGTAACGCCCTCTTTATTTTTACAACCCTCTTGCTAAAACTGTGCACAGTCCGAAGAGAATCTGCAACACCTCTACTCCTTATATGACTCATGTAAGGGTCAAGGCAAAGACCCACTTCATTTTTCCTCTCCAGATAAGTCAAAAATTTCCATAATTGACAAGTTGGATTGGGATGCCCTGAGCGCCCCAGAACAACTAGGGCTTTTTTCAAAGGAAGAGGTGGTTCTCATCCTGGATAACGTCTATGTGCCCCCCCCGTTCTCAGAGACAGAACTGGTCAGAATCTGTCCCAGCTTGGGGAGACAGATGAATGTGCTATGTGAGCCATCTCAAACACACGTCCTTGATTTTTGGGTTTCTCAACCCTTTGCACATCATTAGCTGAATCTTCCAAATTTGGTCAGGATAAAGTATTTCGATCAGACTTAAAAACCACGTTTCGCCACGCCACGGCCCCCAATGGTTTGATAATAAAATGCCTGGATATTCCAGCCATCAATAGATCGCTCAGCCAAAAGCACATTTCCACCGATCATATCGCTTTTTACGCCACTGTCGATGAGCCCTTCTGTGACAGGCAGTATCCGGATTCGACGACTTCATTCTGCCATTTGTCGCTGACCCACGCCAAAGAAGGTTTCCGAATAGGACCAGAAGGAGTAGTGACGTACATCACTAACAGAGTTGGACTCCAGGCGTACCTACTGGCCTGGAGGAAAGGCCAATCCAGCGCATCAGAACTTCAGCGACCACTTGTTGAATGGCTCCCAGATGAAAGCTGGAGCATTGAGGCAGTTCTTGTTGGTCCTGGCTCAACAATGTTAGCATTTCTTTCTGAAAATAACCCAGATGACATACTGATACAGTGCTATAGGTTTATACCACCACTGCTACCATATGCTGTAGTGACAGTAGACCACTCAATCTCTGAGGGGGGTTACATGTTTCTATGGCCAATGATGAGACAATCAGTGGGCGGCCTTTACCATGCCTTTCTGACTGCTTCAGAGGCAGGAGACAGTGTTTGGGAGTTCCGAGAACTTCTTCGAAGAATTATTGCTTTCTTCCACTCACATTTTGTTCTGAATATGGAAGAAACTGGTGGGTTTCTTTTACTCTCTTCATCCTGAAATGAACTATAAACCACCAAATTCATTTTGTAGAACAGACCCACCACCTCCCAGATCTAACTTCTTTTGATGAAGTAATTACTCTCCTCTTTTTCCTCAACATTGTGATGTTGGGCCACATCCTCTACCGCCCCTTCTATTTCGAAACCCTCAGCATTACTGGGAGGATGTACGAAACTTGGGCCTATGGCCGAGAACAGGCCTTGGAGATCTTGGACCATGTTAATAGTCGCTATGCATTTCACATGGAAGGCAGGGAGGTTTCTTTTGGATCCATCGCACGGGCCTTCTTATCACAGCAGATACGTTACTTGGCCAAAAAAGTGAAGGTTGAGGAGGGCATAAGCAAGGCCAACACACCTGATATTCTGACATCAGAGAAAGTGATAAGAGCAATTGCAGTTTCTTTTTCAGGATCAGATTGGCTTCTGGACTCTCTTGCAACACACCGACGTTTTAGGAGGCCTGCTGACCAGTACCATTGGTATGACAACTCTGACTACACTGTGACAGCTCGGGAGAGGGGCGGGAGTGCGAGCAGTGGGTTGGATTCGCCCTCTTCCTGATTTGTGCTTACAGTTAGCTTCAGGTCTTAACTTGCATCTGAAATTCCCAGACAATGTTCAGTTCGGATTACCGAACCCACGTATGCTTGACTTAATTAGAGAACTGGAGAGTTTATAAACACCTTCCTGCGCTCCTCTTTTATACACATTTGAATTTATTCCATCTGCACTTGGAGAGTAGTTTAGTTAGTTACTGATTCTGCTTGGGACTCTGATCAAGTTGTTGTTTCAGCAATGCTTGGGGTAGCAGCCATCTAGATTCCGGAACAGAGGGTTCTATGAAGCAAAGGAGACATTCTCCTAGCATCAACTTCTTGTGATACAAATTAGAAGTGCTGGTTCAGTCAGGAAAGGGGTAAAGCAAAAGCCATCAGGGAGTGGTGCCGCGGCGCCTTAGATTCGTAGTGAGTTCCTGATAAGGAAAGGGAACTGGGAGGTAAATAGTAACCAAGGTGACGCGTCGAAAAAAACTTGTCAAGGCTGTTCAAAGCCAAGGAAGCCGGTGGCGCAGGCGCTTCTCCGAACCAAAAGGACCCACCCTGACATGTCGCTGCCAAAATGAAAGAGCCCAAGTTCTTTCAAGGCCTTCCAGCTGGAAGAGAAAGGCTTTTGAAGGTAGAAGGCGTCGCCCAAAGCTGACAACAACTACAGAGACGGTTCAGGCTTGAAGCACAAAATCCAACGGCTTGGCAATCCTTTGCGATTTTGATGTCCATAAGTTGATTTGAGGCGTCCTGGAAAAAGGCTGTCCGCCTTAGTGGGTAGTAAAAAACCCTCTCACAACCACGGGAGCTGAAAGGCGACCCCAAGGCCTGTTTTTAGAGATCCCCTGTGACATGTGTCTGGGAAAAAAGACTGTCCGCCTTGATGGGTTGTGAAAAACTCAAAGGTGCTGTGGCCATGGGGGTTGGAAAGCAACCCCAAAGCCGGTCTCCTCTACCCTGGGCCTCTGTAACTTTGAAATCCATTAATTGACTGGACGCGTCTTGGTAACAAGGCTGTCAGATTTGGGATCGTTTTCCAACCCATATGGTTATGACGGCCTTGAAAGGGTTTTTTACGACCCACTGAGGTGGTCGTCAGGTTTAACTGGCCACGTATCTTAGACTTCTAGGACGACGGCGACAACTGGCCATGATTTTTCCAGTGTTTCTTCTTTTTTCAGTGCAAGCTTTATGGCTCTTTCGCCCGAAACGATTTCGTGGAAACTCACCACTCGGGGCGGGTTCGATGGGTTTGCCTGGGAATGGTAGGGTGGTCCCTTCGGTGACTTCAAAGGGGATCAGGTTTGCGCCTTTTTCTCATGACAAACAATCTCATTATTGGAATCGTAGTCTGTTCCCTCGTTCTGCGGGCGGCGCGCCGCCCTCAGTGATTTGTTCTCAATCCCGCTCCCTCACTGCATCTAAGCCCTTCAAACACCCGAAGAAAGTTGTGAACGTAATTCCAGGCGACTTTACACACTCCGGCAAACTCGACCTCCTATTTCTAAGCCAAATTCAAGCACGCAGTCAGTTAGACCCCGCATACAGTTATCAGCAATGGCTTTGGTGATTTTTTTTTATGTCTTGCATGTTTTTGTGTGGAGAACCCTTCAGGTCTCAGAAACAAAACCGTCCACCTCCGTGGGTAGAGAAACAAAGCGTGAGTATATTAAATGATTTTGTTTATTCTAAATATCTCAGGCACAAAGGAATGAGTATGTACCAAGTATCAAGGAAATGCCCATATTGGCCTTGGAAAGTATCATTTGAGGGGCTTTGACGCTTAATCATGACTTGAGTGTACGATGTGTGGTGGAATTCGCCATCCGCGTGTCACGTATCCATCAAAAAAGGAGAGCATCAAGTTTGATAGGTATGGGCAGAAAGTCGACACCAAGATCAAGGACAAGGGCTTAGAGCAACGGCCCTTGACCATATCTCCGAGTATCGGCTTCTCATGGCCCGGGCCATCAGCGCTCCTTCTAATGTTGGTGAGTCATTACGTTGTAGTTAGTTTGAAGTTCTTTATTGTGAACAGAACTTTATTTCATGAGGTGGGTAAGCTATGAACAATTTTCTTGCGAGGTAAAGTATGGAAGGAGAAGAGAAAAAAAAAATAAAAAATTGATGTGGCACATGTTGTCCAGACAACTCATGCTTCTCAATGGTGCATCTTTGTATTGTTTTGGTACCATCAACTGAATATATGGGAGCCTGTACATCTTAGAGAGAGTTTTATTGTATTTAAGAATGGTAGAACGCACGTCGCGTCGTCAAAAGACTAGCACTGCTGGGGTGAACCACTTTTGGTGCAACACAAAATCCTTCGCAGTGAGATGAAAATTAATAAATAGATTTAATATTGTACATAAATTTAATATTTTGGCTAATGCAAATGTCAGATTGAATGCAACAATTAGATAGAATTTAATTTGTCAGTAAAATTGTCATTTAATTTTGATATTATGATTGGCAAAATACATTCTATATATGTCAAGTAAATTACATTTTGGGACTGGATGAAAAGACACATTTTTCCAAAATACAACTAAAATTTGAAGTTGGGAAGGAATTTAAGTTGAATCTAATTGTTATATTTTGGCCCATCCTTAAATTCATGTCATTTTGTGCTGGGAAATGATGCCATTGGGTGACTTCCCATAGCCGTAACTTGAATGTCCTCGGCCGAGATGCCGTTGATGAATCTGTCAAAAAACGTCAAAAAGTGGAATTCAAGGCAATGCCAAGTTGATG
>QDKV01004837.1_pt1 | contig 16148 bp, 22 predicted proteins | sample 1861101 | NCBI WGS metagenome assembly QDKV01 (sample SAMN04275158, study PRJNA302643) | Fungus metagenome, whole genome shotgun sequencing project. | isolation source: fruitbody | host: Mallocybe terrigena | place: Sweden | collected 2013 | reverse complement strand
GATCTCAGCACCCTTCATCCTTTCAATAATATCTCAGAGCGCAGAGCGCAACCCAGGCTGAGATGCTTCAATGCACTTCGGACATAATCACCGACGATTGTACTTTTTAGACGTTCTATCAAATATTTGTGTGGTCAGAGCGTTTCCGGCGGACTCGAAAGGGGCATGTTTATGCCCAATCTCCGTACAGTATATAAAACCCCAAACCCTCTTATTTGCCAGTGGTATATCACAAGAATACTGACGGAAAACGGGAATTTTCGCCATGTACATCATCCTGGAATTGGTTAGGAGCAGTAGTACTAGTAGACAAGTGACCATTCCTGTCTACGGGGATTTTGACGTCCTTTTCTCAGAAATAGCAAAATAAAGTAGAATTTAAACTGACGTATATTTTCAGGACTCCATTGAATACTCTATGAGATCAATTTCCTCTGTTTCGGTGAAATATGTGATAAAGAAATGTTTCCCACTCTTCCGCAGCTGAAGAATATGCTGAATATGGCTTTTCGGTATCTTAGGAACCCCAGACGACTCTAAGACGGAGTCAAAGATCAAAATCTTAACGTCGACCATTTGCAAGGCGCGAGTAGAGTGCGAAGGAACAGTAACCACATGAGGAGAATCCACAAAGGCTGGAAATATGTCGAGAAGCAGGGTAACCGAAGGGGCAAACATTCCTTCATGTGGAGACGAGGAAGAAATGTACTGTCCCCACTTGACTGAGTCAAAGAGAGCCGCTTCAACATTAGCTCTACGGCCCCAGCATCTTCGTCATCGTCGACAGTGAGGATCAGTTCCTGGAGTGTCGGGATCTCCGCCAGAACGCTCATCAGTGTGTCTGCCGTTAAAGGTTCGGTAAGAGTGATTTCCAGGCATCGTAAGGGACAAGATGATCGCCGAAGGAAGCCAACGAACTTTGGGGCCACTGACAAAAACCCGCTCAATAGCCCAATGACTAAGGTGTCCAATGAGTTGATCGTGGTGAATGAGAATATGGTGTTGGCGGGTTCCCATTCACTGAGAGCTAGGTAGGAAATCGACTGGTGAGCGATAGGAGTATCTGGTAAATTAAATCGCGGGTCGTCCTCCAGGGGGAAGTGGTTAAGGCGTTTGGCCCTTGAAAAAAGCATAAGGGAACACCAGACGGTGATATTGCCAACTGTCGAATTGGAAACATTATTCCAATCTAAAAGAAGGGATTCGGAATAACATGACGTTCCGAAGACTGTTCGAGGGCGCGGAAGCATTGTCGATAGTATGAGCTCGGAAAAACCAAACTCGGCGTCAGGGCAATGAACGTGAAACTCTTGCAGAAGTGGCGTGGAAGTGGGACAATTGGACGTCGAGTCAAACCTTTTGATGAGCTCGTCGGAGAGGTTGAGACAGAGATAATTTGTGCGATGGAGGTTTTTCTTGACGAGACTCAGTACTTCTGCAGACCCAATCAAGCCATCGGTGTTGGCGCCGTGAGGAGGGATATTGGAATGTAGATAAATTGAGATGGGAAGGGAACCAGAATACATGAGGCGGTGGTTGATATGAGCAATGTTGGGAGTGCTGACATTGACGGAGATGGGGTTAGACCACAATGAAGGAATAGACAATGCGAGCGCCCTCCAGGCCTGGCAAACGGCACTTATAGTGAACGGAAAATGTTCCGATACGAATCCAGAACAATCGGATGGACGAGGTGAAAGACAAAGGGTAAATATGAGAGAAACGATTTCAAGAGGAAGTTGGTGTATTAAGCGATTGTGGATGTGGTTTCTTTTCGATCGAGCAACGCGGTGCTTCTCATGAAGGTCTCTCAGACGAAAGTGGAGGACTTCTATGTGAGTTTCGATATCTGCGAGTTCAATACAAGTTCCACAGGGTGCACCGTCGCAGAGTTGGCAAGGAGGATTGTTTGTGGTAGCTCGATATAATCCGGTCATAGTATCACCACATTGGGAGTTCATCCTTTGTAAAACCTGTTCGTAAGTGGGTTACTCAACTATCAATCGAAATGAGTGAGAAACCTTGGAATTTGTATCGAGTTAAGCAGTGGTGTCTTGACCCTGACCGTTGAAGACAGCCTGAGGGCTTTTTTGTGTTATAATAATATATTTAACCCGTCAGGTCTGTGTGACCTATATATTATCTATAAGCTACATAATTTACAGACGAACACGATCTACTGTTCACACAAGCTCTTTGACTGGAAGATGGTGGGGTCTCGCTCGACATACAGACTCGGGGCTCCTAAACCACGGATCCTGAAGCAGAACATGTGCCTGAGCCCTGTTGCTGGGATCGAGTACCAGCATTTTTCGGAGACATCTCGTTAGCACTCTAATATCTTCTTTGCTCAATAGTGGACCCGTAATATGCTTTGCGAAATAGCACTTGAAGATGTTGTCCCCAAGTGGCAAAAATCCATTTGCACAGTGCCATTAGGTTTTATGTTTTAGAAGACGTTGGAATAGGCAATGAACTAACGGTTTGCATGTCCGTTATCCTGGAAAAATTTCCAATCACCTTCTTGAACTGGGGAATCGACTTGTGGTTCGAGCTTGGAAGATAAACTTCAAAGAGAGGACGACTGGTAATAAGTGCATATATCTACCAGTTCTGGCGGTCGGAGTGTTCATGCCTTTTGGCGGCCATAAAAGAAAGCTTAGGGGACCACTATTAGTATCCAGTGTTTAAGAGGGACTGCCCGAATAGAGGACTTACAGTCTCCGAAATCGATCAACTGTACCTCGCATAAGCCACGGGTGCTGAGCACTGAATCTGGTGGGTTAAACTAGATAATCTGGCACGCCTTTCTCCATCCAGCCGGGTTACTTTGCCGGTCAGGTGAAAGACTGTCCAGTCCTGGAATGTGGAATAAGATGTCGCCCATGTAGATACCTTCCCCAGAAGTTAGTGGCCGTAAATACTTTAGGAAGTGAAAATGCACTCAACCCCATGAACAATATCAGACGAACGAAGATAACTGACTGCGAGTAGAACCTGCGCTGAAACATTCCTTGCTTGGGTGACTGGTATCGCTATTTTGCTTGAGATAAGTTAAGATGCACAGTTCATGGTCGAGTTCCGTGCGGTATTGCTCAATGTCCTCAGCAGGGACACCAACATCATATTCGAAACCGTTTACCATTGAGAAACGGCGTCCAAAAGAAGAAGGGTGAAATGACAACTTGTTAAAGAATGTACGTGAGGCAACCTACCCCGTGACGTCACTGCCACCACTCTATTCCTTTGGGCGCCAGCTGAGGCCTTCCAGTGAGAACTGAACCTGTCCTTCCCCTATTTGGCATTTTGGAAACTCGGCCATTCGGAATCACTTGAAGCAGGCCACAGTGTCTAGTTTCTGTAGCCTTTGATTTCCTAGTTGCGCGAGAGCTGGCTCAGAGGTGGAACTGATCTGGTGCTATGATCTGTATACATAGTAAAAGTCCCAGTTTTCGGGGTGCTTGAAGAAAATTGACAGTCAACCCCTCACACATTGATGAGGAATTCAATCAAAATGTACAAGCTCTGTATGCAGACGACCAAGGACCGACTCGGATGTCACAGCTGGACGCAAATAAGTAATATCGTTACCCCTGAACAACCTATATTTCTCACAGATTTTTCACAGTTACATTGACAAACCGTCGAATTGCGAAGCAAGACCTTGAGTCCTAGACTCGTGACAGTCTGAGGTCGCAAGCGACAGAGAATCCTCGATTCTCAATTGAGGTTCTGCAATGGCGGCAATGCACGTCACTCATTAGGGAACAATCAACTTCGAGGCCCTGGCCTATTTCAATGCAGTTTCACTTACAGCAGAAGATTCGAGTCCCGACAAGCGCGGCCTCTCACAGGTGGGTTACGCGAGTTGTGTTTATGAACTGCGTAATAACGGTCAATTCTGAACACGTTAGGCGTTTCGGCATGGGTCAAGTCGAAGGGCGCTCCCGCTCATCACAACAGCGGCGGCGACGTGCGCTTCCGCGGAACCGATGTGACGTCATGCGGAGTCTGCACGGCCGGATAGGGCCGGACGCAAATGAGATCGTCGTTACCCCTGAACAACCAAGTAGAGCTACATAAAGGGGAATTTCTCACAGATTTTTCACAGTTACATTCACAAACCGCCGAATTGCGAAGCAAGACCTTCCCTAAGGCCTACACTCGTGACAGTCAGAGGTCGCAAGCGACAGAGAATCTTCGATTCTCTGTCGAGGTTCTGCAATGCACGTCACTCACCGGTCTACTTCAAGGGGCCATTCATGGACAGCTAGACATCATACTTAACAGCAGATTCGAGCCCCGACAAGCGCGGCCTCTTACACGTGGGTTACGCGAGTTGTGTTTGTGAACTGCGTAATACAGACATCAATTCTGAACACGTTCACCCACCATCCTAACTGATGTCTCCCGCCTCACCCTGGCGAAACCTCGTCGATGGAGTATTCTTCAACCCAACCATACGATATGCATTACTGCGCATTGTCTGTGCCTCGACACTAGTGCTGCTCATCAGTTTTCCTGCGAGGGGAGTAACGAAGCCATACCCTTATGTCGTCTCCTCTGTAACGTTCACGCATCACTTTGCAAGGTGAGTTGACAATCGCTTTCCCGTTTCTATGTCTGCGACTGACGTGCGATTTTCAATAATTCCCTGACACAGTGCGTTCGGCCGACAATTCAGCTTGCCAGGTGCAATCGACCTCATCCTTGTTATCGCTGAAGCGGTGGGTATGTCAATGATTACATCGCTTTGCGTCCGTTCATGTGCTCAATATCATTATATGCAGCATATATCTACCCTTTCAATACGTTTACGAGATGGTCACCTCAAGGGAATATATTAGCCGTGACTCTAACCTGGATCGTCTCCATATCCCTCATGCACCTTGCCGTGCTTAGGCTTGCAAAGTCATTCGCGACAGGATGGAGAAGCCTGTTGACTAGGTACGACATCAGAGAGGCTAAACGGTCGTATGGACCTATCCCAGATGGCGTAAATGGCACTGGTCGTACATCGGGGACAGATCGTCCGGCTGTGGATGGTCCTGTATTTGTTCTATTCGGAAGAAAGATCTGGGAAGCACAACTGATGTATGTATTCCTTGTCTTAATGAATCAGTAGTTCATTTTTACTCCAGTGGTGAAACACCCTGGATAACTGTAATTCGGGGTATCTTTGCAATATTTCTCATTACAACGATCACGATATTCGCTTTGTTCAACATTGTTCTTGAGCCTGTCCGTGAATCGGGCCTTGTTCCTGCCAAGGAAATAAGGGCTGCTAGTGTGCCTGATGATTTTGCTGTTACTGCGCCAGTTGTGTGGAATGTCATTGTTGTATGTATTTTATCAAATTTCCAGATGACTATTAAATTTATGGTTATGGGGTTATAGACTCGAATGATGCATCCTGTTGATCCACAGTACACAACAGATGTCACACTCTTTGCTTCTGCTGTTGACGTTGTACCCTTGTGGGATAAGAACTCTGGTGAGTGGTATAATCAACTCTCAATTAAATAAATTATTCAAATATAGTAGATGAAAAGGGGCCACCATGTTCTTTTGCTCAGGACAAGGCAGATTCATACCCAACCTTATACTATAAAGCTAGTGCCTTATTCCAATATGCAACATTTCATTGTCCTCCTCGTGTGACAATCCCAAAAGGTGAACTCCTTTTATCCGTTGTGAATTTATAAACTTATTCTGGAATAGAAAAACAACTATACCTCACACCGGCTCCATATAGCAGCATACGACCAGATCTCATTGTCACTGTGAACTTCACCAAACTGAATATTGCATTCAATGACTCGATTAGGAATGTTCCCAGTAATTCAGTTCAGGTTGTGCTGGGCCTTACAAATAATACCGATAATGTTGTTCTGAGAACATTACCAACAACACTGGTACCAGGCATGAATATTGTTGGCATGGCTAATCTGCTTATTCGGCAACAATTTGATGCTAATAAGGGAATGTTTGCCACATTTGGATTATTTGATGTAAGCAATTTTCTTGCAATTTTCTCTCATATGAAACATAAGTTATAACACAATATAGTCTTATGAAACATTTCTCATCTCAGAAATGGCTCATGTGTCAACTGATCCAATGGCTTCCACTTCTCCACTTATTACTCGAGCACCTGATATTGCCACTATTCGCATTATTTCTCAAACTGATACAACGGAATGGAGAATAATTCAAGATTATCGTGACAAATCAGCTCTCTCAGGTTTTGCAAGTGTTGGTGGTCTTTGGTCATTCCTGGGGGGGATTTTTGCTGTGATCTTTGGAACTTCAATTTTACAAATTGTGTTTGGTATGAATTTTTATTTATTTTATTTTATTGAAGAGATGATAATTTTTTTTGAAGGTATGAAACCTATTTCAATCTTTGGACTGGTCCATCTTTTCCAAGCAGACAGAATACAAAGTGTTTGTCTTGACAAATACCCACAAATTCCTTGGGACCTGGAAATCTCACCAGACAGATGGGGTTTCATCACTTTTCTAGTCCATTATCTGATTGATGTTGATCTGCTTTATGGTTCTAACAGAAATTTCAGTAATCATTCCACTTCTACTCTAGAGCTTGTGCCACTTAATGACTCAAATAGTGGTGCAGATAATGAACTGGATAGTTCTGATGTTGAGAAGTTATCTGCAAGTTCAGATTCAGTTATTACTGCTTAAATCATGCTTTTAATTCTGTAGCAGAATGAGTTTAAAATTTTTTTCCTTTGTTTTTTTTTGGACTTTGCGTATAAATCATAATAAATGTGGACATGAAATGATTTGTGAACATTCAAGTTCAGAACTCCAAATAAATCATTTTCGAATTCAAAAACAATGATTTGTTTGCAGCAGTTCTTATCATAGGCTTTTGAATTCTCCAGTGGGATAGTATCTCAACCAATTGTTTCATGTACTCTACGTATTCCAAGTCCAAGCCTACACCGCCTCCACAATCCCAGTGGTGTGTGGTGGGAAAAAGCGGCAGAGGCGACCTTTGGTTAAAACGAGCATAAGAGCAGTGCATCCACGTGCGCTAGCGAGAAAGGGATTTATTATGAAAGTAAGGGCCGAGATAGTTGAAGAAGTTGGAGTTTGTGGTTATGATGGAGGGGTGCATACGTGTAGAGCGACGAAAACAACAAGGAGCCAGCTAAGCCATACCGCAAAAAACTTATAGGAAGATGTCTTGAGCGAAATTGAACGACATATTAATTTCAGGAGAACGTCGTTCACGGGCGGGCATGTGATTGCGGAGAGGAGGTCATTCTTTGCGCAGGTGGTTTCTCTTCCATCACCGGCCAAGCGGGCGGGGATTTTGTGTTAACCCGTAACGTCGAAATCGGAGCCTATACGAGGGGCTCACAATGGAGAGGATTTGAATGTCGGATTGGAAGGTGGGCTGTAGAGCGTCGAGGTGTTGGCGAAGATGGCAGGGGGGGTCATCGGGTCTGGCTATGCCGTTGGCGAAAACGAGGAATTCGTTGGGGAGATGGTGGCGATGGTTGGGAAAGGAGTTTCGGACAGGAGTTTCGGACGTTTGGACTGTTAAGGTAAGACTTTCGGGCAGAGTATTTTTCCAAGACATTTGTTTATAACCTGAAATTTGCTAGGAGATTTTTTTAAAAAGCAGGCGGTGTATCGGAAGAGGTAGAAAAGGTTGAAATGGAGATAATTTTCGGAAGGTCATCAACGTTTTCCTGCTTAGCATTCACATTCGCAATATCGGTGACACAGCCGAGCTAGACGGCCATTCACTCCAACTGCTTACACCCCATTTTCCTGCCTCTCCCTGGCGAAATTGTCATATAAAATAGGTCCCAAAGATGGGCGACAGGCTCTGTCTGGAGGAGCTAAGGAGGGCCCGACGGAGAGCGAAACCACGGACGCGGAGGGACGAGATCTGAGGGCGGAGGATGAGAGGCAGATCCGTTGGGGAGTGCGATGTTCGCTGAAGTGTCGATTTAGAGGGTATGATAAACTCTTTGCGGACAACCACTGGAGCCATGGTATGAACGAACGGCGGAAGGTAGGTTGGATGGTCGATCGGGGCTACCATTTCCGGGGACGATACTATACTTGCCCCTAAGGCGAAAACTTTCGGTCGATTGAGTGTCCTTCAGACGCTGACTCGATGGGGCGACGTGGAGCGCTGGTTTGGGAAGGGTGGACAAAGTGTGAGTGTGAGTGGGGAATCGGAGAAAAACCAACGCACTGGCTTTCTTGTGCCGCTCAGAAAGATGGTGTTGGTCAGATGAAGAATATCAGCTCGATATGCGTGGATCGCACGGCGTTTTGAAAAGATTCCAACAAAAGGCTTCACATAGACCGGAACTCATTAGTAAAGAAAGGATCGTTGAGATCGAAATGCGCAAATTTTCAACAAAGAAAATCTTGGCTTGCCCCTCTTGGCCATAACGGAGTGCTCTCCGCTATACAGCAAATAAGTCAGTATTCGCACGTTCTCACAACTCACTTGGATCTCTGTTTGAACTCTTTTAAAAAAATTGTTGGAGATGCACCAACCTCAGGATGCGCCAGGTGTTTCTGCGGAAGTTAATTTGATGGAGTTAAGTATAATTCACACAGTGAACGTTGAACGTTGAACTCTATCATCCATCTGATGTCTCCCCCATCACCCTGGCGAAACCTCGTCAATGGAATATTCTTCAACCCAACAATACGATATACATTACTGCGCATTGTCTGTGCCTCCACGGTATCGCTCCTCATCAGTTACCTTTCGAGAAGAGTAACCAACCCATTGAATTATGTCGTCGTCTCTTTAACGTTCGCGCATCATTTTGCAAGGTGAGTTGGCCGTCGCTTTCCCGTTTTTATAACCGCGACTGACGCGCAAGGTGGGCGCTGTGATCTACAGTGCGTTTGGCCGACGATTCAGCTTGCCAGGTGCAATTGATTTCGTCCTTGTTGTCGCTGCAGCAGTGTGTATGTCAATCATTACATCGCTTTGCGTCCGTTCATATACTCAATATCATAATTATGCAGCATATACTTACCCTTTGAACACTTTTACGCGATGGTCATCTCAAGAAAAAGTATTGGCCGTGACTCTAACCTGGATCATTTCCATATCCCTCATGCTCCTTGCCGTGCTTAGGCTTGCAAAATCATTCACGACAGGATGGAGATACCTGTGGACTAGATATGACATTAGGGAGACGTATGGACCCATCCCAGATGGCGTAAATGGTACAGGTCGTGCATCGGGGACAGGTCGTCCGGCTGTCGACGGTCCAGTTTATGTTCTATTTGGAAGAAAGATCTGGGAAGCCCAACTGATGTACGTATTCCTCGTTGAAATGTCCCCAATGAATCAGTAGCTCATTCTCACTTTAGTGGTGAAACACTCTGGATAACTGTATTTCGGGGTATCTTTGCAATACTTTTCATTGCTGCGATCGCATTTTTTGCTTTTTCCAACATTATTCTTGAGCCCGTGCGCGAATCGGGCCTTGTTCCTTCCAAGGAAATAAGGGCTGCTAGTGCACCTGTTGATTTTGAAGTCACTGCGCCAGTTGTTTGGAACATCATTGTTGTAAGTATATGTTAAATTTCCAACTTATTCTCCGAGTCTAATTCACTATTACGGCTTACAGACAAGGATGATGCATCCTGTTGATCCAAGGTACACACCAAATGTCACATCCTTTGCTTCTGCTGTTAGTGTTGTACCATTGTGGGATAGTACTTCTGGTGAGTGGTATATAACTTCTTGATTAAATGGTTATTCAAAATAGTAGATGAGTCTGGGCCATCATGTTCTTTTGCTCAGGACAAGGCAAAGTGGTTCCCTATGTTATATCATAGAGCTAATGCAACATTCCAATATGCAACATTCCATTGTCCTCCTCGTATACCAATCCCAAAAGGTGAACTCCTTTTATAAGTTGTGAATTTATAAACTTATCCTGGAATAGAAAAACAATCATTCCTTACTCCAGCTCCATATAGCAGCATACGACCAGATCTCATTGTCACTGTGAACTTCACCAAACTGAACATCGCATTCAATGACTCAACTAGGAATGTTCCCAGTCATTCAGTTCAGATTTTGCTGGGTCTTACAAATGATACTGAATCTGTTATTCTGAGAACATTGCCAACAACACTGGTACCAGGCATGAATATTGTTGGCATGGCTAATCTGCTTATTCGGCAACAATTTGATGCTAAGGGAAGGTTTTCCACATTTGGAATATTTGATGTGAGTAATTTTCTCTTTTATGAAATATAAGTTATAACACAATACAGTCTTATGAAACATTTCTCATCTCAGAAATGGCTCATGTGTCAACTGATCCAATAGCATCCACTTCTCCACTTATTACTCAAGCTTCTAATATTGCCACCATTCGCATTATTTCTCAAACTGATACATCAGAATGGAGAATAATTCAAGATTATCGTGACAAATCAGCTCTCTCAGGTTTTGCAAGTGTTGGTGGTCTCTGGTCATTTCTTGGAGATATTTTTGCTTTGTTCTTTGGAATCTCAATTTTACAAATTGTCTTTGGTATGTATATTTGTTCATCTATTGGAAGAGTTCATAACTCTTTTAAAGGCATGAAACCCATCTCATTTTTTGGACTGGTTCACTTTTTCCAAGAAGACAGAATAAAGAGTGTCTGTCATGACAAATATCCACAAATTTCCAGGGATTTGGACATTCCACCACACCAATGGGGTTTTATCACTTTTCTGGTTCATTATCTGATTGATGTTGATGTGCTCTATGGTTCCAACACAAATTTCAGCAATCACTCCACTTCTACCTTAGAAGATATTCCACTTGACAACTTGAATGGTGGTGATGCAAATGGGGCACAGGATAGAAATGATGTTGAGGATTTACCTACAAGCCCAGATCCAGTTATTACTAAACAGAACCAAGTTTGAAATCATGTTTTTTTCTTTTCTTTTTCTTTTGAATGTTTATGGACTTTTCTTTTTGGATTTCTGTATTGTGTTGCAGTTTATATAATTCCAATTGTGGGCTTTTGATGATTTTATTGCTTGCATGAAAAGAATTCCTAATCATGATTTGTGTTTTTTTTTTTCACCCTGACATCAGTTTTGAATTTTTTGATCTGTGAACTATGACATTGTAAGGTGTCCCTTAGAGTGAGCCTCAAGATGAACCAAAGTTGCATAAGATCTTGTCTTATTTCAGAGAAATTTAGTACAAAATGGAGGTTACAGGTCAAAGGGCTACTAGGAGGGTCACATAACCAAAAAGTAAGGAGGGACTGGAATTAGAGATTACCTACACTGTCGGCCCTATACACATACATCTCAATCAAAATTGATTGAGATGTATGTGTATGGGGCCAGCCCCCAACCCAGCCCTTAAACAGTGTACCAATTACCACAGGTACAGGAAACCTGTGGGTTGCAGCCCAGGTTTGCTGCTATCCAATTTCTCAGCCATTAGCTGAATTCCAAATATAGTCAATCTTTCCATTTCTGTCAGTGATCATCAAATCAAAATCTAAAAATGGTAAAACTGAAAGGTAGTTGATTGAAGAGTTGATATGAGTGATTAGTGAATGAATATGAATTGTATGAATTATATCCTTTCATCTGATTGATTTGATACTCTTCTAATCCACCAAAGATAGGTGGGGGCATCAGGATACTAGGGCAATACTAAAAAGAGGTATAATTCAAAGTCCAGCTAGGGTTCATCTCCATCTCCTTCGTCCTCACCCTCATCCCCCTTCTGTTGTTCCTCCAACTCATCAAACACATCCTCCAACCTCATCTTCCTCACAATCTCCCTCCACTTCCTAAGCGTCCTCCAATGAGGCAACCTACGTTCCCCAACCCAATCTCGTAACCAGTTGACCAGTTTTACGTACTCTTCTGCATTCTCTAGGCCTGCCTCTGCTGCTGCCCCGCGCTGCCGCCGAAGGAGGAGGAGGGGTGGGGGGATAGCGACCTCTGCCCAAAAGACGAGGGCGAGTGCTAGAGTTGATTTGGACGGCTGGATGTGTAAGGCCCGCATGTGGGCTAGGGAGAGTGGGATTTGGTGTGAGAGGGAGGATGTGCCGAGGAGGGCGATGTAGTTGAAAAAGTTGGAGTTGGTAGGGATTAGGGAGGGATGTAGGGAGAGAGGGGTAGATGTGGGTGAGGAGGAGACTTGCGATTGGGTTTGGGTTTGAGAAGGGAGAGGAGGGGTGTAGGTGTAGAGTTTGGGTTTGGGAAGGGTAGGGAAAAAGGGAGATTCGTGGGTGGATGTGTCAGTTGGTCCTGTGCGATATGCTGCAGCGGGTGAGGTGATGTCTTTCAACCCGACCTTCTCCTCCAAAGACGAGGAGGAGCCAGGAAGGTCACTCGCCTGCACGTCCATGCCAAAAACGACTTGCAAAAAAACTTCTTGGGCAAATTGAACGGCGGGCTTGTTTTGCCATGTGCTATTGACGTAGCGACGGAGGCCGCCTCGGGAAGGGTGGCCTAGTGCGGTGAGGATGGAATTGACGGCTTTTGTGCGTGCGTGAGAGGAGGAGGAGTCGTGATGTTTGAAAGGAGGCAAGGCTTTCAACCCAAACGAAACGCGGAGGTTGTCCAGTTTCTTTTTCAGACCCCCCACGACGGCGTCGGGCCAGTTGAAATTTGTGTTTGGGAATTTAGAGGATAAAGCGCCTAGGATGGTGTCGTCTAGTTTTGAGCCTAGGCGGGCGGCTTGGAGGAGGATGTTGAGGGTTTGAGAGGTAGGTTGGCAGGTTGGGCCGTAGAGGGTGGACATGTGGGTGAAGAGGCGGAGGGAGATGTCGGGTCGAGAGATGCGGTTGAGGGAGACGAGGAATTGGTTGAGGGAGATGGTGGTTAGTTGGATGGGATGTTGTGTGAGGGGCTTGGGCGGGAGTTTGGAGGAAGAGGGTTTCTTGTGTGGAGGAGGAGTAGGAAGTTCGGGTTTGAGAGCATACTTTTCGAGAAGCTGAAATGCAGCGTGCGGTTTCCCATTCCTCGTCAATGCTTCCACGCCCACTGTAAGAGCCGGATTATCAATGTCAAGGCGTGATTTACGAAGTTTGTGGAAGAAGATTTCGGCTTTTTTGAATTGGTTGCGGAGGAGGAGACCTTGGATGAGGACGGTGTAGGTGGGAGTGGTGGGAGAGGGGATGGAGAGGAAGGAGTGGATGAGGTGGTAGGCTGAGGTGGAGAGGTCTTTGGAGGCGACGTGGAGGGCGGAGGTGGTTTCGTAGATGGGATTTATTGTAGAGTTTTGAGGTGAGGGATGAGTGAGGGATTGAAGAAAGGCTAGTGCGTTTGTTTTCTTGTGATGTGCGCTGAGAAAGATGGAGTTGGCGTGGTGGTGTTGAGAGTCGGATGTAGAGTGTATGAGATCAAGATACGTTTTCGCATCGTGAATGGCACCGTTTTTAGCGAATATTCTGAGAAAGGATTCTAGTTGATTGGTGGTCGGGACGAGACCTTCGTGGACCATGCGGACGTGAAGGAATTTAGAGAGTTGGAGTGTGATGAATCTGTCGTTGAGGAGAGCGTCGTAGGTGTGTGTGTTGAGCTTGAGGTTGCGAGCGTCCATGGTGCGGAGGATGGCGACGACGGAGTTGGCGGATTCGATGGATCTTGATGGGGTCTGTGAGAGGGCTTGGAGGAGGAGGTTGAAGAGGGATTGTTCGTGGATGTGAGGGGAGGTGAGGAAGGCGTCTATGATTTGGCGCAAGGGGAGGAGGAGGTTGAGTCTGGAGAGGGAGAGGGCGGCGAGGATGAGGAGCGGGCCGTGAGTGCGTGGAGGGGATGTCGGGAGGGAAAGGTAGGTGAAGACAAGGTGGAGGAGCGGACCATTGGCGTGTTGAGCTGTGTGAACCTTGTAGGCTGTTAGATAGAGGATGAGCCAAGGCGGGATGGTCTGTAACGTGTGACCGATGGTGCTGAGCGTCGACAGGGCGGAAGAGATGTCACGGCTGCTCAGAATTAGTTTCCATTCGTGACTGCTTTTCTGCACTGGCTCTCGTGTCTGTCGGTAGATCTCTCGAATGATTCTGCGGGTCTGTGTGGAGAACAACCGAAACGACATGCCACATCAAAAACAATGACAAACTGTCGCGTCTTAAAAAGTGCGGCCGAAAAAAAATTGGTTTTTGCTCTCAACCGCCATGCCTCGCATCCTCTTCGTCAGTGGTTTTCACCCTACTACCCGTGCTAGAGACCTGGCGTTCGAGTTTGAAAAGTATGTTGTTCATTTTCCAACTACGGTGTTTGGCGCTCAAAATGAAAAAAAAAGGTTTGGTCCTCTCATCCGTTGCGACGTTCCTGCCCCTCGTAACCCACATGCCAGTCATAACCCGTAAGTCCCTCACTCTTGTCTTTTCAACTGGTGGGCCACTCCGCGCGTGCCTTTCGCGTCTTTTTTATTGATTCGAACGTCGTACGTCGTTACGAATACGAACGAACGAACGAACGAGTCGTGTATATATTTCTTTTTACGTTCGCCCGTCGTACCGTCGTCGATCGATCGGTCGTTCACCATGTCCCTAACCTCTTCAAAAAATCAATCAAATAACAAACGAGCGCTTAACGAACCTCCCCTACTCGATCCTCAGTTATGCTTTTGTGGAATTTAGAAGTACCCGAGATGCCGAGGATGCTTATTACGACATGTACGTCCAACGTGTCTTTTTTTCAAATTTCTTGTGGGCTCATACCTTTGTTCAAGGCATGGAAAGCACTTTGAAGGGTATCGTTTGAGTATTCAGGTATGTGTCTCATATGTTCAACCCCCTGTCATGCATAAAAACACGAAAATTAGTGGGCCAAAAATCCTCCCTCGTCTGTATGGCGCTACGATCGTCGTTCGCCGCCCCCTCCTACGTCTTATAGGAGGAGGTCGAGGTCGCGTAGTCCTAAGCGCCGTGATGACCGTGATAAGGAGCGTGACAGAGACAGGGACAGAGACCGTGAGAGGGACAGAGATCGTGATAAGGACAGAGATAGAGACAGAGACAGAGAAAGGAGGAGAAGCCGTTCGCCTGAGAGAGAGAGGGAGAGAGAAAGAGAAAGGAGGAGGACGCCTTCTCCTGATAAAGATAGGAGGGAGAGGGAGAGTGTCAGAGATAGAGAAAGGGATAGAGAGAGGGAACGCGCCAGGACTCCGCCGCCTAGGGATGATGGATTGAATGGCAAAAAGGATGATTCGGATTGGGAGAGGGAAAGGGAGAGGAAGGATAGGGCTCAGACTCCGCCTTACGATTGAAAAAAAAAAGTGTTGTTGCTTTTTTCCCTCTTTATTTGTTTCTTGAAAAAAAGTTCGATTTGTTGGCCTTGTTGAGAGGCTTATTTTTTTCTTCAGTGTTTATTGTTCTGCCCTTTCGCTTCCGTATTCTCGTAAAGTTGTTCTTGTTCCTTGGCGATGTGTTCTTTTTTTTCCTTGCCGAATAAATATTGCTCACCCTTTGCTTATATAACTTATATAAGTGCCTTAATTTGTCGTAACCGGTCTACCATGAAACCAGCAAAGTTTCTTGCAAGCTTGGTTATTACTTCCACCTCCTTCCAAAATGAGTTTTATCTCAACGTTGATGGTCGATGGGTATACTGTTTTTGGTGAATTGGAGATATGTTTGGAGGGCACGATTGGCATGGTTTCTGTTTGATGATGAGCCGCAAGCTTTGGATAGGGCATTGAATCTTATTGGGATGCATTTGCTCGATAACCACTCTTATGCTCGGTATGTTTTTTTTTTCTTTTTCGGGTTGATAACACCTATGTTTTGGGAGGCAGGTGGCCGCATGCATTTATTTCTTTGCTGTGCTCCAACTCGAACGTTGAACGTTTGAACATTAACCCTTCACTGGGAACGTTATCACCTTTGTATAACGTCGTCGTCGCTGTTGTTGGATTTTCAACGTTTGATGTCGATGGAAAGGTTGTCCGGCCTTGATGCATACGAGCAGAAATGACAATCTCTGTCGGTCAAAAGTCTCGATCATCACCTCCCTCGGATGCACGGGTGGCTGATACTTTCCCGATCTGACCTCGACTCTCTTTCAAAACCTTCACCAACTTTCAACAGGGTTGTTTTTTTTTTTGGTTTCAAAGCTCGCCTTTTCATTTTCAACCCCGCCTAGTTATATTA
>QDKV01004838.1_pt1 | contig 16151 bp, 21 predicted proteins | sample 1861101 | NCBI WGS metagenome assembly QDKV01 (sample SAMN04275158, study PRJNA302643) | Fungus metagenome, whole genome shotgun sequencing project. | isolation source: fruitbody | host: Mallocybe terrigena | place: Sweden | collected 2013 | reverse complement strand
GGACATGTTGAAGTCAAAAAAGACTTACAATAACGTTATACTGCTGACGAATGTCACCTCGTCTTTGCATCCGTCGCACATCTCTTTCCTGACTTGCCCTCTTACTTTGCGAGGCTGGCGCCTTGGGCTTCTTCGAAGCAGAAGGGACGATTGGCCGTTTTTTCAGTTCCATAGTTGAAAATCCAGGTCAGACGACTGATGGCAGCCAGTGAATCCTTCAGAATAGCAACCTTTCGTCCCGAGGCATGTCTACCAGATTCAGACAGGTTGCGTCAGAAGAGGTAAGCAATAAAGAAACTAAATTACATACCAGTTGCTTCTCTACAGAATGCAATTTTTCCTTGCAGCTCCATCCATGAAGCAACTTTGAATACCCAAAATAAAATATGAGACTAACGGATGCACACACCATTCGTCAGTTGTCGGAATCCGTAAAAGTCCTCCTGTTCCTCTTCAAGTTCCCGCCGTCAATCGAAGCGACAGCTTCGCTCTCGGCCCGGCGGTTGAGATTATTCGAATACGAAGTCTGGAGCTGGAGGAGGCTGATGTCCAGTGAACGTAGTTTCACGTCGTGCTCGTGTAACACTCCAAGCAAGAAGTCATCTTGGCGAACAAAGTGGAATTCCGGGACTGCAGGCAGAGTCCTCACCTTTCTTGCCTTTAAGGAAGAATTTGCCGTCGAGTGCGAGTCTTGGATCCTTTTGCATTGCTTCCCAGGTGCCAAACCCATAGAGATATGCCCCAACAAGTAGCATGGAATCATCTGGGTGACCCACCTGCCAGACCAATTTCCTACCGGAATCTTCTACTTGTACAGGTCGTCGACTTCTGATTACAAGATACAAAGGTCGTGGTGTCGAGATAAGACCGTTTCGGGAGAACGTCTGGGTGGTTTCATGGTCTTCGGCAAGACTAAGGATATTGTCCAGATTCATCTCGTCAAGTTTCTTGCACTGTGCTTATCAAACTTGCATGATGAATGCGCAGATGCTTCAAGGGGGGCGACGACGAGAGTTCCGATGACTCCTTCATAATATTTGACGCAGCTTTCTGGGGTTGAATATGTCAAATAGCTTCCCAGATGTGCCAGGAATGGGCTCGCCCCGCCTCCTGCAGGTAGCCCACTGTCTGGTTAACTAAGGAGTTCTTGGACTGGCCAAAAACCGAACAGAGAAGCATGATTTGAGTAACCCGACATGAGTCCTTCGACAACCGTCCGAACAACAGTATTCGAAATAAGTCTCCTCTAGGCCACTCAGTTGTGTCTAAAAAAACGATGAGAAGCTCTGGGAAGACAAGACGTAAAAATTCTTACACTGAAGGGGAGTCGAACCCCTGCCGCTTGCTTGGAAGGCAAGCATGATAACCGCTTCACCATCAGTGTTTGTGATAACTGTGCGGCAAGTCGCAAGATCGACGCGTCATGTTTCCGTCACCCAAATTTGGCCTTACAGAACGAAAAGATTTTCGGAAGTTGGCAGAGAACTCGCATTACAAAATAGCTACGGCTATTATTGAAACAATGTGGTTAATGACTGAGTACCGGATCCCCAGACTTCTGATAGCGGCGACAGTGCACTAACCAACATCAGGGTAAATACTAGAGATGGTGTGAGGTACCTTCTAAAGCGGCAAGTCGATCGACAAGGTCATCCATGACATCTCTGGTGGGAGGTGTGGATGATATATGGTGACCCGAGGATTCACGTCCAACGAGGTTGGATGGATTGTTAATTGACCCCTTCGTCGGGACCAAAGGACTGCTATGTGGTTCAAACCCAGGTGCAATCCTTCTTAATGCATCTCGTTTGCGGCGTTCCTTTTCTTCTTCTCGAGATCGCAAGTATGCTTCTCTCCGGGCGGAGTGGGCAGCGAAAGTAGTCCGGCGGGAGGATTCCAGTGTTAAGATATGAGGTTCAAGGGTGAATGGATAGACAAACTTCGGCCAAAAACTGTGAAAAATAGATACCCGAGCAAATATGAATCCCCAACTCACATAGGCATTTATCGAGTCAGGCAAAGGATGGATATCAGTGGGGATTTCGACCTATAATTACTTTAAAGGATTGCTTTTGGACTTCATTGAAGTACTCACTGGTCTTGGCACGCGCAAACTCGGTGATTGGATGAGTGGAATACTGGAAGCGGCAGTGTATGGGCCTCAGGGTACTTAGTTCGAATTTGGAGGTGTTCGGAAACGGTGCTTACCTTCACCCATATTTTAAATGTACGGCGAGTAAAGTTGTCCGTGACATGTGACGGAGGTCAGCACCGTGACAGTTATCAGGGTGATAAATAGACAAACGGACGAAGCTGAGAATAGCATGAAATACAAAGCGACTCGACACAACAAAACCCTGGCCAACATATGCGTAATGTACAAATGTATCTACTAGTACGGTCTATAATGTCCCTCATGAACAAAACATACAAGTGAAATCAAAACCCTTTCTTTCCCTGTTCCTCCTCCACCACTTCCATCATAAGATCTGGATTAGAAAAACAATCAGCAGTTGAAGGCAACTCCAAATTGACCATCTGACCTCCCCAAACAGCGCTTTTCATCGCCGTCACATCATCAGCATCCACCAAAGACACTGGCCTAAACAGCTGATGAGGATGGAGTCAATCACAGAGTGATGCCATACCTCGATTTGCTTATGTCCATGGAATATGAGCTGTAGTCAGTCCATCTGCTTCTCTGCAGTCTGGATCCAGCGGTGGCATCCAATGCCAAAGAATAGTCAGGTTGGCTCAAGCGAAAATTGGCGGGCGTTGGACTTCCTGGTGAACTTTGCTCCAAACCAGCACTTGCAATATCCCTGGATGACATTGGTGGTGTACTAGGCATGTTGTCAACAACAATCGACGGTATATCTGTCGAAGATTGAGAATTCCCATCTTTTGACATCGGCCACCTGCACTGCTTGCCTTTTTCAAAATTAGCGGCTCGTTTCTGCTCTAAATGCCTTAAGAACTGCCGTCGAAGAGATATGGTCTTTAAAAGAGACCGCACACGATCTAAGTTTAATAGATCGGCGACGAGCTTGTTCGTTTCTGTTCTTGCAACCAAGTCTTGTAGACTAAAAACGACCCAGTGAGTATGATAGGGCAAAAAGGTGGAGGAAAAAAGTTACACCAAAGCTTCAGCATCGACAATGAGTTTATGATGTGCAAGCAGCATTAGCATATTCGTAAACGAGATTCCCAATCCAGGTTCATGGGATATGCTGGCTTCGTGAAAGAGGCGGCAGTAAATTGCTTTTCGCTTTCGGATCTCAGCGTAGTCAATATCATCCAAAATTCGCCCCATCTTAGCCAAGTCAACACTCTTCTTTGTCTGTGACGGATCAGGATGGTCCTTACAGACAGCAAGAATGTTGTAAACGCTGTAATCTGCAGGGTAAATTCTAACTTCAAAGACACCACTCAATCTCTATCGAAAATGGTCAGTTCATCCCTGTCTCCAAAGGCAAAAGAGCTAAGTCACGAACAGAGAAAAATGCGGCGAAGCGATGGCGTTCAAGATAACCAGTCTTCTGATTAGAAAATTCTGCCCAAACTTTTTTGAAGGCTCGCATTTGTTCTCGAGTGATTGACTTGGAACCACTTCCAGAAGCTTGGAAGACATACGAAAAATTTTCAACCACAACACCTAGGGAATAATTCGAATAACCAGCGAGGTGGCAAATATCGCGTTATCTTGCTTACCAACGAACATATTGACGAATATATACTAAAAAAACCATCAGCGGCTGGAATCCTCATAGTAACTATAAACATACCATGCTGAGCAGGTTCCAGGCAATAAACAACGACAAGGCCCATGCGGTGCTGCCGCAATCTGATTCTGTTTCATTCTTCGCGTTGTCCGTGCATCGTGGATACGTCAGATCACTGGTTCGTGATTAGTACTGAATTAATGCACGTTGAAGAAAGAATTTACAAGTCATGCATATATTGGTTCCAACCTTCCCTGTCAAGGTAGAAGATATGAACATTGACCAAAGGAATCAAAATCCTGACAAACCCGGTGCTCTGGAATGATAACATAAGCATTGCATTTCCCAAGGAATAGTAATTCGTAGTAGGGGTCTCCTTGCCGCCCCACTTTGTCAACCCGAAGACTTCGACGTATAAAATGGCAAAAAATATGAACAGAATCATCCAAAGGCCAAGTAAGCTGAGGATCGACGGTAGGCTCGACCTATGACCGGACTGGCATTAGTTAATCTGACCGGGAGCTGTTAAAAAAACCCCTTACACAGCAGTCTTAAATAGCATGTTTAGGCTATTCGTTCGCTCGACAAGCTTGAAGGCGATACTGACAAGGAACAGCTTCTGCAACTGTTGCGACCCGAAGCCACCATTGCCAAATCGCACAGCGAGAGTGGTGACAAAACTTCCAATGGACACTACAATATCAAAAATGTTCCAGCCATTGGCTTTGAAACTCCGCCAACCGAGACCATAGCAGCGAACGAATACATCAACCATGTAAATGAGCATGATCATGAGAAAAAGATCGTCTGGGCAGAAGTTGAGTAACTTCTGCGTACACATGATGAGAGGAACTTACTACGGAAGGTCTCTGCAAAATTTTTCGTGGAGAAGGTTTGCGTCCTGAAATGAAGGTGAAGGACAGTCCAGGTCCAGTCCATGCAGGGAATACTCACATCAGAGCAATAATGTGAAGAACGAATAATACAGTCATCGCTCTTGACCACCAACCATGTTTATGAACCGCTCGGTCGAAGCACCATTTCCGGACAGGACTGGTGGGTCGAACCTTGGGTCTTTTGGAAGGCTTTTGTCTCCTAAGGAGCTTCTGAAGATCGATCCACTCTCGTTGGGTAGTGGTCAAAAGGTCCATTCCAGTTTTCATCCTGAAATTACCTATGATCAAACTAAGCAGATTTGTCAGGTTAACTGGAATATGAGGGTAAAGTTTCAAGTATTTACCTGACGAAAATAGTTAAGACAACGACTGCACCCAACAAATTATAAATCAGGAAGAAGATTGCGTTGGCTGGGGAAGCATTCGCTTGTGGCTGCTGATTCCACCCGGTGATACTATTTGCAACTTGCATGACGTCGATCCAGCCTTCCAGGGAGACAATTTCAAACAAAATGAGGAGTGACGAACGAAATGAGTCAAAACTGAACGAAGTTGATGGAGATGGGTTATCCCAAGCTCGGGGGACCAGGAACCCGAAAGCGTTGTCGTATACGGTATTGTTATATTCACCAACACAGTCACCAAGGCCATTGACACTATTATCGTTGCAAGAATTTAGCCGGCCATTGAAAATGTTCAGTCCCCAAACAGCATACGGAATCATATAAAGAATGGCAAGAACAGCAGCATCCAAGATTCGAACGGCACCAAAAATGATAAGAGTTCCAAAAGTATCACGCATCTTTTCGACCAGTGTAACCAGGCGGAGGGCTCGTAAGGCCTTCAAAGAGCGAGTAAATCGGCTCAAACCGCCAATGAAGATGAGGCCTGTCGTTATATTGACGATGATCCCAATCATGATGATAAAATCCAAGCAGTTCCATAAGGTTTGCAAGTAACCATTTGGAGTGAAGACAAACCCGTCGGCGATGACTTTAATCACAAACTCGACGAAGAGAGTGAAACCAAAGGTAGTTTCAGCAATTGTGAACCATGCCCCGCGCGTAAGTCCATGTTCTAGATAAAAATTGCGACGATATATGGGCGTTGCAATCCCCTCCACTACAATACCGCCGATGACAGTGAGAAGAATGCAGAGTTGAAAGATGGGATGAGCAACTGAAGACGGAGGTGTTCCAAAAATACGATCTCCTCTTGCTGGTTGAACAACCTTTTGACAAAGCTGGCGAAGCGGATTCTTCTGTCCAATGACCCAGAACACCTTATCATATGATGGATGATCGCGTATGAAATCCGCTTTTTGCGCACGATGCTCGTGATATTCATCATCCACTGTATCAGCAACTCCGGCATTCGGATTGACAGAAGCAAGAAATTCCCTTCACATCCATCAACCAGGTGTGCGACTAGATACAACACAAAACTTACAGATGTCGCTCTATTTCTTCATCCAGGGGATCAAAGCTTGGTTCTTGGGTCGGATGTTGTCGCAAAGTCAACGGAATATTATTCGTTTTTGTTTCACCAGCAAACAACTGTTGTAAAGCTGTCAAGGACTTCGAGGAGTAATGTTGTGGTTTTAGGAATCGGGGTTGACGAACAGATTTCTTGGCCTAATAAAATCGTCAAGCAACCGTCGGACCGTGTTGTGGTTCTGCTTACCTTTATCGATTGCGAACGAGAATCAGATCTTGAAATAGTGTAATCCTGAACAAGTGTCTTTTGCATTGGGAGGATGAGGTTGGAAGGCAAGTTGGCCACCCTTGCTGTTTCTGGATTGGCTTTCATCCAGCGATAGGGATTTAAACGCCTTAGCCATGAAACAGAACCATGGCGGGCTTTCTGTTGGCTGTAATAATTTGATGCTTGTTTCCCCTTTTTTTGTTCCTCCGCCACTTGAAAGTTCTCATTAATCACCGCGATGAACATCTGCAAGATGATAACTGCTGAAATGAGCAAACAGCGTAAAAAATGGTGGTGGAATAACTCACAATTGCCGAATAAGAACCATGCCGCGATAAAGAATAGAACAATAACTGTCTGTCCGAGTTGCATTTCCGCCTGTCCGGCGCCATAGAGAATATCTGGCCAATTTTCTGACGAGAATACCTGGTACATAGCGAGAAAAGAATTATACGCCTCTCCAAAGGTGACATATGTGTTGCTTCCAAAGTCTCCGCGGAGAAGTTGAACAGCAACGAGAGCCGCGATATAATTGATAATCAGAAGGAAGAGAACCATATTGGCGATGCCATACATATTACCGAAGACGGCCAGCTACAAACCATAAAATGCGAAATAGAAGTGCTGAGATTATGGGAAATGCTCACCAACAGCGGCTTCATCCGTGGAACAACCAAGATAACTCGATAAAACCGCGCCAACTGAAATATTGTGAACCATGGATAGAGAGCCGATCTCCTTATTACTGGAATTTGGATGATAGTTGACCCAAGGGCGAGTATTGTATCAAGCCAATTATTTCCTTGCTGGAAGAAGGATCGCCACAATGGTAACGCAGCAACTATCCTTAAACCAATCTCGATATCAAAGGCAATAGTTATCGCTAGCTCAGAATAAAATAAGATCAAGTCGTGCATGGGTGAGATATCGACCGTTCGAGTCGCTTGCAAGACAACCTCGACAAGGGCAAGAACAACCCAAACCCATTTTGTATAGCCATAGATGACTTTCATCTGGTTTGATCGTGCAGATAAATTTCGAGCATCGACTACGGTCCAGTCATCTTTGTCATTGTCAAGAGGAACAAGGCTACAGAAAGCAAGTAAGTGTCTTGTCGATAAAAAGTATGCGTTGGAACGTACGGCGCAGCTCCGAAAGCACTTCTCTTCGTTTCTGCGCGAATGGCATCGAAGGTATTCGTAATCACGGCAACAAAAAGGTTGATAATCCAAAAATTGAGGACAATGATGGCCACGATAAAGTAGAGGCAGGAAATAAAAAAATCAGAGTCAATCACGGAATACATGAGAGGTGACCACTATTAGAAATTCTGAGCGTTGCAAACAAATTTGAAAAGGTCGCACATGCATACCCCATTAGCGCCCGCAACAATCACAACCTGAAGCGCTGACGCGTAGATTGCGTCGAAGCTCTCAATACCCATTTTCGGATTTGATAATTCCTGCATCGAATGTCAGTTTGCAGATAACTTCGTTGATGGAAATGTCCGTACCATGCAAGTCTGTCCTAGGGGACATATAAAACCCTTAAAGCCTGGAGAAGTTTCATTGTTCAACTGGATATAGCCCGTTACATCCAACGTCACAGGGTCAATATGACCTCCGCAGAATTGTCCATTGATTAAATGCCTGCCCTCTCCAAGAGTTGGGTTGAGCACGCAAGTCCTGCGCATGGAACCTTTGAATGATTGTACACCAATAATCCTGTACTTTGAGTCAGCATTGTGATTTCCACTTCGAACCTTCACCTACGAGAATAGAACTATAGAGAACAGCACAAAGTAAGCAACTCGTGCGATGAGCGGCCGAGCGATTTTGAGAGAGTGCATGATTGTCTAAATGAACTATCAATAATGCAATCAGGTTGCTGACGAATCATATGACCCACCGTTGTACCAGAAGTAATCGTGAGCAACCTTGCTGTCCTAATGACACTCATCGCTCGAAAGACTCCAACATGATAAATTCCTCTCTCAATCCCTGCCACGGAGAGTCCAAACGTGATCCAAAAACTCGCGATAGCGACGAAGTCGATCCGATTCCAACTTTGTCGAAGATATGGCACGTTCCGCTGCATCTTGTTATGCAGATGATCAATACTTAGACGAAATGGTAACGAGATAGTATCAGATTGAGCTTGGTTGTCCGATCGCATGGCGAGCGAAAGATAGGTCGGCTCGGTAGGCTGTCGAATGGTCGTATGTATTCTGTGTGTAAGTTGCGCAGTCATGCTACCACCACGCAGATGAGCCGCTGTCGATACTGCGGGACTGTTGTATCCATCCTGATATGCTGACCGAGGCAACGCAGTCATCGCATAGGCAGATTGAGGGTGGGCGGAAGGTGGTGGATGAGTTGAAAGAGTAAATGGACGTATCAACCTTTGTTGAATTCGATTCAATTGTCGTGTTATGGAATTGCCTCGGCCCAGTGCGGTTTGTCGGGCCATGTCAGTATTGACGCCAGGATTCGAATTATACGTGTCCAGGTTTGATGGCACGGAAGAGGAGTGTGAGAACATGAATACCTCTGGGTCAAAAAGAAAGCCTGTAACACATATTCGAGCGAGAGCTTCCACCCTTAAAAAAATCAGTAATACTCAAGTGAGAAAAGAAAAAGGCTCACGTAAATACAATAAATAACGCGAAGAGGGCATAGTCCTCCCAAGTATGAAAATATCCTTTAATTTGAGGCGGAAGGGTAGGACCATTCGCAGTTGGAAGGGTGAGTGAAACGGAGGATTGGATGGTTAGAATAATAGCATTTAAAATGATGAGGATAAAGATGAAAGGTTCAGTCAAACTAGAATTCGATGAGCAGGTGGCCAGCGAGAAAGAGGAAGAAACCGGGCATACGGATGAACTAGAAATTTGAACAGTAACAGACGTATTGTACTTTCCGGACCCAGAAAGCCGAGTGCGCGACCTCGTATTGGGAAAATCTGCTTAAGGTCGGGTTGCGTAGGACTGTCCTCGTCTTCAGTGGAAGCTGAATTTTTGTTGGTTTCACCATCCCCCAGCCTCAACTGTCCTTCAAGACCATTATTTGCCAGATTCACGACCCGCAAAGACATCCGTCTAAGGTTCTTCGTCACAGATTTCACCACCGTTTCAGTGGTCTTGAGAGGTGAAACCGGCACATTATATTGCAAGGTTCTCCGAGGGCTTGTGGCACCTTCATACTCAAGATCACCTTCTCGCATGTCCGCATGGGACATATTCGAGGTCAAATGTGCGAGGTCGTCTTCTCGAATGCCTTCATCCGTGTCGTGTTCGGAATTAAAAGGTGATGCAATTAGTGAAACCGTGGAAGACCCCACAGGCGAATTCGGGTCCAAGATTTTGGCTCTTCTGAAATACCGCTCAGAATCTCCATTCAAGGGGTCATCAACGAACATGTACCCCCGACCCTCAGTCGGCATGGCTGATGTCTTCGCCGAGAAATTCCTTGGTGACGTCGATTGCGCGGGCATGTCGAGGTCAAGATGAACGGGTTCCAGACTTGGCTTCGCAGCTTCCTTAAACCTATTTCCCCAGCTGCGACGTCGAGTCAAAGTGGAATCAGAGGGTTCCAGCGACGGGGACGGAGACGGAGACAGTGGTTCTCCAGTCGTCGCTCCAGACAACTCGATTACCGTATTGGCTTGCGACCTAGAGGGAGATGTATAACGCAGGAATTTATCCTGGTTTTCCATAGTTTGAAAAAGAAAGAAGCTTGGGCGTGGTTAACTGCCTCCGGCCCGGCGGTACTATGATTGTGCGCTTGCAAGTAACTCATCTATCATATAAGAGATTTTGACAAAATAACAATATAACTTCTGCCGTAGTTACAGAGCCTCTTACTATCCAACCATACTGCGCTTTCTGCCTCTTAAACGCACTGGATAAATAGTCACATATTGCAGTTGATTTGTGGTTTTCATGACTTACCCTCCTCAAGCCGTCGGTGAAGGGACAACCACTCATTGTCCATAACGTTGGCGTATGCAGCGAGAACGGAAGCAAACATTGGTTCAGAATCAGGGTGCGTCGATCCAAACGCCCGTTCAAGGACATAGAGATCGACTGTTTTGTCTTCTACCAGAGCAGAGTGATAGGAAAGACCGAAGTCAATTAGGACCTGGAAATAATAAGAATCTCAAATTAGAACAGCTTCGCAGGGCTACCAGTTCTGTTGTTGCAATTGGATCAATAGAACGAAAAGCAGGCCGACGGAGCATCATGTTGGAGGTGGTCAAGTCTCCGTGAATAATATCGGCCAAGTGCATCTTTGCGATTTCCGTACCAATGAGGGACGTGAGTGTATCTAGACAGGAGAATGAGGTAAACGTTGACAATAAAACAAACCCACAGCACCCAAAGAGATCCCAAACTCATTCAATGGATTCTGGTTATCTCCAGTAAAGAATTCCGACAGTTCTTCTCCGTCAGATTTCTCCTCTATCGCACCGCCTGGAAGTAGACTCTTCACAGTCCTGCCGTCGATCCACTCAATACCGAGCAATCCTGCGGCACCATCAACCATACGGATTCCAGGTACATTTACACCAGACCTTATAACATATCAATACTGGACGGAAATTCACCTGGTAAGAATATTATATTTGTGGAGAATCCGATGAACGGAAGGCCAATTATGGACGTTTCTCCAGAATTGTATGGCGGCAAATATCAATCAAAGCGCTAGTGGCTTACCGAAGGCATTTAAGGAGCGCTCTTGCCTCACAAGCAACACGAGACTTTGTCAATGATGCATCTAGGGAGGCATGACGGTAGTGCTTCTTGAATCGATGTTTTAATAAAATAGGTGGGGTGCCCGATGCCAGACTCCCTTTATAGACCTTCTGTTGGAACGCAGTAAGTGGTAATTTATCATCAACTCAAAGCACTTGCAGCTTCAGCTCCTTGAGATATCAGTTCAGATGATTCCAAGAGTTTCAGGGAAGACGACATCTTCGTGCAAATGAAGCAGCGGAATGAGCGGGTGGCCCGGACAAATATAACAAAACACTTTTTGGCAGGAGCTTGCGACTCGCGAGTGGATTGTTCTGCATATGTGATCAAAAAACCACATAATCTGCAGTACATAGCGTGAGAAATCATGTTTCCACAAGCTATACTGAGAGTACAACATGGATTTCTAAGTACCAAATTACCTATGTCGAAGAAGTCTTGACTTTGTGATCGAAGCTTTTCGTAAACATTGCTTAAGGCAGGCCGAAGCAGTGGATAGACATTAAGACACCAGTTCATCCACCCAGCTAATTGTTGCCAACTTCGTACATTCCTTTTTCCTTTCCACGAAATCCATTCTTCCAGCTCGTGTTGAAGCCTATGTAAATTGTCGTTTCGAATTCTACAGCATTCCCAATGAAGATTACTACATAGGATTTTTTTTAAAATTAAAGAGCCGACTCTACGTCTTGCCTCCACTGTTCGAATTTCTTCTTTTTTTCTTCATGCTTTTCAATGTAGCGGTTTGTCGCGACCCTTGAATTTCCCCCAAAAAAGAGCATGATATCATCTTCGTCCCACATTGCGTCGTGGTTCGATCCTTCACCTGCAGAGGTTTGCTGTTTCTTGGCCTTCGCAGGAGCAGCAGCCTGGGCTTTCTTACGCTTCCTGATCGCGGGCTTCCTATCATGGACCTTTTTGGATGGTCCGGATGGAATTGGGTCAGGCTTGGGTGGGCGTTTGGCGAGGTCCTCGATCATGTCGGCATCACGACCCCAAAGCTTGACAGCCGCAGCCCCGTAGTTGTAATGCAATAGAAGATCCGAAGGTCTGTTCGATCTAATGCGACTCCCGAAAGTGGCGTCGGCATACTCTTGGCACCAACTTTGAGAATGGCAACCTTGCGTGCGTCAAACGCCGGGTGGATCGTCTTCGTGGCGAAAAAGCCATTGCGAATATCGTTAATATATCGCAAAGTCCACTTATATTATCGCCGCGCTTATGGGGTCTATTTTCTATGATGAGCCGAAACCACTGAAAATGACCAAACGAAAAGGAGGCGATCAGATGGTTGGTTATCAATAGAGGTTTGTGAAACGTACTTCGGAACCCCGCTTAAATGGGATGAGATGTATGCCATCTCCGAATTCCGCCTCAATTCCAGTGTACACACAACATTTGTCTCGCCACAACAAATCATCGCGAAATCTACTGCGAGTCCCTGTAGTTTCGGAAGGTATGGCCGTTCTTGACTTGATAACCTCAATGTCGACAACCGCCATGTCTGATGAATCGAACAGTGCATTCAGCGTTTGACACGGAAGAATATTTACCTGGTTCGCCTGCAGTGACAAGATAGTATATTACCCCGCCCTCAACGTCTCCGTCACTGTCAATCTCATCCAAAATTCCATCCTCATCTTCGACGGCCAGGCCCAGGTCCCCAACGTCAACATCGTAGCCAAGAATGCACCAACCGAGGTATAAAAGATACTTGCGTTGTGTTTAGCTCAACCTACGGATGACGGCTAATGGAATCTCGAGATAGAAGGAATCTGGATGATCTTCAGTTTGCAGGAGTACAGGCATTACTTGAAACTTGAAACTCCGATACAATTCCTGACGGAAGGGTTCATTCAGTCCACTCGCCACACTTAGCCAACCACCACCGAGCAGTCCGAGTTCGGCAAAGACTCATCAAATATGTGCCAAACTCCCCGAAGGACGCATCAGGATCACAGGATAGTACTTGTTATGCTCTCATTAATCTTGCATCATATCTGACACGAACCGTGAAAAGGTCTCCACTAACGGAATCCCCAAATCCAAAATCCCGGCTGATAAACCATATTTTCCGCTCATCGAGTTCCCAAAAATTAAAATCTGTCAAACACAACATCGACCTCGCGTTGCTCTCCCAACTACATATGTTCAACCCTCCTCCGCGTCACCATTCCTTCATAGCACTCCTCCTAATCTGAGCCCATCGTTCTGTATTCCGTCCTTAGAACCGTGCTGAGTTTGCAAGGATAAAAAACTTAACGGTTCAATTGTTAGAGATAACGTAAATAATCAGCAGTTTTTCCCAATCGGACAAGGATAGTCCACTCTATTTTTTCTCAGAAAATCAACACAATATAGATACACTAATGTTATGAATATTGAAGTATAGGATACAGCCATCTGATAGATACTACACGGTAGCCCGATACAAACCGGACGATAACAAAGGGGATCATAGTTCCCAACCCAACTATGGTGTGCCCGGATCAGCTCCCTTTACCCAATGTCTCTGAGTGTCTAGCTCCAAATATCGACCTTCAACGTGTGACTTCAGGTGATAGCAACCAATGCCATATTCTCGAAGAACACGTACACCCTGAAGGCCTTCACTATTTCGATAGTTCTTTGTTTCAATTTGTTCGAGCCCCGCTTTGGCATCCTTCTGGATGTGGTCCGCCTTTTCGCTAGACTTGAGTTCGATCAGAACAGCAGTCTTCGTCTTCTTCGAGACAAGCCGGACATCCACAAAGCCCTCTCCAGCCGACTCCTCGATGCTGACTTCCCAGCCCTTCACTCGGAGGGAAAGCATGAGAGCAAAGAGGAAAACTTGATAAATTCTCTCTGGAGTCTTACGACTTTTGGCACCTCGACCCTTGGCAACTGTCCTCGAACTAAGATGGTGCTGCATAAAATCTGGCCACCTTTGCTGGAAGATGTTTACGGGTCCCTTCGTGCATTCGTCGGCAATGCCTCTGGAAGCTCCTAAGTTGCCTCCGACAGTCTCGACGATCCATTGGACCCAATCATCCATTACCTCTCGATTGGGTATTTTGAATCGATCGCCTTCAGCCTTCACAAAAATTAGAACTGAAATAAGCATTGCAAGGAAACAACATACTGAGGTCATCGTCAAGTAGCCAGCATAATACAGCAAAGTCAATGTTCCATAAATGTCTAATATCGAGCTAAACCATCCCATGGGTATAAGCAACGGTCTCCAAAAATAAGAAGTAGCGCACTTGCTATAGGTGACAGTCTCCTGAAGTACAAAGGAAACCTCCTTATGACATAGGAGTGCCGCAATTTCATCAAGGAAAGAAACATCTTCTGGTATATTTCTGCGTAACAGAGGGTGTTCGCCTATTGAATTGTTAAGTTGAAGAACAAAAATGACCATCACTAGCAAACCTGTTTGGGTCCAAAAATTCCTGATCACACCGTCCTCAAAGGCAGACATGATCGATACCGGGTTGTATACGCTGATATCACCACCAGCGAGATAGGAATTGTAGTGCTCTTTCAGCGCTTTTGGATCCAGTTCAGACTGCGAGGCATCGTAAATCGACCGAGCCACTAGAGATGGGGCACTCACTCCGGACAATTTTTTTAGGTTGAAGACTTCGGCTTCCGTGAACATCAACTTGCCAGCAAAAACGGACATAGGTTCATGTAGTGGATGTTTCTGATCGACAGTTAGGTGGTACTGCGCCGTGCCAGCATCGCGCAACTTACTTGGACATTGTTCAAGCCAGAATACCATCCGGCTTTTGCGGTTGGCGTAACACCAGCTAGAAGCCCATATGCGATATGTTCGTTGGTCTGAATAAGTACATTAGATGTTCCGCTGCCAAATTAGATAAATCTTGGCGACCTTTAAGAGAGCATTGAGTACACCACGGTCAAAAAATTCGCTAGCCTGGATTAATGTCATCAACTTTGAGTATAATCGAGGGCGGGTGTAAAGGACGCACCTGCTTGAAAAAGTCGAATTCATAAGCACAGTTATTTGGCGCCTCATACTCATCAATGAGTACTATAACCTTCCGCCCAGATTTCTTGCCCAGAAATTGGGTCAATAGTACCAAACTTGCTCTCAACGTCGCATGAGAAGCCCTCTCATCAATAAGAGATCGGAAAGTTAACTGGTATTTTTCAGAAAGAGAATCCCAGAGATACTCTTTCCACTCCTCGTAAAGCTTCGAAACCATGCCCTTGAAGGAGTCAAGCATTTCGTCCCAAGAAGTGCCAGTAATCCTCTGTTTCATGTAAGCAGGCACTCTGCACGGTTTGAGAAAACAACGAACCTGGAAATCCAAGAAGATAACTGCATACTTTCCCATGTGTGCTCGACAAATCTCCTTGTTGTTGGCAATATATAACCCGGAGAAGAGATGGCGTAGATCGACACCGTCTTTAGGGATGCCGAAAAAGGAGCTGGATGACAAGTTTCAATACGGGGTATGGAAAGCAAGCAAGTGTAGTCACTTCACCATCTGCAGCATGGTAGATTTACCGCAGCGTCTGGGACGAAGAACATGATCAACAATGCCGCCCATGCGACATTCGACAATGTCTTCAATAAGCTTCGTTTTATCCACCAGAAAGCGGCCTAGATGGTGGCGCATCTCAGGAAAGAAAGGAGTGCACGAAGATGTAAGGCGACCGCCACTGTAGTCCGCTGTTGGAGCACGAATGAGCCTGAAAGACCCTCAAAGAAATGAGCCACTCACGCCCAGTATGTGGCGAAGGGTCTATGTCCAGCACCACGTCACCAGTCCGCGATTTCTTGGTGGGAGGGGGGTGATCGTCGTCATCTGCACCCATAGAGCGTTTTGCAGAACCTCCAGTGACAGAACAGAAAAGGTGTCCGCGAGACACAAGTCAGATGATAGGGGGAAAGAAAGGAAGGCGACATGGTCAGAGTGGTACACAGGGACAACAAATCCTACTCACCCTATCAGGAGGAGGCATTTGGACGATTATGTGTAGACAATCCTGTGGAAAGAGGGTCGATATTTTCTGAGAAGGGCCTGGTTGTGTCGCAACCTCGGCGAGATTCGATAATTTTAAGCT
>QDKV01004839.1_pt1 | contig 16185 bp, 12 predicted proteins | sample 1861101 | NCBI WGS metagenome assembly QDKV01 (sample SAMN04275158, study PRJNA302643) | Fungus metagenome, whole genome shotgun sequencing project. | isolation source: fruitbody | host: Mallocybe terrigena | place: Sweden | collected 2013 | reverse complement strand
TACATCATTTTTCGTCGCTATTTATATCATCACACCCTTTATGATCGGAATTTCCCACCCTCTGGGGTCCACAGTGATCATCATTCGTATATTCTAACTTTTGGCATAGTTTATAGCCATTTATCATACCTTGGAATTGTGATATGTCGCTTTTCGTATGCACAAAGATGTAAACTTTGCCTTGCTGCGATAACTATCGACTTGCAAACTTCTTGACTTGGTTAGTTCACCAAATTGCCTAGCTTGTGTTTGCTCCGCGCCCATACATAGTTCGAAGGTAAACAATCAAACTTGTTTACTAGAAATTTGCAATGGTGGGCCACAGGACAAAACGGCAGAAAGCTGCAATGCACAAATCATATGTACCTGCCCTCGAACACATGCAACATACCAAACTCGACAATGTTTTGGCAGTCGCATACTCGATCCCTGTAGCTATGTTCGTGGATTGTCGTCATTCATAAAGCAAATCGGCCAATACGGATTTTATCGTAACGAGATTCCATTAAGGGAGTGATGTGGGAGTGATGATCGCACTGAAGCGGTGTTTTGCCTTGCCAGTGTCTCGAAATACTACCCGGCAAGAACAAGGTACAAAATAAAGTGAACCTCGACAGACCAATAGACTCGAGCTCAACCGAAGCTTTTCGTTTGAATCTGCAATATGTGGCGCCCAACATCTTGGAAGTTGACGGTCTCAATTTTTCAATTCCGAAGCCGTTAGAACGTGCAGGACAATAGCCGTCAGATAGGTTGCATTGGACCAAAGGTGACAGAAACTTGAAACAACTGATAGAATTGACGCGGCAATAATTTATTTAACCGGTTACAGTCGGGTTGAAAAAGTTCTCACACTGCATATAGTAATTTTGTGCCATCCACCGACAATTGTTGGTCTCGTCTCCAATTCTTTCCCTTATTTTAGCAGTAACACCGCACAGGACGGCAGAACCACTGGTGGCTGGAGGCTTTCAATAGCTTTCTTGCTTTGCTGTCTAAGTTTTCTACTCTTTATTTTGTTATTTCAGCTAGTCATGACTGTACCTGCCCGACCTGCTTTGCCGTTGTGGGATGAAGAGGTAGTGCCAGCGTTGAGGAAACGTACGTGTTGTTCCTTTTCTACTAAAGTATTGTACTTGACATCCAGTAGGTCTGGAGAGCGAAAGCAAGACGTTGGCACATAAACTATCAGCTATATCTCTACCTCTAGGTGAAGAAACCAAGAACGCAACATTCTCAGACAGAAATGTTAACCAAAAACAATTACCTCCTCCTCCTGCTTTGCCGCGGTTATTTCATACCTCTGAAGACCAGAAGAACCAGTCCAGCAAACAGTCGTCCGACCATATGACAATCTCTGCTACAACCATTGTTAATGGAACTTCCATGAAGGTTTCCAGGTCGCCCTCATTGAATAAATACCAACGTACACGCACGTACTCCTCTCCCTATGCCTCAGATTACTCTGATAATCCCACGAACGGAAACGCGACACCCAAGTCAAAATCCACCGAGGCATCCCGTTTGTTTCCTCATCGCACTACGGATGTAAAGCCTACACGAATACCCAAAGTTGCTCGTCAAATGACTACTCCCAATACTCCCAATACACATCGTACGAATGGATATAACAGTCACAATACCATTGTCACGGCCTCTCAGCCTCCGGAGCTCCCATATCGGCAGGCTTCGTTGGAGTACCCTCGGTCAAGCCAGCGGGACGCTGTTATTCCGACTTCTTCCTCGCGCTCAACGTTTGACTTACCAAGAAGTGCTAATATTAAGACCTTTATGACAGGTCTTCTGCAGGAGTCCCCACCGTTTCCTACAGACACGACTATGTCGTCCGGATTGTCGCAGCAGAACGAAGATACTCTGCGACCGTCGGTAGATTCAGAGGAGCGGCCGTATGAGCATTGGTATAGAGGAGAGGTGTCGAGGAATGGGGGTGTAGGCGAATTGAAAGTGGGCCGGAGGCAGCAGATGCTCGATATTGCCAACTATGGACATCTAATCAGGAATCAAAAGATGGCAATAACCAAAACACAACCTGCAAGTATCTTGGATGAATCGTATCAATACCGTCGGAAGCGGGCAGGCAGTATCGGCGGTTTGACGAGGAAGGAGCGAGATAGTCTATACCTCGATGAGGAGCATGCCGATGAGGTTGAACGCGTACTCGACGAAGATCCGCCCACAGACTTTGAGAAGGAAGACACTCATTCTATAACGGGTGAATTCGATGATTCTACTCAACCTGTTGCATTCGCCTACGTTCCCAGTGAAGCAGATATCCGGAATTCAACGGCGAGCACAGCGGAACAGTGGACGTCAACTGTGGGTGCACACGAGTTGCGCAGTGTAACACCGACACCTCTTGCCCGGCCTTCATCACGACAGACCCAGAATCTGCCGCCATCTCGAATACCAGGGCCGTCCTCGAGGCGTTCTTCGGATTCTCGTTCCACTGTCAATAACAACAGCACAACCTCCTCAACTCCTGTACCCGTAACGCGGACGAAAAGTAGCTCTCCCGAAACCGTATCTCCTGTACCTGGTCCTTCATCGTCTATTAGTCTACGGATGCAGGCAGTCCCGAGTAGCACTACCAGCAGTCCGGCTGCTTCCACATCTAGCACACCACAGAAACGTGGCATTTCGCCACCAGTAAAGAAGACACGTCCCCCCGTGAAAAAGGCGAGGACAATAGCGGGGTCAAAGAGGGATAACAGGACAAGCGTGGCAATGTATCCTACAGTGGAAGGAGGGGAAGAATTGGCAGATGCCATTCCTTCATGGACGCAACCTATACAGAAGGAAGGAAATTGGGACGAGGTGTGTTTCTTTTTATTCAACTTGTTTTCCTAGATGGACTTCGTTCCGTCATCCACGACTTTGTGCTGGTGTCTTCTCAGTATGATCATATTTAATTAAATTCTTTTCCGTATTTCCTCGCAGGTCGTGTTACCTGTCGTGGCTCGTAAGAAGGGTCTTGATGGATATTACGAAAGCGCGGATGGCAGCCCACAACCGAAGAAGCCCATAGCAGCGGAAAAATTTGTAGAGCCGGTGCGTTAACTACCTTTGACACCTACCCCATTTACTAGGTTACCTTCTGTATTTGCATCTTTGACTAACAAACTCTGGCACTGCATTATGTTACCAGGCCCCGGGTACTTTCGGTTTCGATCACTCTAAATATCGACCTCCACGCGACAACGACGAGTTCATCCCCATGGACGAGTTTGGGCGGCCTGCTGAAGAACGGCAGGAAAGCGAAGAAGAAAAACGATCTGCCAATACTCCTTCAACCCTGCGCAAGGAAGAAAATGCATCAGTGCGGATACCGCGCAGTACTTCCCCTGTGCCCTTTTCTCAATATGCGCCGACAAAAATCAAGGTGGTGCACTCTGTCGAGAGTGCGCAGCCGCAACAACCATTGCCGGAAGAGGATCAGAATGGAGCTGGTTGTTGCAAGTGTGCTATCATGTGACAGCCTGGAGAGGCGATACATGACTTTTTCCACCTTGCCTGTCGTTCTCCTTTCCGACTTAAGTCGTGCATCATACTCTTTCGGCTGCGTGTTTCATCCTTCTGATTATGCATCACATTAGCAATTCTCCTATGCTTTTTTTAACCGTTCGTCCCTTTTCACATGGGATTAGCGCCAGTTGGGCATATTCGTTTCAACTGCCCCTGTTAATTTTTGACCTCCAATTTTGGTGCATTGCCTTTTCAATATATCTCCGATGCGGCCGTTAAACGTTAAACGTCGTTGCCAGCGCTACCAACACCTTCTTTTCAAATCTTACACTCCTAACATCCTTTCTTATACGAACTGGTAGTAATACGCATTCTTATCAGGCCACTTTTGTTCTATGATCATTTTCCGTGGATCTATTCTCTTTTTTTGTGTTCCCTGCGATCTATCATACCCTGCAATAGCTACTTCGATGCACCAATGCACTACTTGGGTGCGCTTGTAGGTTCGCGTTTGTGTTTGTCAAGCGAAGGCCTTGACACACCGATTTTCATCATAAAAACCGACGATCATGTGGCGCATCAATGGAATTTCCTAACTTGGACCTTCCACATCAATGTTAAATTTTCGATCACTGCGGCCGCATCTTGTAACTCTCTGTAGAAATACCAGGCTGTGGATATTTACGCTCTACTCTAACAATTCTTTCCTCGGAACAACTCCTTAGTCTATGTAATGTACCAAGTACAACCATGTTTAGTCTTCATATAAGCTATTCTTGATGGAGTCGAATCTCGGAAGATCCTGAGATGTCTTCTGCATATCATTGCTAAACAATATACAAACACGGAGATAGTAGCGTTGCCTTCGCGATGCTACCTCTACTGACCAAAAACGCTCTCCCGAGTTGCATTATTTTTTGCCCAGCTCAGTTGAAAAAAAGAATCTGTCACTGTACTGTATCCCGAGTATATAACCGGCATCACAGCTCCAAGTCTGAATAATGAGGGAATAATAGGATGTGTTGCAAATGGTAATATTATATGTCAAAGCAAAAGTCATTACCAAGAGGTTGTCCATTATAAAGTTTATTGTATGACTCGCAAGGAGTGGCTGTCCGATCATCCAATAGATTATAGATCGACTGATCTTTTGCTCTTACGAATGTTTCATCGCGCAACTGGGACTCTTTGACTTAATAAAGGCGTAAACCCTAGTAGCGAGGAGTACGGAAGAAAATGTCGACCGACTTTGTCAGATCAACCGACTTGAGGGAGTCAAAAGGAATATATAAGGCCAGATGGGCATATATGTATGTGTTAGTCCGCATTTGGAAACGACATTCTGAGGAGGAAGAAAAATGCCGGGCGGAACAGACACAAAAACAAGGCGACATCAGTAGAACTAATTAATATATTATCTTTGTTCGTGAATCCAAATCACCCGGCTTTGTCGGGAGTTCCTGATAATCACATACAAACACAGTTTTTTTTTTTGGGTAGTTGGCAAACATATCGAACCTGAGCGCAAGTAACGATGTCCAGCGGTGAAGAAATTATCGACTCGCACGTATCTCTCTCTCAATGTCGAAAGGCTGTCGAAGCGTTGCATTCTCACGAACTCAAAAAGCAAAACAACTTTGAAGAAATTCAAATCTTGCCCGCGAAAGAGCAGCATATCTGGCTGAATATTACCGTAAAGAAGATATCTCCTACTTACAAACTGAAGCCACACAAAATGTACGTCGTCGATAACCCCTCATAGTCCGTATCTTTGATCAGATAATTTTGCAGCCCTATTGTCCATTCTCTTATTGACCCTCGAGCGACCCCCGTATGCTTGATTACGAAGGATCCCCAACGGGACTACAAAAATCTATTGGAATCCCATAATATTGATTTCATTTCGCGAGTCGTCGGAATTGAGAAATTGAAGGGAAAATTTAAAGCTTTCGAGGCACGGAGAATGTTGTTGAAGGAAAATGGGATGTTCCTGGCTGACCAGCGTGTCATTCCTTTGTTGCCTAAATTGTTGGGCTCAAAGTGGTTTGAGGCCAAAAAGTAGGAATCTCTTTGTTGTTTCAAGTCATTACTGACAGCAGGTAGGCAACCCATTCCTGTTTGCCTCACTCGTAAAGATCTTAAAGGCGAGCTAGAACGCGCATTGTCTTCCACATATATGAATCAAAATAGGGGTACCTGCACGTATGCAAAAAAACAGTTCACGCTTCATGCCGGTTTTTAATTGCTCTGCAGATCAATCAAAGTTGGGAAGATGTCTCAAAAGCCAGCTCAAATCGTAGAAAACATCAGTACTGCAATACCCGCCATTGCGAAGACCATTCAGGGTGGTTGGGACAATATTCAAAGCCTCAATATCAAAACGAATCACAGTGTTAGTTTGCCAATATGGTCCTGCACATTAGACGACACAGAAGGTGGTAGGTGGCATGGATTACAAGCAAAAGGGGACGGGGAAGACGTAGGGGACGAAGAGGACGCATCGGAGTTGAAGCGTGCGACTGCGCAGGCAAGGAAAAGGCCGTCAGATTCTGAGAAGGAGGAGGAGGAGGATATGAAGCCAAGGAAAAGGGCTAAGGGTGAAGATCATGGGGCGAACGTGAAAGGGAAACTCCACTCGGTCTCAACATCTCCGATCTTGCTTGATTTGGTGGTTTCTCGTCACCAAACCCAACGGCGAACAAAAGAACCACTGCTTTCAGCAAAGTCGAGTTTAAGCGACAATACCGCTCCGCCCATAAAGGAATCTAAATCGGTTGCTGCTAAAACAGGGCGCAAGAAGACTCTCAATATTGGCGAGACGAAATCTCAACCCCCGTCATCTACCTCTATCGAAGTCCTTTCTAATCAGAGATCAAGTGATACTCAACCGTCTCGGTCGGTTTCCTTGCGGAAAACAAAGTCTTCTTCTACCGTAACAACTTCGTCGAGATCGGACGGCAAAGCAGGCAAAAAGGAGAAGAGTCGCAAAACCTCGGATATTAAGCCTGCTAAACCTTCTCTATCGAAGGAGATTAAACAAAAACATTCCCTTGACCTACTGGAGAGGAAGAAGCAACTCGTTATGAAAACGAAAGGAAGGAAGAGTGTGAAGAACGCAATGCTTGGAAAGAAGGTTGCCCAAGGGTAATACATAGTACAAATCATATGTTGTTCACTGTACACGGGCCGGGCGGCTATCAGAAGATTACTTCAAACTTCACTTGTCGTTAAGCAAAAGCAATGTCAGGTACTTCAACTAAGGTGTCTATTCCACACCCTTTAGATCACTCCATTAGCTTGGTTGGCGTTCTCGAACAACCTGAACCTGGTGAGCCGATTCAAAGTCGGGAGCTAGCATTGGTGTGTCATTGCAATTTCTTATCATTCACTCCATGATCAGCTCATTCTCTGGTAGATTCTGCATGGTACGATAGGGTCAGCATTACCTTTTCTCTACATACAAAAGAGGGAAGGTCAAATCAGATTCAATCGTCCGCCATCTTCTCCTCAGGCATAAGGACTATCTTTTTCAGAAGAAACTTGCAGGTAAATTACCGATGGACTCGTTTCGATTTGATTTCCGGTAAGCCCGGTTCAGTTAAGCACCCCGCGATGATCAGACCGTTGATTCAACTGCTTACCCCGTGCTTGTTTATTTTAACATCTAAATTCATACCCGCATTTCCCATCGTGTTGCCGAACCACTTTCATTGTAGCGGGAATCATGAATCAGGCGGCGAATGGAATTACGGTGGCCTGACAAAAGATCTTGAAGATATCCAAACCGTCGCGGATTATTTGAGCACAACATATGGATACACCATTAAGCTTGTTATTGGTCACTCCCGTGGGTCAATAGTCTCTTTTAGATGGCTTTCAACAACGCAGGATGGTCGAAATGTGCCGGCTTTTGTCAACATATCTGGCCGTTATAGGATGACTGTGAGTATTCCGACATTCACCTTATGCAAAACGACCAAGATCCACATACTATTTCAGAGGGTTATGGGTATTGAACACCTTTACAAAATTTGTATATCTTCTAACACCTTCCGGCCGTGCAGAGTCACCCAATGTCGCTTCCTGGCAGAAAGACTTTGCGAAGCAGGGTTACTCAACTTGGAATACGACTGTCGCTAGACGCCAATTCTCTGCAACTGTTACACCGGAGGACGTCCAGAAATTTTCTGACTGGGATACCTCCTTCGTCTGGGAGAAATTTCCTCAGGAAACAGATGTCTTAACCATCCATGGGCTATCAGATGAACTTGTGCCACCGTAAGTCGACACCTTCCATGGCAATGAAAATTTTCCGAATATACAATCATGTTTACGACAGGTACGATGGGTTGATTTATGCTGGTGCTCTAAGTAGTCGCTCACCAGGAACGCATTCATTGCATCTTATGGAAGATGCCGACCATATTTATACAAACCGCCACGAGGATCTAATAAATACCATTCTTGATTGGTGGAACTTTCGTCAAAAAGGAGAATTGGTCACCGGAATATGGATTCCTGGGGTGAAGAATAAATTATAGAATCAAAGTATGTAAACTGTTCTGGTCGTAATCTTTGTTACCACAATAGCTTTAAGAATATCTGACGCATCAAGCCGTGATTTCTTGACCTAGGACAGAAAAACGAAACCGCCACCAAGCCATCAACACACGTTGCCAGAGAGTAAACTCTTCTATTTCTTTTCTGACGGTCGAAGGTCATATTGAACAGCCTTCCGCCTCTTTAAGTCAGCAGCCTCTGTTTTGGTGTTTTGATCCAATTAGCTGTGCAGCGCCGTTGGTGAGCTCGGGGAATTGAACGAGATGACTCGGATCTGTCCTACTTTGGATCTTGATTGCCTCTCCTGGCAAGTGTACACCTCACTCGCTTACTTGTTCGCCCTCATAGCGAGCAGCTTTCGGATTCGTGGTATACCCAGCAGATGGGAAAAGTCTAGTCAAATTACATGCAAATTAATCAAGTACACTTGTAGTGGTATACGTCATAAATAAATAAATAGAGGATAAATGTTTGAAGAATAAATATATGAGGTGTATGACAGATGGAATCAAAATGTCAATGTGGAAAGCGATGAAGATATTATGCTACAGGATGTGTTGAGGAAACGCGGATCATTGAAGTCCAATTGTCATCGAGACATTTTCTTCTCTCCGTAAGGATGGCTTGAAGGTGTGGTGCAGTGATTTTGGTGTGATGTTTAATGAATTGTGGGAATGGTCCGCGGATTAGCTGGGACGGTGTTAAGTTCGAAGTCGTGGACGTTATGGCTATGACAACGTCGCGCGCGGTGCGTATGCGCTTAGAAGAAAGTGGGGGCATTTTCAGTAGCACCCCCTTGAATGGTGGTAGAGGTGCCTTTGGGTTTGTCAGAGCCTTCTTTGGGTTTGTTGCTCATGATGGTGAGCGGAATATGTTGTTCGTTGAGTAGGTCGAATAGATACGAGGCAGGGAAGAGTTGCCTGTGGCGAATGCTCGACTCGAGGGTGATGGAGATTTGAGAAAATGAAGGTCTGTATTTATATAACTAGAACTGCACCGATAGAATTTGGACCGACAATTGACTCGAATCTCGGAAAACCCGACACGGGTCCGTTTGGTCCAAGGTTATGTAGAAGCTCATCTCACGAAGACAGATAGCGCACGGCCAGATCTAGGCAATTACATATTGCTAATCAAAGGAATAGCTTGACGCCCGTAAAAGAGATCATCAGCAACGGTATCATCCGTCTCAGAAAATGGATGACACATTGGCAATTACCTGTCGCTTTCTCCTTGCAGTTGGTGCATATCACCGGCCTCGTAAGTCATCTATGCCAGGCACACTTACACAGCCTTTGACTGATTTTTCATAGCAGGTCACTCTGCCGTCAGCCACGGAATTTCTGCAAGGGCAAAGACTTACAGATTATTGCCTCAGTTTTGACCTCTTTTCGACCTGAATTCTTTTCCGAAACACAGAAGGGTCATAATCGGTTCAAAAATAATACCAAAACACTTTTCTAGACTTTGATATGGAGCCATGGTCCAATCGTTAGATGATGGTCTTCGAGACAAATATTGCATGCCAAGTTCGGCTTATTCCGATATTATTCCTGTGCATTTTTTTTTTACTCTTGAAACGACGTTAGTTTGCCCAAACATTGCCACAATCTTCAGTTCAAGTTTTTGAATCACCACGCCACCAGTCCAAATATCCGGTTTCGTTGATAATACCCCCATACTTGTTCGCCAAGTGACTCGTTTGGTCTTTTGTTGTGTCGGCGATGTCTATTGCCCGCCAAAAATATCCAAAACAAGTCAAGAGGTAGTTACCCTTCTGAGGTTCCCGAATCGCTGTAGATGCATATGGTCCTCTTTGTTCGAAAAATTTTTTGTCAAAATGGGCGGCGCGCATTTTCACTTCATAATCAAAGACCCTGACTTTTCAATTGCCAGCAGCGAGTCCGCAGACATCCTGCATCAAAGTTAAGTCGACTGAGAAAGACCACCTCAGTTGTGAATTCTGTATGGGTCCGTCTTTTTGCTCCGAAACAAAACTTTGCCTGAACTATTATGGTCACGTACCCGGCGTTTGATGTTATTGGTAGGTTTACCGGTTCTATTACCTCTGCATCTTTCACCTCCGGGATTTGTGATTTTCAACTACAGCGGACAGTATCAAGAAAAGATGCAGTCAAACGAGTAGGTTGAGGCAGTTTTCATCAGGTCGTTCGTTTCGGTCAACTCGGTGTAACAGACCTGTTGCTAAGCCCCTCTTCGTCCCACTCCTGTTTTACGCTCTCAGTTGCAGACTCGGCGCTGTTATTTGCCTTGTTTTTTTTTTTTGCGGTGTTCTGTTGCAGCTATGCAGATATTTCCGTCTCTAGTCAATTCCGATAAATACCTTGGACGTCGACGTTGACGGCGTCGTGTCAAATTATCCAGAGAGTTTTCGCTTTAAAAAATTAATCCAACACTCGATCCATAGTTTACAAATATGGAAGAGGGCCCGTAAACTATCTCAACGTTTGTAGGCCGTTCCTTTCCAGGTTACTACTAGATCCCACCAAAAATTGGGCACACAACTCGACGGACTTCAAAACCGCAGGACGACTATCTGGTGGATGTCATTTTGCAACAAGCCGACTGACAGCATGGAATACTGACAAACAAACTTCGATAAGCAGAATGTCCAAAACCAGAACAGTTATCTGTGTAACGTATGTCTTATTCCTGGGTTTTGCCAGCTAAACCTTGATCCATTCTCGGAATTTTTTAATCCAGCCAAAGCCGCGATTATGTATCAAAGGACATGAACTTGACAGATTATCGATTCCTTTGGATCAACTTTGGGTTAGGGGCCAGACATTCAGTGATCGACAGCGGCCACTGCCAAAAGGGGAACAAGCTTTAATAATAGGACGTGCACAACAAATGTGCATCCACACATAATATGCATTTGCACAAAATATGAGCATACTTGTCGTGCATTGGACACTCAAGGAAGCGTTTTTGTTCTCTATAATTGTATAGTGGTACTACTTTGCATTGTGCCATTGATTTGGTATCAATTCTGAGAATCCACTAATCTGGTGGTTGAATGCCAGTTGTGTTCAGTGAATTGGAAGTCCGAGAGTCTGGCCTCTGGCAGTGAGTCACTGACGACTACAAATGGTTAGCTCCTCATGATACTAACGAGATCCCAAAATATATTGCAGAGTCAGTAAATTTTAGACATTAAAATTTAGCCCAACTACATATGACGGTCAAAAATGCCAAACGCCTAGAAAGACATCTGAGTCAATGTTCGGATCTTTGATGACTTATACATACCAGAACGCCGCACTTTTAAGTTTCCAATTCATTTATCTCTGTGGTGACTAAAACAACGTCTGGGTATACAGGCAGCAAAATTACCTTGGAGAACCAATAGCAGGCTGATATAATACGTCCAATGGCAAAAGGCCGTATTTTTAGATTTAGAAAAGATTATGGCCGAACAATTTTCTGTCAGCGACTTAGTGGAGTTTGATTGTGGCGTACTAAATTGGCATAAGTTACGGAGCCTTCAGCACCAATCCTCGCTCTACGGTTATTATCCGGAACCCGTTAACACCATAATTACGTGAGACCCCAGAGTAATGGTTGATGTCTTGCGTCTTCTGAGGTGAAGCAAAGTCGAGACTGCTGGGCTTCCGTGTTATAATAGTGCAAAGCTACTTGGGTTACTGGCATAATTTTGGGTCTTCTAAATGGTTCTCATAACATGGGAACGGACAAGATCGTGGATGTAGAAAGGATTATTTCCATGTTGTATGTATTTGGTTCTTTGGGAAGGCACTAGTGTGACAAGAAGTCGCGAGCGGGAAACAAAAAACGAATCGTATTTGGAAACTAATTTGTGTGGCGGAGTTGCCGTTAAGAGTCCCATGACTGGTGACAATTGGGCGCTATCAAAAGAAGAAAAATCACAACTTGATCCATAAATGGTTAAGACATGTCTAAAAGAATGGTAACTCTTAAGCTTAAGCCGCCATTTGGGCGCTCGTGGAAATTGATGCATCAATGACGAGATGAAGCCGCGCTTTCAATTTGTAAGCATCAAATTCAGACTCTATACACGTTTGGGAAGAGAGCTCGGGAACTCATAGTAGCTGGAAATAAAACATACTCTTAAGACTATAATAAATTTGACTGATGGACAACATGTCAGTTGATGAATGAAAATTCATCAAACCTGTTCTTTTTGTCTTCCATTTTCTCGATGGGCTGCTTGTCTGTGTCCATGGGTAAACCTATCGACTAGAATGACAACGCAAATAGATAGGTTGAGAGACAATCGCTTCATAAATGTAGGTTTTAATCGGATCGTCGCCCATTTCACTCATAATTTTGTCGAGAAACCTCCTCGCGGTAGCTGGGGAAAATTGTTGGAAACGAGTTGTTACTCTGGAACACCTTACAGAGAGATCAACTCTGCTTGATATTCGACGAGGTAGGATAGGTGCAAGAATTTATGGCGGCGCCACTCGTGTAAAAGTCAGCCGTCCCTCGAAGCGAACTCACGAACTAACTGTTCATTAGAGCCCGAGTTCCATCTAGAGCCAAGCAGTCCAAGTTCCTCATGATTACCACATTTGACTGGGAATATTTTTTAACAGTCTCAGCAAAGTCTACTGTTTAGTAATCAATCGAATGAGTTGCATGCGCGTGCCAACTTGGTGGCAAACACGCCTACGCCAGACACACCTGCACAAGGACACCATCATTCTTCTTTATTTGGCACTTATACTTGGAAGGCTATTCCAGGCACAGGTCGGGTAACTACTAACCGGTCAGGGTAATGAGGTTCAGCGAATGCGACCTTAATCAGGAATCGAGCACTCTCCCCGCCACTTCGAATTCATTCTCATTGGGCACTGATTCTATCATTATTCCTAAGAACTCGACATTGAGTACGGTCGAAGGGCCTCGTGGGGTGGGATATGTGCCCTTGCGTTGAGATATGTCCATTCTGGAACCAAACGCCTTTACTAGACCCCGCATGGAAGTCTCTAAGATAAAACAAGACAACGTGAGCACACCATGATGAGGATCGGCTTCGGCGTTGGGACTTTGCCGATCTAGACTCTCGAATCTCGAAGGGTCCTTTTTCATCCCTGCCAAGCGTTACGCGCATATCTCTGTGGATAGAGATTTCTTGCTGGTCAACTAATTTTAGTAAATCATTCCCACGACTCTCATATAAATGTTAAAATTTTTTTTTCACCCCATTCACTCTTTTCACCAAACGTGAGTCTCATTCTGTTTTTTTTTTTGGATAGCATTCTGCTGCCCTACATATTCGATTTGAGATGACAACGCTATGGTTCGTGTTTCCTAGAAGCGATTAGACACCGCTGCTCCAACGTGCAGAAACCAAATAATTTCCATTCATGGCTTTCTGAACTTTCCTCCCCCCTTTTTGTTTTTGTGTACCGCATTTGGCCGCGAATGTTTAAGGCTGACATACTGCTTTATTTAAGGTCGATTGTTTGCACTGGTGTAGTTGCAGACTTGGATCTACAGATATTTTCGTCTTGATTGATAGAGGCTTAAAGATGAAACAGTTTACTGGTCTATTTGTTGTCGCCATCTTCATCATTCCTATACCTGTGATATTCTTGGGTGCAGGTGCATTGCCATGCCGTCAAGATTCCATTTGGCTATGCACCACTACTATTTTGCAGCAGTGGGTATATGGATCACAATCTTGTTACTTGATTACCTTGGTCAAACATTGTTCTTTTTCTTTTCTTTCCCCCTACCAATCAATTGACTGTCTCCACCAAACAAAGAAGTCAACATTGCGACTTGATGAGTATCAAACTCAACAGGGTAAGTAAATGTCGTAGAATGTAAGTCCTCGGAGTGTCTCTAGGAAAACCAAATATTATCTAGGAATTGAGGATAGCTTGCTGCTGTGCGACAAATGTCGTTGACGCAGCGGGGCATCCAATTCCAGGACCACGAAGATTCTGAAGTGTAACGAGGGCAGCATTGATTCTCGCAAGCCTCGAAACCTTGCCACTGTCCGTGGGGAAAGAGACAGCAATGCCAGTATTGTTGACAGCATGACTGGCGACAACGTTATCATTCAAAGACTAAAAATGAAAGGTGTGCGATTAGAAAAGCATTTGAGGAGCGACAGAAGTTGCAAAAAAAAAAGAAGAAAGAATTACCTGGATAAAAACACCCCGATCCGGAGGGCAGAAACAAGGAACCTTGACAACTTTGCCGGCTGCGTTGGTAATCCCATCGCAGTCGCCAGAGCCAGTTGGATTCAGGCCTGCCTGGTGACCGAATTCTGGAATGAGCGCAGGGTCAACTCCAGGCAAAGGTGAAGGAGCAGCAGGCGGGGCAGGCGTGGAAGTATCTGTTCCCGCTTGGATTGCCTTTAACTGAGCAACGAATGTGGTAGATGCAGCAGGGCATCCAGCACCAGGGCCACGAAGGTTTTGGAGTGTCACGATGGCAGCGTTCATACGTGCAAGCTTCGAGGGCTTATTGTTGTCTGTTGGAAATGAAACCGGGATACCTGAGTTATTCACTACGCGGCCTGCATCGACGTTGGCACTCAGGGACTAAGGACAAGAAGGAATATTAAAAATCATACAAATTGTACTACAACTCACCTGAAGGAAGTCCGCACGGGTTGGAGGACAAAAGCATGGGATCTTGACGACCACTCCTGCAGGGTTTGTAATTCCATCACAGTCGCCTGTCCCAGTCGGATTCAATCCGGCTTGATGACCAAATTCGGGCACGAGAGTGGGGTCGACATCGCGGCCAACGAGAGGGACGTTGGGTGCTGCCAGTACCGGAATGACAGCAAAAGAGAGAAGGACTGTAATTGAAACGATCTTCATAGCTGCTCGTAAAACGAAATCCTCGTGTTGAACGCTGAACAACAATGAGAAATGAAAAAGATGAAGGACCTCCAAGTCAAAGCAAATTGGAAAGCGTCTAGCGCACAGAAAGAAAGACAAATATGGAGGAAACGACCCCCGAAAGAAAATGGGTTGACAAAGAGAACTGAGAAAGTAACTTTGAGCATTTGACAATTCGCTTATGACCGCCAAATTAGCTCCGGTCCGAGTCTGTCCCTACTGTCAAATGTACAATAAGGTGTTGACTACTACCATAATTTTCCCATCTTTTCGACACTGAGTACAAGGTCGCGAAGACGAAACGAATACCCTTGTAAGAACCGCTCCTTTTAGTGATCGATAATCGGATGGACGTGGCACACTTTCTGTGTAGATTCAGCTGTCCGCACTTAAGAAGGCTGGGATTTTTTTCAAGGAAATGAAATCCCACTTGCAAGCCGAAACTTATCCTATCCATTTTGTCTCTCGAGTTCAAGCTCGACTCGAGAAGCAATGAGAGTGCTATTAAAACCCTATATAAAACCCAAATTTTACTTACTTTCGGTGCTGAAGTGGAGTGCATGCCATGTCAATATAATTCAGGCGACAGAGGAGGTGACTTCGATCCCCTTCACGCTTGTTGCGTTTCACCTCGCCTCCTTCGACACGGGCCTTGATTCGCGGGAAATCACAAACCGTTGAGGAGCTTCAGTGTATCTCGCGAATGTCATTTTTTGAGATCAATGTCGACCTGCAAGAGCCAGTGAAGTTACAAGCATGTCTCACACTGGCGACACATGCATCTTCCACAAACCAAATCAATCTCTTTGTACATCACTTCTCCCGCACCTCACCCTAACAGGCGTAAGATCTCAGCATCACGATTTACTTGCACTGGGAATAATCCTCGAAGACGGCATTAAGTAGTGGCAGCGGTTGTTGCCGGAGGCTGTGTTGGTGGCGCCTATTTGATGTCGTTTACGTAATTTTACTACCCATTGCTAAGGACAAGTATGACACCTCCTACCGAATATATGGGAAAGTGATAACAGCATCTGGGAACGTTGGTACTGCGTCTGCTGTATGATTTATGAAATTTACACCAGAAGACCTCATGCACGGGAGGAATCCAACGCTTCCCCCTGAAGGTGGAATATGGACCAAAGAGGAAGTTGAATTGTGGAGCATTTGGTCTGACATTCACGCACTGTCCCATATATGCAGTTATAGATACAATGCAAACTTATAGACAACAGTTGGCGCAGGCGGAAAAATTTGCAAGACGATTCCAACT
>QDKV01004840.1_pt1 | contig 16226 bp, 21 predicted proteins | sample 1861101 | NCBI WGS metagenome assembly QDKV01 (sample SAMN04275158, study PRJNA302643) | Fungus metagenome, whole genome shotgun sequencing project. | isolation source: fruitbody | host: Mallocybe terrigena | place: Sweden | collected 2013 | reverse complement strand
TACGTAGACTCAATACTCTGGTATTTAGGTTATCAGGCAATGTTATGTAGGATCAGGGTGGCCATAGTCTACAACCAATGATAACTGTGGTGGGGGTCATGTCATCATATCTCAGTATGCCATTCTGCTTATCCCATCCCCATCATAATGTCACAATACATATATGTCCACACAATTGATTGATAACTCTTATATCCAGATTGTGAGAGTAGGATTAGGGTGGTCATAGTCTACAACCAATGATAAATATGGTGAGGTCATGTCATTCTATCTCAGTATTTGGCTCTACTTGTCCCATCCCCCATCATAATGCCACAAAGTACGTATGTCCACACAATTCATTGATAACTCTTATATCCAGATTGTGTGAGTAGGATCAGGGTGAGCATAGTTTACAAGCCCTACAAGTAATGATAACTTTTACAACAGATTCATAGAGTAATCATCGCAGGTCTGCTACTTGCTACATCAGCAAAGTAGTTATATAAACCTCTCATGCTTTTAGCTGCAAAGGTCCATCTAAAATGGTAAAAGGTATAACAACGCCAATGAAAAGGCGGGCACACATGGTATGATGCCGGAGTATTTAATTTCTATTTTTTATACTAACTACGTTTTTAGAACCATAACATGCGGGAAGGGGCATACCGCAAGCGCAGTTGCTCGTCTTTGGGTGACCGGGCTTCCTTGTCTCCTAGTTTTATTTAATTGATAGAGTATTAAGCCTAGCGTGCGTGATTTAGTAGTATGTTTGAAATTCCAAAAAGGAAATTTTCGCACCTCCATGACAACCATATTGTGTGCCTGGCCTCTCCGTTGTGTTGAAAAGGAAAGGGACGAGGAAGGGGACAGCCCGTCTCCGTCGCCGCTTAGAAACGGGAAGAGAGGAGGAAGGGACAGCCCCTCCCCGTCGCCGCGTCGAAAAGGAAAGGTAGATGAAGGGGACAGCCCCTCCCTGTCGTCGCGTTGAAAAGGAAAGGGATAGGGAGGGGGACAGTCCCTCCTCGTCTGGTCAAAATCAACGAAAACAATGCGACGAGGAGGGGACAGCCCTCCTCGTTGCACAAAAAGAAAAGCATACAACGAGAAGGGGACGAACCTTCACGTTGTGTCTCATGTACCCTTCCGTTGTGTTGAATGAATTGGACACCGCAAGGAGGGCCGTGCCGAGTCTGTACCTGCGGTTTACGGTTAGAAAAAGAAAGAATAAAGAAATGACAGCGGGCGCACCTTGAACACCCACCCCCCGCGTTGTCCCTCGCCCTGGTCGTCTGCTACGTCTCGTTATAATCAACTGGGAGGAATGGAGGGTAGTAAGTAGAAGTAATATAATTTTTAAAAAATATACTCCTTTTGGGGATGGGCATCGCCGCTAACATTGGCGTTGGCATTGTGACTTGGTGGTAGGTGCACACACGCCTTGTCGCTCGTAACATGAGGTAGAGGGATGGGCAAAGAGCGGTTGACAAGGAGGAAGCCCTCCTTGTCGTGTTCCAATATGTCATAAATTAAAAAGAATAACGAAAAAAACCTTATATGCTCACCTTCGCCTTTGCGCATCGAAAACTAACCAACAAATGGTCAGAAAAATTATGGACGTACCCGTGTTGTAGCACTTTCGACAATGGTGGCCAGTTGTCAGAGGTGATGGTGGTCCGTAGTCTACAACCAATGATAACTCACCAGTTGGGTTGAATATGAGTCAGTTGTACCAAAGAGACGAATGTGTCCAGCCATCGCATGACGGAATGAACTGTTGCATTTAGGAATGGCCAGTGTGGAGAGGATGACTCGGAGGTACCAGTTCCGGACGTACAAACCTGAGTATCAGGTGGATAGCGAGTTGTATTCGAGAGGTCTTCAATAGTAAGTAAAGCATCTGGATCGACTGATGGTCTTTCTGGATAGTCTCGCCAGATGCCAAACGAGTTCATTACTGTGACCAGATGGTCGCAGACGATAAGGATTACCTGACGGACAGGGTGTGGTTCAGTATGGTCACGGTTGGAGGGCAGATTTGGTACTGGGGCAGGAGGCTCGGGGAGGTTGTCGTGAAATCGTTTAGGCAAACGGTAATGGCGTCGAGGACGTCCAAATTGAGTTAGAAGTGGTGTCGGTGGTGGTGTATCGACCGGGAGATTGAGAAGGGTTGAGAACTCGGAGGGACTAGTACTTTCAGTAATCATTGAAAGATCCGACAACGAATCGTGGGACGCCATAAACGGTTTATCCACCTCCATAGCGACAGAGGTTGATCCCGTATCAGGTGCTGTACCAATCAAATGTGCCTGTAAATCTGTAAGTTTAGTACTAAGTCACAAAATATGACCATAATCACTTACCTGTAAGCGTTGCTTGCGTGTTAATAATGTCGTAGTATTCTGCAATGATCCTCCGATCCCTTTGTCTCTTCGTTTATCCTGGGATAGCTGGCGTACACTTTTCAAGACAGGGCAAGCTTTGCGATGCCTGCTAAGAGCGGCATCGTTTGCAAAGTTGCGGTTGCAGTCCTTAACACAACGGTAGGGCATACTTGTAGCATTAGAAATATGAACACAAAAGCCCAGAAAGACGATGAACCACTGGCAGGCAGAAATCTTCGAGAAATTAGACCGACCATTGGTAGAAATGGAAGCATGCGAGTCTCAGAGTGGGGTATGACTTCACGCTTATTTGGTCGAGAGCTGCATCCACTCTGCAACATTTACACCATCTGCAAAACGCTCTGTTTGCGTCTCGTAGAGTGCATGTGGACCAGTACAGGCAGAAATTGGTACAACCTGTGTGTAAGAGGACAATTTCAGGAAATACTGATAAACAAAGTTACCGCAGAGATCCCGATCTTCAGAAAGAACGTGGTCCTGACTAATAACATAAAGTAACATTGCGCAACTAACAAAAATGAGGAGACTAAATACATATGCACTTTGATGATTGGAGAATCAGTCGCCTCTTCTGCAGAGCGCTTGATACCAACTTCAGTCTCAGTGTGATGGGTAGGGTTAGAGATAGATACGCACTTGTGATTTAGTCGTGGCAGAAGTTTCATCTTCACCTGCCATCGAAGTGGTGGCAAGTTGAGCGGTTACTATGGGGTTCAGGCACAGGTGCAGTGGGATCAGTCGATTCAACGATCATCGGCTGGTCAAAGACCTCAGTGTTGGCGGGCGCCGCAGTTGTCGAATCTCAACGAAATGATTTCGAGAAAATTTCTGTGTTCATCTACCAGAGGTGAGAGAAAACGCTAAATTGATGAGTCAATTATCCAGGGTGCAGTATTCAGATGTCTGTTTCAATGTCGCCCGTCTCTCCAACTGTTGAACTGGAACATCTCCATACTGAGTCGCGATTACAGGATCGCATCTCTCGATGTCACCTATATCCCCCTTATCAATGTCGCCACGCGTCTCCAAATACAGAAATGGGACTTGTCAACATTCGATCGCCCGGCGCCACTGCTATGGTTCATATTTCGTCCCCTATTCCTTTGCTTTCGCCTCTGATCTTATCACAGGGTGTCCCTTCACCTATGGATATTAGCCCTTTAGGCTCTTGATATTTCACCAGATATTATGTGCAACTACAATCTTAATAAAGATCATTGGACAATGGTCAATCCTAAACTGAGTTCAACCACTTCTACGCCACCTACCCCATCTTCAAATATTATTACCCAGTCGCCAAATACATATCAAATGTCTCATAAGCGAGTTCGTTTGCAAGTCAAAGAGGGGCGTGCGCCATGAATCCCAGGCGTCCAGAGCAGTCAACCACCAAATTCAAACTCCAATCTCGCTGATCCTCTCGAGATGGTGTTTATCACCTGGAGCAGGTTATAGAGGTGGAAGAGAGGTTTTGTGAGGTTGTTGCATCTGTATTGGAGGAGACACAATTGTTACATGATCGTATAAGTTCTTGGCCAGTATAAGTATGTCCCCTAAGTTATCTAAAATCGTAAATGTGGGTACAAGAAACAGTGCGGTGGTCGTTGAGATATCCATTACGGGACGGCTTCTACACTCAATGAATAGGACACGGGATGAATGGGATATGAAACGGCATTTCAGGCTATGGAAATTGTTTTGGCTGTGTTTGTCCTCAGCCCTGAGAACTTTGCTCACAACCATATACTGGGTCTACTTACTATGGAAATGCCTTCAATCACAGAAGTACCTCTTGGTATACAGGAAATTCTACTGCCAAAACCGGCCTTAGACATCATCAGCTTCACTCGGTTTTCCCTTCCCATAAATGGAAATCCGCACGATCTCACAACCCCAGACTCAGAACTCTTTTCAACCTCTGAAAGCATGATGCACGACATGCAACAAGCCCATATTCTTCGTACGCTCACTATGCCTACCCATGATAATGTCAGACGACTGGAGCTGAGGATAGAAAAAGCCGTTAAATCTGGATTCCGGTCTTTTCTCTACCCATTTGAAAAGACCCATGTACTGCTACCATTTTGGACTCTGCAGTATTGGGACGAGGTGAACCATATATCCAAAGTCCAAAATCGATGGGTAAGAGCTGTCGAATGGCTCAACAATCCGAGGAAGAAACCATACCTTGCAACGGGAATAATCGACCGTCTCGCCACACTTTCTTGGGAATATCGACTTCCTTTCACAGGCGAAGACACGGCTGTGCTCGCAGATTTTTGTTCCGATGCCTGGCTCGGATCAGGACATATCGACCTTTTGCTTGGGATCCTGGAGTCAACGTTGATGAATCACAAAATTCCCGAAACTGTGAAATTAGATCGAATATTTGTCTTCCACATGATTAACGCATATAGAGCCGTCGCTGCAGGACAAACCAATCACTACGACGACCAAAGATACGGTCATATGCGGGAAGTTGGTGAAAGAATTAAGGCGGGAACAGTTTTGCGGGCATACCTTGTTGTTGGAGTTCACTGTGGTGGGGGGAGGCAGTGTGAACTTCCAGGGGATTGGGAGGGAAAGGCTGCTAACCACTGGATGGCAGTTGTTGTCGACATTGAGTCGAGGGTTCTATATGTCGGTGATTCTCTGGGTTATTGGCTTCCGATGGAGTTTGCCTCCATGATTGATTGGTGGATCCAAATCTACACACCATCTTCTGCTGCATTCACGATCAGAAAGATGCCGTGCACACGACAAAACGACAGTTTTTCCTGTGGCATCTTATGCGCGAACAGCATTATGCATCATTTTATACCCTCTACGAATCTTCTCAAAGATGGACCAGAATCGAGGATTACGGCAAGAGGAGATATACTTTTGCAAATCATCCAATACATCAAAGAGGAGGTAAGGTATTTACATTGCGAATCACAGAGATTGCTCACATATTCAGGATTCCAAACTTGCTGAATCGGGTACATATATTACAATTCCTCCACCAGATGATACAACAGAGGATTCTGCTTCAAGTACTTCTTATCACCTTCTATTTGTTGGGTTATACTCATTTCACCTCGCGCTATTCAGTTGTATCGCCCCTTTCAATGTCGCCTATGTCTCAGACGGGCGAAGAGGCTTTGTCTCCTCTGGAACTTGAGATGAGTCCCTTGTATATTTCGCCCGAACAAATATTCGAGATGTTTTCGCCTCTTGTGCCGCCACAGGATGGCAATTCAACTATGGAAATAAGCCCATCTTTGTGTTCGTCTCTGCTCATCATGTCTCCGGATGTAACCCAATTGTCCCCACTCTCATTGGTCGTCTCTCCACCACTTCGTACTTTTCCTACAAGAAATGGAAGTCCTTCAGTATCACCTCTCCTACTGTCATCGTCACCCGACCAATCCGTTCCATTGCCGACTATGATGTCGCCTTTTGATTTATCAGACTCTCATATTGGCGGTGAAGTTAATGCAGACTGGTGGGTGGTGCTCATTGTTTTGATCTTCTGATTTGGGAATGCTCATCTTCCACTCGCCTCCCGATTTAAGTTCGCATATTATGCAGACTTCAAGTCCAAGTATGAGTGCGACTTTGCACCAGCAACCCCTCCATATCAGGAAATTGTGGGATTCGACGGCGGTAACGCGTATGACGCCTGGACAACTGCTCAAAGAGGGGCGTGTGAGTCCGGGTAACCCTACTCCCGACAGCGGCTTTCCCTTTGATGAGCTGGTATGTACAATAATGTCGTGTCCTACCTTGCTTATGTATATTTACAGCCAAAATATGAGAAGCTGGTGGCCGCCCATAATGTTATTCTCAAGTCCACCAAAATTTCATACAATCTCGCCTCTCAGTCTACTGTTCGTCAATTGGAACAGGTTTTGGAAGTGGAGGAGAAATTCTCTGAGAGTATCGCGTCTGCGCTGAAGGACGCTGAAATTCTACATGATTTCGTACTTTCTTGGCTGGAATAAAGTTATACATAGGGAACTGGATGGCATTGAAGTGAAAAGCAGCGGCATGAAGCGCACGACAGGGCTTCTTGGCATATGACAATAAAATAAGACTCAGAAACCAAGTGCCCAACCTTTGTCACAACGTAGTGATTTGGGGACAAAAGACAGATGTGATTGTCCTCTTCCATGTCGCCTGCTCTGGGTCAGACAAGCAAGAGCTTTCCAAGATATCTACTGTTCGGGCTTCTGAATAAAGCGGATCGCATTTCCATGATATTTTGTGACAGCTGAAATCGGCGATGTCCGAATTGAGTTTGAAAATATCATCTGTGGCTATCCGCCAGTTGTTGCTGTTTCCTCGTGGACAGCCACCGATATGAAGCTGAAACTGATATAGAGTTTCTATATAGCTTCCAATGTAATTGATGTCTAACATAATGAGTTAATCCAAGTTGGGTTTCAGCAGACCGTACATTATTTTTCATCTAATGCAATTCCTACCTGCCCAGACTTGGAGGCATTACATGCCAGCTGAAATGCGATCTATTCGGCTGCATTTCTACAAATCATTAGTCGACTGTGTCGATATGACCTTACTGTAAGCTTGAACATATAAGATGATAATCTGGAAAAGAATCGTTACACAATATCGAAGCTTGAGGAAGACAAGAATGAATTGGGAGACGGTGGCTCGGACCCATCGACGCAAACTGGCTTGTCCACTGCCCGTTGTTGGGCTCAGGACAAGGTATGTTCAATCCTTTATTGCCTTTCGACCATTTATTCATCAATTCCTAGTATAAACAATTTCGAAACGCTACCAACTGTCCAACATTCCTCATAGCAACCGCGGGCCCCTGGATTGTGATCCTAGGTGCTGTCATCACGGATGTTGTGGTTGTCCAACGTCTGACCGACTATGTTTGGGTTGGGATCGACTCTGTTTTGAATGAATCTCATATTACCCGGGTTGCCAAAGTCTTTTATGGCCTGAAAACAAGTCTGGAGAAACTTAACGCCTATTACAAGTGTCAGCAACTGACTAGCAATCATCCTGTTGGGTCACGCTACTTCCCTTCGATCACTGCATACCATCAGGACAATGTCGTCGTCAAGTTTAGCGACTGCGTCACTCTCCGCGCGCGGACTCTTATGGAGCCGGCTCAGGATATCGTCATCAAATTTGTTGATCGCTATGGGCAGAAGGCGCACCGAATACTTGCGGATGAGGGTTTAGCACCGAAACTCCTCTATTGCGCATCACCACGCCTCAATGACGATCAACCATCTTATCAGTCCATCTCCATGGTTGTCATGGAGTACATCAAGGGCGACACCCTTGCTGTAGCAAAGCACGAAATGAACAAGGAAACAATGAAAAGGGTGCAATCAGAAGTTCGGCATGCCCTCGACTTGTTGCACACACATGGTTTGGTGTTTGGTGACCTCCGCCTACCAAACATCATGATTACGACAGATGGCGAAGTCAAGCTGATCGATTTGCGAAGAAGGCCAGGCTAAGTATCCTTTGCTAATATCCCAGGAGATTTCTTGGCCGAAGGGGGTTGAACCGTTGGCTGTGATGAAGCCAGAGCATGACTTGGACATGTGGAGCAAATTGTTTTAAAGGGTTGTTGCTGTCACAATTCAATTATTTTCTTTGTTTTTTGTATCTTTTACATTTTATTTTCTTTCCTTCAATACATGCTGTGCAATTCCCTCCTGCCAATCCAAACTATTCAACATTTCCTCCTGACAGTATATGAGAAATAGCAATCTGAAATCTATTCTATTCTATTCTATCCTATTCTATTCTAGAGGCTCGATTCAGCGATAACCGTCGATTTATCTGTTGTGACCAATTCCCTGCCTCGCGTCTTCACTTCCTCGCCCGAGTCTCAAAGGTCGTTGGTGCTGGTGGCGATGTACTTCCTCATCACTCTAGTTTCATTCTGCATGGTTAGCTGTGGGGGTCACTCGGAATTATTTTTAATACCTTCTTTGTCGATAGTACCGGCTTCGTGTTGAATCTCACCAACTCGTTGGGTCGATCATGACCGTGATGGCAGGTAAGTATTTTTTGGGGTTTCTGTCAAGTTTCGTGTCTGAGACGGGGACGATCTTTTCGGGCAGCTAGTCATCTACCTCTTTTTGTCCGACACTTCGCTCTGTAGAAGACTCGTCCTGGCTTTTTTCTGGATGGCATTGGCGTCCCTTGTGTGATGATGTCCCACGCACAGCTCTGCGACGTCTGCGAAGCCCTTCACTCAAGGCCGTATTGCCAGTCCTTGACGGTCCAGATATCTGGGAAAGAACGGCGTAGGGGGACTTGAACGGTGAGCTAAATATCATCGCAGCCCGTCATACTTGTTGACATGTTATTTACAACAGGACTTATATTTAACTCGAGCTTCTGACCAGGATTAATATCACTGTATGCCCTGTCTTATGCACAGAATCGAATCTTTTTTGCATGTCCACCCTGCCGCACTGCAAAGCTATGACTCTGTACAAGTCACAGATACCGACCTAGGGCGGATCCATCCGGCCGATATTCTCGCCAATGACACATTATTTTTGAGGACTAGCCCCTGACAATGGACTCTCACACAGTGACATTGTTGGTGTACAATACACACCTCACCTCTACAAGCTCACCGTGGACGATTCTCACTGGCTCTACAAAGCATTACTCCCGCATGAAAGACCAAACGTGATGAAGAAGATGGTCGCAACATTGCTTTCCTTTGATGGCCCTCGTTTCTGAATCGTAATTCTCCCGTCCAGACATCAAGTACTTGAACTTTGTTCTCGTCATCGAACAATTACTCGAACACTTGAGGCTGAAGGTTGCACCCTTGTAAGTTAATTTATTCACTATAGTTTCATTATTTATATAGGCTGTGGCATGGTCATCGCAATTTCTGGTGTTGATGACCAGGTGAAATGAATTTCCCTCACTTCCCTTGCCTTCGTTGATTGTTTTTGCTTGTGTAGCCGACTTGAATTGACATCGTCGGGTGCTCTGCTCTCGCCTCTGGCCACTAGCATGATATGGTCATTTTTGTATGTTTTTTCCATGAAATACCCTCTAACGCTCTCAAATCACCAATCCAAATAAAATGTCAATGGTCGGGTTGGGGTCATATACTGGTCCTACTACTATTGCTCTCAGTAACGCTACGGCGTTCCAGACAACGATTATCATATAGGTTCCGATAGAGACAAAGATAATCTAAGGGAGACGAAAAATATAAGGTAAAGGTGAAATAAATTGTTTTGTAATTCAAAAAAGGACGACAATGCAACGGAGAGGGTGCTACTCCTTCTCGCTACGCTGAAAGGAAAAATGAATAAATAACACAACGAGGAGGTGAGTACCTCCTAGCTGCGTTGACAACAAAATAAACGGCACAACGAGGAGGTGTGTACCTCCTCGCCGCATCGCGAAAGGAAGAAACGGGACTCGTTGAACTTGCTGGTTTGGGACGAGTTGGAGGTACTCACCTCGCTGCATCGAAAAAGAAACGAACGGCACAATGAGGAGGTGAGACCCCCTCGCTGCGTCGAAAAATAAATGGACTGCACGAGGAGGGGAGTCCTCCTTGCGTCACAAAGAAAAGAAGAACAGCACAACGAGGGAGGTGGGTACTGTTGAATTTGGAATGCAGTGAGTAGGTATAACAAAACAAAAAACAAAAAACAGAAATCGGGAGCGTGCCTTTACACCCGCCCTCCACGCCGCAACCTCTTGTCATCGTTGGTTGCCTCGAAGGCTATCGAAGCAATTTTAACAAATTGGACATTCAGATGTGATGGCCGAATTTTTTCTAGTGGTTCTATTGGTTGTCATCTTCAGCTGCTGGAGTGCTGCACGAAAGAATTTGAAACATAAAAATCAAATTAGTATTTACAAAAGGTCAATACAATGTAAGAGGAAAAAGCAGAACGGAGAGCAATGCACAAAATTTAATAGCTATTGGGTCATTCTTCGGAAGTTCTGCACATGAGTTCCCATTGTCATTCGGCCCCCCCACCTGTACTTCCCATCGTGTTTAATCTCAGGAGATATGTCATGGGTCCTCCTCCTCTTATGCGCATGATAGTGGAAATGTGGAACGTGTCGAGGGGTTATTTCGAGCCGATTGTGCCAAGGCAGAGCATGACCGGCGATAAACGCTCCGTTGGACCATACTCCAGTGGGCGGATGGATGATGATTGGTAAAGGCCCTAGTACCTCTGGATCTTGACCGACATTGAAAACATTGATTATGCCGGTTCCACCAGGATTGAGGGAAAATTGCCCAGGTTGACCTGCGACAGGAGCAACCGCACTTTCTACAAATGCGGCTACTAATCCCCAACGGATGCAAATGAATGCAATTCTGTCGATTGGTCCAATGGTTGACCAGTAGTGGCTGAGATAGATATCGTTCGTTTGCTGATCCACAAATCGGGATGCAGCTGATCCGATGAGGAGGCCGCTTGGAGGTACTTCGCAGTCACCGTCCAGAGCTGGTGGTTGGTTGGCGTTCATTCCTGAATGGATTGAGTCTTGCACATTTTATAACAAAGACCTTGACTTACCTGACTTCAGATGATGTGGTTGTGGTTGTGGTCGTTGGGGATGAATCGCTATTGAGTTTAATAACTTGAACATTGTGGAATTATTTGTAACCATTAACAATAGCTTCTTATCTGCAATTGATATTTGACATACGGGTTCATACACAATGTTCTACATTAGTCAAATGCATCTTATAAGTATATAGAAATAATCATGACGAATGTGAGGCAGATAAGGAGCGGAGAACTTCCAGAGAATTTCCTAATGTGGATAAGTCGACGCATCAGATTTGTTATCTTGTACCATGTGGTTGAAAATCGGACCCTGAAAGTCCGATTTCAGGTAATATCTACAATCAGAATCCTTGAATCTCGATCTATTGTAGATATATATCTATACTTCTTTGTATGTGTTTGTATTCATAAAAGCCTTCCCTCCGCCCTGAGGGTCCCGCTGAAGGCCCCGACGGCCAATGTCGTCCACTACAGTTCGCCGGCACTCCAGAGTTGGTCTTTGATAGTGTTTATATAATAATTTACTGACTTCATCTAGGTCCGTCTTCAGCCTTACAATGTGTCATCTCGTTCCAGGCCACCCTCAAAGACGCCACCCATACCTCCTTCATCCAACCCTCCGCTGAAGGATCTTTTACTGCAAACAGTCAATAACCTTTATCCTGGCATTCAACCTGAGTCAGATTTTGCCATTCTGCAGCTGTCTGGAGGGACCTACAGTGCTGACCAGGGAGATGTCCATGTCTGGTTAGCCAGTCAGTTCAGTAACCTAGTACAGTCATATGGTGGTGGAGAGGCTGGAAAGCAAAGACTTGAAGCATACGTTCAGACAGTGATGACTCTACCTTTGGATCAGACGATGGGTGTACGCTTCTAGCTTTTCTTCTGAATACAATCGCTAATTCGGACGTCGATTAGCTGAAACCCCAACCTAACACCAGTGGCCTTTCCATTCATCAAATACCAGGCTCCGAGTATTCCTTTCGCCTTTGGCCTGACTCTGTCTCGATGAAGCAATATTGTTTGGATTTTGTCCTTTCTTCTGACGTTACGAAAGCGGTCAACTCTCCTGCAAACTTCACTCTTTGGACCACATTTCCTACTTATTCTTCACTCCCAACCCGACTCATGCAAATACATTCTCTTGAAGAAACCATGGGTCTCCACCGTGACCGTATTCGCCCAGGGGAAGAGCGATTTATTTTGGTGGAAGGGCAACACTGTCTTCTTCAACGTCCGGGATTTAGGGGCATGTCATTTACGGTACCAGTTCGCACCCCAGTAGTTGTGCATCCTTTTCCAGATACTGACTTCGTTGATGTCTCTACAAACAAAATATGATGACTGTATTGTAATTACGTTTTTTGTTGTATTCTTTCTGTAATTTATTCCGAGCTTGTTCGACCTGCTTCCCTTCAAGCATTCCGAACCATTTCCAAGCCGCAGGAGACAGATGATCCTCCACACCTGCGTGAAGAGAAGCGTATGCAGGAAATGAGAAATTGGTGGGTGCGCGGGAGAACCCAGTGGGGATTGCTTTGGCCCAGGAAACTGTGGCATTCACAATCGGTGCTCCGCGATTGAAATCAGCTCCAGGCACTCGGGGAATCGTAAAGGCGAGGACAACGCCGATACTACATGGGCATCAGTTTTTCATAGGTTGGAACAGAGTCGGGATGCCCACATGCAACATCGACGTCTCCGAACTTCTCACGAATCGTTGCAGCAGTATGTTCAAACAGTGCCTCCAGGAAAGCACAAACGCGGTGGTACGCGTCGACCTGATTGCCATCAGCGGTCAAAAAGTTTCGCACATCGTCATCGGCAGGAGGAAACTGAGCTGCATCAGTGTCCCGTTCAAAATCCTTGTTTGGTATACTATGACCAGTGAAGGGATCCGCGCCGACATCGGACGTGAACTCGACAAGTAGCTCCATCCTTGCAAAATTTGTTTGATTGGGCTTCGAAGGTAGTTTGCGTTGACTGGTCAACAAAGTGAGTATGTATGAGGTATGCGAAGTCACAGTTGGATACAAAGTAATATAAAAGACATGCCAATAATGGGGATGGACACAATGACCCACCCCCACCCCCTGCCCTCGTAATTTCCCTTCTCTGCTCGTTACGTGGCGCATGTTCACTGCCATCCATTTTGTCATGGCCGTAGGCGATGATCGTTGCTGGGATGTGATGTGATGTCACGGGTACCCGCGAAAGTATAACTTAAACTATTGGAATAAAAATATCAGTTTTCTGAAGTAATGTGCAATACAAAGGGGACAGAAAAAGCGGGTTTTACTCTTTCTGCCTTTGATCGGCAAAAGGGTATTTCTTTGTAAGTTTATTTCATGTTTAAAAAATCCTTAACGAGCCACAGAGTCACACTCGCTGATCGTTGACATCACATTTTGTTACTTCGTTCTCATCGCCAAATCAACAATGCCCGTCGTACTTCCAATTGCCCCAATGTGTGCCACCCCGCTCCCCGCCCAACCCCAAAATCCCGCAACTCTTGTTGACATTGCAGATGCCATCGAATATAACAGAAATATACGGATCAGTCAAAGTATGCTTTTTCACAAATTTCTGACGCATTTGTTGATCTCTTGTTATCATGGAACAGTCGCAGGTGGTGCCTCGAAGGGTGATGTTGGAAGAGGCGCTGTGTATGAGACTGCCCTCATCGAAGAGAATGCAGGAATTGGTTTGTGTGTTTTCCTCCAATGCGCGCTGATTTGAAACCCTGGTGCCAAGCTGTCGCACCTCCCTGGTTTCAGCCAGCCCTGGATGCAATCCTAACTGCACGACTAGCTCCAATGATCCGTACCTCGAACCGCGTAAGCCGAAATGCATTATTTAAGTTCATCTTTTGATCAGACCTACAATATGCTTTGTGGTGATGGACGTACCCGCCCGTTTGAGACTGTACCATTTATCAATGGGGATGATCCCACAGATCCTCAGACTGTACGTTCCATTTCACTGTTGTGTACTTATCTTATTTTGTGCCTTTAGCACAATCTCCCCGCCCTGACAAACGTCGGGGCTATCAACCAGTTGACAGGACCCCAAGCAACTTCGTACCTCACCGGGTATCACAAGCCAGTCCCGCAACTTGTTATTGACCGAAAAAATGCGATTCGGGTGGAGATTGGTTGTACGGCTCAACTATGATCCTATACACAATACAGTATATGATTTTCTTATCTGAATTGGATATCATTTCAAGAGGTACTCTAGCAACAGTTCCATAGCCTAAGGATATTAATTCCCGGGTCCAGCGCCGAACCCGGGAAGTAATAGAGGTAAGATAGAAGTGGTGCGGATATGGTTCTACCAATGCATGAAAATCGGCACTATGGACGTAGAAGTCAGAACGAAAGGTGGATGAGAAAAAGAGTGAAACGAACATGGCACCCATGAGGGTTTGGATTCCCTGGATGTCGGTTGGTAATGAGGTAGGTGGTACTTGAGCCGTGGAGGTATCCGTCGTATACAAAGGATCAGTCGATGGGTTCGAGGGAAACAGATATGATAGACCCAATAAGGACTGCATGGGGCAACAGCAGTAACAATCGAGGATAAAAGCCTGTAGAGCCAACTCAGAAACTGTGATTTGAAAACCCCCTCCCCGTACAAAGTAAAACATAACCAGCCATCCAGGTTCCAGATCATCCTCCACATCCATCCCTTCTTCCAAAGCACTACCTCCTCTATCCAGTCTTGGAGCCAAAAAACAGGACCGACGGTCATGACGAAGCATTTGAAGTTATTCGTCATGATCGGCAGAGACAGAGGGTCCTTTAAAGATAACAGAGTCGGCGCATGGTGTCGTTGTTGGCAACGGATGCACCCCAAAGGGACATCCGCGATGGGTGTCTTCATGCTAAATACGAGCGAATCCGGCTGGCATTCTCGTAGAGAATAATGACGAAGCGTACCCTTGACCAACTTGACATCCGCTTGTTCGAGAGAGAACAATGAAGGCGGCCCTGGAAGTGTATAGTATTCATTCCAGAAATTTTTCAACCGTCGTTCTCTCTCGACGTCTTCTGTCAGGTGATCGAGTTCTCCGGAAATGAACCGTTCGACATCCTTCAAGTTGGTAGTGAGGCCAACAACATCGACAACATGAGACGACCAGATCTCCTCGAAAGCTTCGTGTGTGTATTCTTCCCGCAAGAAAATCTGTGATCTAAATAATTTGTCATGCGAAAGGTTTGAAAGATACATTCGCTGGCCTGAGGTATCAGGAATGCAGAGCGGAACATTTGTGGATGATACACTGAGGGGAAGGCCCAGGTGTTTCTTGGCGAATATAAAGCAGTAAATTGAGCATATTGTCAAATGTGATGGTTTTGTCATCGTAAGCAAGTCGTATCCGCTTCAGTGAGATGTTGCCGAGAACATCCCTGGCATAGGTAGCATCAACCCTTCTAGCCGTTTCGATTGTTGCAAGGCCCGACGAGACATAGCTCGTGACCAGACGAGGAACCTTCAACAAAGTGAGCACCTGCACAATTTTAGAAGATTCGTCGCCCTTCCAAAAGACGGAATTTTTGAAAGACAATAGTGAGCCGTCTATCGACTTGAATAGTGCATGATCCGAAGTGGCGAGGATGGACAGAAACGCATCTCCAACGTGTTTTGAGATGTCATCGCTAGACTTCAAAAACCAGAATTTTCGGGGGAGTATCTGCTTTGCTTGTTGTTGGACGAGCAAAGCGAGACTAGCTTGAAGATATGGCGGCGGTACAATGTCGGTGAGAATCCAAACATTAAAGTCAGACTTCGGATCCCTTGCTTTACTACTGTCGAAGACGATACGGTTGGAAGAAATGGCGAATCGCGCATTGAGATGCAAAGGTAACGAAGTCACCCTGGGGAGACGCAGGGTAGAAAAACAACCATGATTTCTCTTTGAGTTCTGTATGTAACCTAATCGTAAGCTGAACAACGGTCAGTTTGAGGCCAGCAGCAGTTGTGTCGTGTACTGTCGGAATTGCGTTTTCCTTCGACCTAGAGATCATCCACTATGTCTGATCACCTTTTTCCGGAGGTAATTTGGAGAGAATGATAAGAGTGCCCACTTGAAAGTGGCGCTGGATCACCTCTGCCAGCATAGAAGGACCAAAGTGGTAAATTCTCGTGTAAATTTGTGCAAATCTTTGCAGATATCTTGCCCAGATTAGTAAAGAAAAAGGCGTTTAGAGCCAGCTCGCGGTAGCTGGAATTCAAAAGTATGCGTGCTTGCTCAGCGTCGCAGCTTTTGGCGGTGTTCAGAGGCAAGAAA
>QDKV01004841.1_pt1 | contig 16241 bp, 14 predicted proteins | sample 1861101 | NCBI WGS metagenome assembly QDKV01 (sample SAMN04275158, study PRJNA302643) | Fungus metagenome, whole genome shotgun sequencing project. | isolation source: fruitbody | host: Mallocybe terrigena | place: Sweden | collected 2013 | reverse complement strand
TCCATCAGGTGAAAATGCGACGGAATGGAGATGGTCGGAATGTCCCTCGAGCGGCTTACCGATGGCATCACCTGTCTTTGCATCCCAGAGACGAATGTCATATGAGCCAGACACGATACGAGATCCATCGGGTGAAAATACGACGGAATTGACATGGCCGGAATGTCCCTCGAGCGGCTTACCGATGGCATCACCTGTCTCTGCATCCCAGAGACGAATGGTCTTGTCCCATGAGCCAGACACGATACGAGATCCATCGGGTGAAAATGCGACGCAATTGACATTGCCTGAATGTCCCTCGAGCGGCTTATCGATGGCATCACCTGTCTCTGCATCCCAGAGACGAATGGTGTTGTCGTCTGAGCCAGACATGATACAAGATCCATCGGGTGAAAATGCGACGGAAGAGACATAGCCTGAATGTCCATGCAAAACATTTTGGATCGCAGGCCAATTTACCGCTTTCCCGCTTTTTACTGACACGACATTCATGTATTTCCCATGAAAAGTTTCTGCCGTTATCGATTGTTTTGGCGCAAATACTATGGTTGATAGATATATGTGAGGCACGCTCTGCGCGATGGGTGTTGCAAATGCTGTCACAAATTTTGCTGCGTCAGTCATGAAAGTCGCAATTTTATTGTTGGACATCTGCTCATGGATCCTTGTCTGATTGGTTATCTCTTGTAGGTATCGAGGTCACGCTCACCTTGTTCCACGCTATTACTGAGTGCAGCCCCTGTGTCACGCGATTCACTTCGCGAAGCAGGCTCATAACCTCCAACCAATACAGGAATTGATTTGTCATGAAGTGTTCCACTTCCTGGGCAGTTTGAACATCAAAATTGCATTGATGGATGTGGACTGTCCAGAAACGACACGCATATTGGAGATGCACGGAAATATTGTCATCGACGCGCATCTTTAGGTCGGGAATGTCGTCATTCATGAGGTAGGATGTTTCTAGCTTACATATGTTGAATCTTAGTTCATTCTTCATGACCCGCAGAGATCCAAGCAGCAGACTCCGCGATTGGATGGCATTGTGGAAGAGGAACGACGCATGGCATCCTACGGTGTCCATCAGAAAGTCGACAAATGACTGATGAGTAAAACGAAGCAGGTCCCCAGCGTCTAACACCGATCGAAGCCCTTGGCAGATGTGATCGAGCGCAACAGGTTCCATGCCGAGTAGATTCACAATATCCTGGCGACGCAAAGGGATTTTCGCGAGGATGATTGTGCCGGTCACCTTCTTGAATTCTTTAACCACCAGTTCGCTGGGGTTCTTGAAAGACATGCCGAGGATCTGTGTGTACAGTTGAGTCAAGCTCCCGTGACGAAGCGGTTCCGAAAGGATGCTGTTGAGCTGCTCCTTGGGTTGGCCTTCGCCCACAAATTTAATCAGAGTATCTGCATAGATGAAAAGGCCCGCTGAACGCTTTGTGAAGACTTCGATAACCTCTGCGCCTGGCCAGTCAGAAGACAAGGAATCTGGATAATTATTGGCCATGCGTGCAAACTCGCGGCAGAGAAATGAATGAATGTCGCGCGATGATGATGGACTGACATTCTCCCCAGAACCAAGTCCAATGGGGTGGGCGATTGCCGACAACGCTCGCGATATGTCACTCTCCGGTCGGCTTGTTACGATTAGTTTGAATCGTGGTGCGAGACGTGTCCAGGCCTTGATCCCCTGGAGCAAAATGGTCCGGTGTTTCGATCGTGAGCCTTCCAGTCCACCGCATTCATCAAGAGCATCTATCACAACCACAGGTAACCTTCCTGGCGGAACGTCTACGCAGTGTTTCACTGGCTCCTCTATGAGACTCCTGAAGAGCTCGCCTGCGTCAGCATTTTCGAGGTCTATTTCACCATCCTTCAACTGAGTGACGATAGCACTCCTTATTGAGGGGTAGTCGCGGGAAAGGTCAAAAGCGAATGTGCGCCAGAGGTTGACAGGTGTCTGCACTGCCGCCAATTCGCGTTGGAAGAAGAACGACGACCCGAGGCGATGGGAAGATATCAATCTGGTCACCAGCTTTCGGGCAATAGCTGATTTTCCTACTCCAGGAAATCCGCTTATCCAGAGAATGTTATTAGAGGCATCAAGGTCGTCACACCACTCGTCAATCTTTGCCATTATGTCCTTGCGAGTGCCGTCCATGCATTCAGCTGTTGGACGTCCACGTACGAAACCTTGGGGCTTGAGTTCATCGAGCCACTTGTCATCTTTTGTGGATTCTAAAACACACGTGTCAGTAATTCGCCTTGGAACGGAGATGTAAAACCCGTACCCATCTCATTCAATAGCATCTCCAAAGTTCCTGCCGACTGGACGGATATACCTCGGTCGAATCGTTGCTTGAACCAATTAAATCGTTTCGTAAGCTCGTCGATCTTGTCCTGTTTTCCGTGAGACAACAGCGAGCGAAGCGCTATCCGGATCGCAAAATTACCGATCACAGTGCCAATCAAATCATAGAAACGTTATGACGAACCTTGTCCATCACAAGTATACTCGACAATAAAATTGGTCGTATCTTCCATAAGTGGTGTCACATCTTTTATGGCCTGCTTGAGCTGTGCGAGGCGAGCAAACTGCTTTACATCCTCGATGCAGCCAAGGATACAGGCCATGTCTTTCGCAAGATCCAATATGAGCTCGTTATATCGCTCCTGATTCTTCAGTGTCTGCACAGGGAATTTATGAAAGCGAGTTAGGTATGTCAATGGAAGTCCTGCTCTTGGGCTCACTCACTTCGTACACGATATTTACGCAACCAAAGACGACTTTGGCAATAGGATGCAGCTAGGAAGGGCACAATTTAAGTCTAACCACCATTGGCATGTTATATCAGCTCACCTCACTCGCAATGGTGCCGAGCTCCATGATCGTTTGCAGAAACTGCTTTGCATTCCCAAGATGGTCAAGCACGGCTTTGGCTTGTCCCGATACCTTGACGGCGTCATCGAGAATTCCCTGGAGCGTGTCTGAAAACTACCAAAAGAATATATTAGGGTGCGGGAAAGAGCTAGAGTCGATTTAACACGTACTTGGACACTGATGGTGGCCGTTGGGTCATCGTTTAGCTTGAGCTCTGCATAACAGCATATAAGATCGGCATATACGGTTGCCCCAATGTTTACTAACCTTTTAACTCCCCAGGACAAGATGAAATCAGCCGTTGACAATCACCGAATGACGCTGAGGCCTCTACAAAAACCTCCCTCGTCATACGGTATGGTTTACGCCGAGTCAGTTTGACTTCCAGGCGAGATCCATCTTTGAGGATGCTTCCAGGTTCAAGTTTGGGTAAGACTGTATTTATAATTTCAAGAAGAGACTCACATTGCTGGATTTAACTCCCATCGCACACTCAGATCGTTGTTGCGTGTATGTTTTTCAAAGAGTTTTTCAAAGAGTTTTTGCCTGTCGACGTAGAGCTTCACGGTTAGCGACCCTTTGGTAGGTTCTTTAAACACTGCACTCCCGCCTGCATAGTGTTAGGCTTGTCATCTCCTATTCTATGATCCGCCCTTACCTGAGATCTGAATCCCTGGTCTGGCATAATCATCATCAGAACGAGATAGGCGTACTATTAACTTACCTACTGCCGGAGACGTTTGCGACACTGGATGTCATGTTGTACTAAGAGTAAGAAAGGGCTGAGCATGGTCCTCGCCTTGAGGTGGCCTCGAGGCCAACGAACCCATTCATTGCCACTGGGTCATGCCGAATTCGGGTGGATTTTCACGACAGAGTTTCAAAAAGTTTGACCTTTAGGTGCATATAACCGATTCAGAAGTTTTCTAAATGCACACTCAATTATGCATAAGTTCCTTCAAATAGATGTAAGAATTTTTCGTGATGTCGAAAGAAAAACTGATTCAACAGATTCTAAGGTCGATCGGAAACAACCGAACCTCATTTTCTTCAACAGAAGTTCATATTACGGCATGCTCAGCAGTCTCTTGACACGAATGAGTGACCGACCTCCGTTCCCCAACGTTGACAATCTCCAGGCATGAGCAAGCCTCCAAATATCATAATATGGGAACTTGATGTCGCCGAGATGAAGGCTGTGGGCCGTGGTACATTAAGGGATCATCGATCACCTGTTTCTCACATAATTCTACAGTCGCTGGTCTACACACTCAAGAATGGCCAATATATGTCTACGTACCCTTGTTTGTTGATGTCTCCCTGTTTTTCAAATCTACTCCAACTGTGGTCTTCCGATATTAGTCTCTGAGAAAATCACAATCAACAAGGTGATATTGTTCCGAGTGGTCATGAGGCAGGTATGTTTTGTTTTACATCTGCTATCGTTCTTCCCTGAACAGTACCTTGTGAGCAGCTCGCCGCTTTTTTCGCCACATCCTGCCCCGATCTAATGGTATTATGTACTTGGCGGATGTCATAGATCCCGAATCATTCTCTTCAGCGAAAGCAGAGTTGGATGACATTCTCGCTGACAAAGCAGTATCGAAGCCAATGCTTGTCTTGGTCCCAAAACCAGATGCTTCTGGCATTGCCAATGAGTGCAGGAATTGGATTTGGGAGAGGCAATTGCAAAGGTACGTAACCGCATTGTCCGGCTAAGGTCAATGTATAAACCTTGTCCGTTCACCAGGCTAATGGGCGGGTCGCCCTGTTCACCTATTCTGTCTTCTACACTGCTCAAAGGATACGACGAAGGTCAGTCAAATTTGGCACTTTTTGGTAAACTGGAATCGAATCTTGTAATGACAGGTTTCCGTTGAACAGTCAACAGTTAAATAGTAGATAAGAGAAATATGCATTGTGACAAACAAACGGTAGCGGAAAGTATACATGAGATTGACGGCTCCATGAGGTGACAAGAGGACTAGAAACCTTGAACAAGTCCAAGGCCATCCTTAAAACTATCCAAAGTATCTTCATCCGGAATCGCAAACAATACTCGATCAAATGAGCTCGAAAACCTTGCTTGCCTTCCAACGAGCAGCTCTCTCCATATCTCCGCAACCATCCTAATATCGTTCTGCAACACGCCCGTGCCAAAACTACCTAGCACAAGGTTCCTGACCCCACGAAGCTCGAACAACGCGAGAATTCGACCCATGCGCTCTGTCATTACTTCGCGTATGCGAGCTTCGAGTGGAGCAGCACCATTGCCATCCCTTCCATTCCCGTCGTTATCACCGTCTTCTGAATGTAGAGAGTCTGACGTTGAATCACGGATGGTAACTGTTGCATCGTCATCTCGTCCGTCCATGGTTGCCGCACCCGATGATGAATTGAGCTGAGGCCCTATCATAGCACCGTGGATGTCAGCTCCGGGTGTAGCAGCTTGTTCGCCAACTCTACTCCTATTTCCGCCCTCTGCCCCAATTCCACGCTGACGAGTGTAGTTCTTCCTCACCCGCCAGGTGTTAACGGCTGAGCTTGAAACAACCTCAACCCTGATAGGTTTCATCCAAGCCCCACTATCGTTCCTAAATAAAACGACCATTGGTGAATATATCATTGCATGCGTATACAAGCCATCTTTATCGTCTCTTTTGTGTAAATCGTAGAATGGCCTTGCGATGGGACCAGACAGGGAGTCATACAGAGATGAAGATCGTGCGATGGATGACTGTTGTGTGATGGCACCGTTGAACAACCCACCGCCAGGTTTTTTAGCTGAAGCGAAATTAAGGACGCCCAAAAGAGGTTTTTCATTAGGTGGTTGATGCAGAAGGGCTGCGTGAAGGTGTTGTGCACCTTCATTAGTAGACAATTGGAGAACCGAGAGTTTAGGTTGTGCTGATAGCGGACGGCGTGGTAACCGCCACAGACAGAGCTCCGTAGAATTGTCAGGATAAAACGTGGTATTTTTTCGACAGTAATCGAGGTCCATTGCGATAGAGTGTTGGTTTACGCGATTTTGATTCGGGATAGGCTCAACGACGTATCCTTTCTTAATAGTGTTCGCTGTATCTTTTGCAATTTGCCTCAAAAGTTGTCGATCTAAAATGTGGCTTTGACTAGCCCTTGGAGATGCAATCGTTGTATGACCTGCCTGCATATTTGAGGGATTAAGACGAGATATACGGTGGTTGGAAATCTGTTGTGGTTGTCTTGAGAAGAGGCGCCAAAAGGTCTGATTTACGATCAGAATATATTACGCTTTTGGTAGTTCCCGGTACTCCATGACTCTGGTTTTTCCAGTGTTGGCCGTCGACATTGCGCAATATTGCGAGAATCCTTTTACCTCTGAATGAGATTCCAGCAAAAGTGAAAATGACAATTAAAAATAATTTACAAAGCAAAACCCGGGTGCCTTTCCTATTTGTTAAACTCCTCAGCCTTGCGTGAGCTCCACCAATCCGTCAAGTCCAACCTCAAAAGCAGGTGATGCAACACATCCAACCCTCCGCTTGTGCGATGCTTGTTTCCTATATAAGCCTGCAAGGGTGACTTCGGTGTCGATCTTGAGGGACCCTTTTCAACCAAACCCTTGATATCTTTTGTCTAGCGGACCAGCAGACGAAAAAAACAGTTCAGAAGAGGAATACACAAATACATGAATGAACAACTGACGAGCATGGTCATCTTCGCACAAAACCTCCTGTACAAATCTTCCACCATTGGAGCAACTTGATACTCTTCCATCCGACCACGATGCAATTCCCCGACCACGATGGTTAATTCCAGAACAATATCCATTGCTTGTCTTAATAAGTCGCCAACCCCCCTTTGCCCAGATCGGAGCAGACATGCGCTGAGGATATCGTCTAATAATGAGGTATGACATTGAGCGACTTCAAAGATGTCCGAAAAGCCTGAGATGTTGTGTATGTCAGAATCACCACCCACTGTGGGATCCAAGCCCGAAATTGAGATATCGGATGGTAGTGACGTGGAGGACGAAAGACGTGCAAGGAAAATATCAAAATTTCCACCGATAGCTGTATCGAAAATGTATCCCGAAAGATTTGAAATAAATGACTGGGCCACGAATCGGAAGTGCAAAAGGAGTTGTCGTGATTTCGTCATAGTGGGAAAGAGGAAGGTCGAATGTACTCGGTGCGTTGACATGCGGAACAACGATTTGAGTGCGTTTTCAACTGAATCAGAGAAAATAAATCGTAAAGAATGTAAAAGGAAAAGGAGTTGGACGTACGCCGAAGTAGCCTCAAGATGAATGCAAACATGCGCTGATACTTCGACAATATATCAGGAGATATCAAAACTTCCAACGGTTTAGGGGGTTTGTAATCCATATATAAGAAGTCTAGAGCTTCAATAGCTGAAAGCGCGAGGAGGGTCGTTAGTTTATAGTACAGATTTAGAGAATAGCATACTCACATAAAGGGCTTAACCACTTCTCACCCCTCTTTCCAACCGGCAAATCCTTAATCGCAAAACCCAATCTCCACTCTGCTTCTTCCAGAACTACGGTATCATCTCCCTCTGTTTCATCATCCTTGCTCCTATTATCTCGCCAATCCAACGAATCCACAATAACCGTCCTTAAAAAGAATGAAAGATCCGCACCCCCAGGCGGCCATGTCTCCCTTTCAAATAAGTGGGGTGCAAGTCCCACTGCCCAAGGTATTTTATTCTCGCTCTCTGGTTCCTCTAATTTGTTCCTATCATCTTCCTGACCCTGCTTGCGCCGTCTACGCTTGCTTTGCTCTACCACATCCATGCCGTACCCCTCCTTCTGTCTTCGCCTCACCGCTCTAACTGACATCGCATGCGCAGAGCTACCTCCGGTCACGAACTCGCCCGCGTCATCAAACAGCGCAGCCACCAGTCTTGTCTTGAATTCCGGCTTCGCAACGAGGAGAAAATTTTTCATCAAAACGAGATGCGTACGGAAGTTAAGCCTTCCTGGTTGTCTAACAAAAATTTCGAGTAGGGTTCTTGAGAGCGTAGATGCGTGTTGCATAAGCGGTTGGAAAGTCAGGGAGGATAGAGAGGAAAGAGTGGGAGTGATTGGCGGCAGAGAGGGTGGGAAGGATGATATGAACTTTTGAAGAACTGATGTGGTGCTAGAGATACCAGTGATATCTTTTGAATTGAAAGACAGGTGCCTTAAGATGCCCGAAGCGCCAACTCCAGGCTCTAGATCGAACATGCAAAATGCAGAGAGCTCGGGTTCGTATGTGACCGGTGTTGGTTGTAGAGGTGCTGGGCCATTGGGTGGACAACTGGGTGACGACTCGGGACTTAGAGGCAGTCCCTTCCATGCAGCGTCAACCTCTTTAAAAGTCCAAAGCCACCTCACGTCAGTCTTGATCGGACTTCCAGAGCCACTACTCAGCAACTGGTGCTCTGGCTGGGCAACTTTTAATAGTAGCAAACTTTTCTGCGCTGCTGGCAGCAAGTCTAACATATCCTGAGGGAAGAAACTCGGGAAACCCGTCTCGATGCTATCTAGAAGATCAAATATGTCTTCTTCCTGCCCTTCTTCGTCGTCAAATTCGGTATTAATGGTGCGCGCACGTGTCAACTGACTGAGTCCAGTCTTCGGTTGTCCACCGAAACCGACAGAGAGGGCAATGTGTTGGATATAATCATGAGAAGTTGTTGATAGAATAAATGCCATGATCGAGCGTATCAGTAATGGAGAATAGCGGTTAAAGTGAAGCGAAAGGTGCTCATAGATTCGGGAAAGGAGAAGTATTGGTGAAGAATCGAGGTGGGGGTATTCGTGTGGATGAAGTGATTCCTCCTGGGTGGTATGGTTGATTGAGATAGAAAAATAAGTAACGTAAACGAACTTACCCGTCCATAAAGACCGCCCAAGGCAACTAGCAGTTCTTCATATAGTTGATACCGACTCCATATATCTGACAGTCCAAATCGCCCACTGCCCGTCTCCAATTCCACGTCGCTCGGAGGACATTCAACAAGTCTGTCTCTGACATAATCTACTATCGTGGAAAGGGAGTGGGCAAACGCATGTATCGTTGGGCCTTCTTTCGCAGATCTGCAGAAAGACATTAGGGGCACAAAAAAAAACAAATCAGACGTACCTTGCCCTTAGAGAATACAATAGCAACTCCAATCGACGCAATAGTGTCCCGATTGTAAGAAAACGAGCTAGGAAACTTGAACAACTGTTGACATTACTGCAGGCGTCAAAAATCGTTAACACCCACCTTGTGCTTACAACGTCATCTTTCCCATCAACAAGAATTCTAGTCTTCGCATTCTGTTCGGCACCCGCTTGTACAAACATTTCTGTGTTTAAATCCCAAGTGTGTAATTGAGAAGAGATCCCAAGCACAGTGGACTTGAGACAAGTGAGGAAATCGCGTTCAGTCGTGGTGGTGATATGGTGAGACAGATTAAAAAGACGTGGGTGAGCACTTGAGCTTGTAAGATAACATAGAAAGTACAGTAGTGGGATTTGAATGCCTACTGGCTTCTAGCTGACGAGACAATGTACTCGTCTTGTTCTGAAAGAAAGGGAGTACGGGATGCGTTGGTTGGGTGCGTTGGACGAAGTCTGTCCCATGAAAGCATTGCATTCTAAGCAGTTACGTTTCAATGTATTTGAAGCAGATAGTAATGTATTCCACATACTCTGATCCCAAGTTTCGTCTCCGCAGATTCTTTCCATAACACCTCCACAAGACACTCCTCTTTCTTTACCGCGGGTGCCTCCTTATTTCCTACCCGATCCTCAACTTTCACCCTTCTGTCTGGCAAATTCAAATTCGCTGCTTCCAGCCTCAGGTTCTCTAAGATCGGATTCTGCGGTTTGTCCTCAAGAAGAGGAACAAAAAACCGTGCCGCAATAGGAGAGAGGTCATCTGGAAAATAATTTTCTTTGGTTTCAGTATCGAATTGGAAAGACGACAATTCAAAAAGGTGGTGAAGAGGGATCAACATTTTGTCACGTCCAAGCAAGCAACGCGTTGAGTCGCGCGACGGTCCGTGAACGGCCCGAACGTACAGAACATCCTCCTCTGCACACCCCTTCTAAGTTTGATGATAAGGTTTATGATAATGTTCAATAGTCAAAACAAGACATCTGGGGCAATGACTATTCTCGCTGCGGTGATAGCACTGAGGTTTATGAAGCAACCACCAGCAACTTGAACATTCCCTGCCAGTATGGCGCTCGTTGTGAGCCTAGAATCTCTCCACGCTCGTCTGAAAGATCTTCACGAAAATCACCGTGCCGTTCTCTTGGAGAGAAACCGCATTCACAACCGATTGGGAAGCAGACTTCCTCTAGAAATCATGTCGCACATCTTCACACTTTGTGTTTCAATCGATTACGACGATTGCCACTCGAAAACTGCAACTTTTCCGATCGTTTGCAGTGTTTTCCATGATTGGAGACAGCTAGCACTATCTATCCCTGGACTGTGGTCTACCATCTCTGTGAACGCATGCAAAACTAATTTGGCATATTTGAATCTCTGGCTTCTTCGTTCTGGTTCACTTCCACTTATTATTCGTTTATATGCCAATGGATGTTTTGATGAAGTAATTCACCACCAAACGCTAGATGTGATGTGTCTTGTCGAGCAAATCTCTGTCATGTTTTATTCCTTTGTCTTCATCCTCCAGGACCTTTTGCTTCAAGTTGATTGTCCAAGTTCTGCACCACTTGTAGAAGAGCTCCACATTCACTGCTGGGATGGCTCAAAGCACGCTCCCTTCAAACTATCCACCCTTCTTCCATGTCCACAAAATCTTGAATCATTACAATGCCAGTCAGCTTTGCATAAATCGGGATCATTTGACACTGGGGGGAGGTTCTGAACTCAACTTCTCACGTCGGCCAAACGCCTTGTCCATCTACGTCTTGGAGTGCGAATTGAATACCCACAAAACCATGTTGCCCACCACTCCATTCGGGATCTAGTTGACAACATTATTATTTTTTACACCACAATGGTGTCACTGGAGACATTGACCGTACAATGTTTCACGGAATCTCAACAGGCACGATCTGCATTTGTTTCTTTCCTCCATCAACGAAGTTTCTGCGCTTGAGTCATGCTAATACGTTCATAACGAGTAAGCTGTTGGATGCTCTTCGTGAGGTGCCGTCACTTCATTGTGCTCATCTTTCACCCGTAATGGCCGCCTGAAGTTCCGTTAGGTGTTTTCCAGCATAGTAACTTTACCTTCAAAATTTAGTACCATTATATTGAGAATTTATGCCCATATCTGCGAGACAAAAATTTCGAATGCGACTACTCACATTTCTTTTTGACTGTGCCCTGTTTGTTTGCAAAACCAGTCATCGGCTCAAGATTAACCCATCCGAGGATAATAATCACGAGGCCTTACTTACAGCCTGGTGCATGGCCACCCGCAGCAGCCAATTTCAGCTCAAGACGACCACGATAGACGACACAGACTTGCCAGCCACTGTAGTTCTCCTCTTCTTTTTCTTCTTAATATTTTTCCTCTTCATGCAGGAAATAGGGCATGTACAACGCAGTCCCAACCGTTATCAACACCCACGACAAGGTGCAGGTCATAGAAGACCTGGACAACCACCACCCAGCCGAAGCCATGACCCACGTCGAATTCAATTTAGCCAAATCGCAAAGGATACACTAGAAGCAGCCCGCAGAGGTTATGTCGACGAGCCTAACCCGAATCAAAATAGCGACTACCGACATTCCATTGCAGCAGACATCAATTACAGTCGAAGAAATACAATCCTATGTCCTGATGACTTCATCGAGCACTGGCAGTCACCACACCCTCTGGGCGGTCAATTTCCGTCAAGACCAGCTAAACTGGCTGTCCTTCCACTATCCACCATTCAAGGCGCACGATACCTTAAGGAAGTGCAAAACCGACGGTCTAATTCTTTACTGGGAATCCTCAACTTCGCTTCAGCTACAAAACCCGGTGGTGGGTTCATTAATGGTGCTACTGCACAAGAAGAATCCATCGCACGATCGTCATCTCTGTATGAATCACTGTCTAGTCGCACAGCAAAACCATTCTACGAGTTACACAGAAGAGATGATGGAGGTGGCCTCTATACACATTCGATGATCTATTCACCAACAGTCGTCTTATTTAGGGACGATAATGGGGCATGGGTGACGCCTCTTAGGGTTGAGGTTGTTACGAGTCCAGCTGTCAATGCTGGGCAGGTGAGGAAGAAATATGGCCGTCATAACAGTCGACAGCACAGATCAGATGCAGACGACAATAGGGATGGTGGTGCAGCTGCAATCGAAGGTCTCATCCGCGAAGTGATGACGGAGCGCATGGGTCGGATTCTTGCTTTGTTTGAGCTTCGTGGAGTACGGAACCTTGTCCTAGGGAGTTTTGGCACTGGCGTGTTCCAGAACGATGTTAGGATGGTGGCAGAGATATGGCGAGAACTACTTGTGGGCAGGCAAGCAAGGTTTTCGACCTCGTTTGATCGGGTATTGTTTGCGATCCCGGATGGGAATACTCTGAATAGGTTTAAGGATGGCCTTGGACCCGTTTCAGGTTTCTAGTCTCTCAAGTCTCTTCGTTATCACTGATATCCAGAGCGGCATCAATTTGTATACAGTGTATAGTATCGTGTATTGCCAACCATGACTGTATAATGATAATATTACGTCGGCTACATTGTTATCGATCCTCGTATTTTTTCGATCGTGCTTGCGTTAGATGAAGGGATGTTACATAACCCCAATTGTCAAATTACGCACTGCCATCGATCTTTTCACCAAGTCTACTAGTACACAGCTTATACCTGCTCCCAGCCCCAACATCCTTGCCCAACATAACACCATAGTCTTGTTCGAAATTACTGGCAAACCATGATGGAACCGTAAGCGCCAATGCTCGGAAATGTGATCCTTCTGATTCAGCTCATTCGTTTGTATCACCAGATCAACAGATCGGCCCTTGAATGGTGTCTCTCCTGACTCTGCAGTTCCTCTATTGCAGCAAATTGAGCAACCGCAGACCTCCTCTGAATCAACTTTGGACGACACCGGAACAGATGTCCCAGCTGTGTCTAGTTCTGACGAGTTCGACATCAACAATAACGCCGCAGGCATGCTATCTGATTCACCCAGCCTGGTCGATGTGAACGAGGCGCAGAGCATACCAATTGCTGATCCCTTCATCACACCGACGGAAATTTCAGAAACCCCCGAGTCACGCAGCACGGTCGACGATAAATTACTATATGGACCATACAGTGCTCGGTACTATCCTCGTCACCGATCATACCGTCTCTCACGCGATGAGTTGCGTGAAATTGCTGAAAGTACACTTGAAGCACTCGACGAAGGGGTGTACTACCTGCCCGTAGGTGGGGGTGATAATGAGCAGGGAAAAGGAGGAGAGGAAGGTGGAGAAAGGGAGGGAAAAGGAGAACATGTCGAGAGAGAAAAAGTGGTGTTGGAGCAAATTGGGAACGAGGGGCAGACGGAGGAAGAATATGGGGTAGAAATGGTCGTGGTCGTGGAAGCACAGACTGAACGTTCTGACAATAGGCAACAGTCTGAGGAGGACAACATGGTGGAACGTGGGGTGGAAATGGATGTGGATGTGGAGGAACAGACAGGAAATTCTGACAACGGGCAACAAACGGAGGATGATCCAATTGGAAATTCTAACAACAGGCAACATACAGAGGGAGGAGGTAATGAGGAGAAAGTGGACGTAGAACAAACTGAAAATGCTAACAATGGGCGAAAGACGGGGGGAGGCAGCAAAGAGGAGGGCGGGGAGGAACTGACCGTGGAACAAACTGGAAATGCTGACGACAGGCAAAAGACGGAGGAAGGGAGTCAACACTTGAATGAGGCGGACAAAGAAGAGATTCCAACAGAGAGGGAGCAAGAAGAAGAAAAAGAAAACGACGAAACAAAGAAGGGGGAGGAGAAAAAGGATAATAGAAAGTTATACGATGTCAGGAGCGAGCTGGACTACACGATGGAAAACACTGAATACTTTGGTCCTGATGATGAAAGGCTGAGTCAGTGGGTCAATGCTCAGCTCAATTTGGGTGTCAATGAAGAAGAGGAGAATGGAATCGACGACACGGGTGGTGAAAAGCGGGACCAGACGGAGAAAAAGACTAGGATTATCATTGGAGAGTACTCTACACTCGTCGGCGCGAGGAGGTTGCATGAGGTGGTGAAGACGGACAGAAATGAAGAAGATGAAAGGGGGAATACGAAAGAGAAAATAGGCGTCCTCAATTTCGCATCTGCAAAGAAACCTGGAGGAGGGTTTATTAATGGGTCTCAGGCGCAGGTTCGTATCGCATTCTATATACCTTATTTCCAACTCTCATCTCATTATATACAGGAAGAATCGCTCGCTCGCTCCAGCACGCTTTTCGCCTCTCTTAGCGTTCCCATTTCCAAGCGATTCTACTTTCACTACGCTTTGGACCCCGACAATGCATTCTACACCCACTCGATGATCTACTCCCCCTCTGTCATTATTTTCCGGGACGACAAAGGCGAATGGACTGCCCCTCTCGAAGTCGATATGCTCACTTGCGCAGCCGTCAATGCGGGGGACGTCAGGAAGCAAGTGAGATGGGAGGAAGAAATGAAGGAGCTGAGAGAGCGCGTGAGGGTAGCGGAGTTTGCGAGGAAGAGGGATTTGTCTATTCCTCTGCAAGTACCTGTGGAAGTTAGAATCTACGAGGCTGAGCAAGTAGAGGAAAAGACTCCATCGACGGCGACGACGACGGACGGGCAACTGCCAGGACAGTCATCCGAACAGCAAAGCGCTGGGTCCACTCAGATGTCCCCGATCATGTTTGCATCTGATCCGGACCCCTCTCCACCTCTCCAACCCCTCTCTCTCCCACCTACGAGTCCGATTGAAGTCATGCCAGGCACATTCCCAATCTCAGTTTTCCCTTCTTACTCAAACACTCATCCCCCAACCTCGACTTACGCCAATCAAACGCCCGCATCGGATGTAGTAGACCCACTCGCCTATGCTGAGACACTTATCGCTGCAACGATGCGCGAGCGTATTGCAAGGATCCTTTACCTTTTCCACACTAAGGGTGCTAGGCACCTCGTTCTAGGTTCGTTTGGGACGGGAGTGTTCCAGAACAGTGTCGATTTAATTGCGGAGATATTTAAGGATCTTCTTTGTGAACCTAGAGAGCAGGAGGACGAAGTCCAAGAAACTGACGAGAAGCGTAGGGAAGAAAAACAGGAGGAAAACGGTGTTGGACAAGTCGAGAAAGATGAAGGAGATCGACCTCTTCTGGGTAGCAGCCCAATTGGCAAAGGAAAATTCTCAAACACTTTTGATACCGTCATGTTCGCTATCCTGGGTGGCTCGACGGTGAGGACATTCCAAAAAGCTTTCGAGGGTCAAGTCGGCGTCGAAATTGATGAAGACGCGCAAGGAAGTGACGTGGAGGGAATGAGGGATGCAGCTGACTTTCGGGTTCAAGACGGCAGAGATAGAGCTGCTTAAGCAAAAAAAAATGGCAAGGTCTGACCTCATCATTGTATCTCTTATTTTTTATCTGTTGGGTATTAAGAGCATTGCATCATCCTCGGGACTGTGAATGATTTTAAATCTTTGGTTGTATTTCAGGCACTAACTACTGTAGAGTAAACACCTTCCACTGAAATGGACTGCATCAATAGGTGTTCTCTCGATTCTCACAAGTGAGCTGTTTCCCACTTCACAATGGCTCACCAAATGCCTGTCTTGATGCTGTCTGTAGAAGGGAACAGCTAAATCTGTGCTTCGCCACTGTCAACTGTCCACCCACTCGCATGTTAGCTCATACATCTTTCTCTCTTATTCCATTACTTCGTCATCTGAAGATACAATTTTAAATGAAAACGGAGACCATGCATAGCTTTTCACTCTCAAACGCTTTTGTATCCCCCTGGCCGAGCAGGTTTTTACCACCGTGCATACTGAATTTGTCCACTGTGCACACGAACTCCTGATCCCCTCCTATCACCCTAGTGGACCTTCGCAAGGTATGGCAGCACAACACCAAGGTTTATGACTTCGAAACACTGAAACACTCGATTTGGAACTTTCTGTGACTAACAAGTTACAAGACACAAAGTACAGCTGAACACAACACAGATCCGTTACATCAACTTCTGCAGGTACACAACTTAAAAAAGTGGAACAAAATTTTTGAACCTGGCCGAATAACAGTAAGCAAACAAATTGGAACATATGCAAGTCACAACAATCTACCATAGGGAAGTGCATGCAGCACATCAATAAAGTCCTTGAGGCCTTACTGGTACGTCGCTTTCGAACT
>QDKV01004842.1_pt1 | contig 16257 bp, 16 predicted proteins | sample 1861101 | NCBI WGS metagenome assembly QDKV01 (sample SAMN04275158, study PRJNA302643) | Fungus metagenome, whole genome shotgun sequencing project. | isolation source: fruitbody | host: Mallocybe terrigena | place: Sweden | collected 2013 | reverse complement strand
CGACGTTCAAAAGACATTCGTATGACATGTTGACAACTGTACCAAAAAATTACGTAGCAAAAAGAGTTTGGACACATTGGGAATTGAACCCAACACCTCTCGCAAATAGTATGCTAAGCGAGCGTGATAACCAACTACACCATGTGCCCTGTTGGTTAGAATTGTTTTAAAATGGTATTATTAGTGGAAGAATACGTATCACGCAGTTTGATGGTTCTCCCACTGACTTCATGTCGTTTATCACGGATACCGAGTACGTTTCATTTTGTTGTCCTTTTCAAGTCTATATATCCACTCTCTGTCGGCAGCTATCTTATTCACAGCTTGCGGCTATCATATTTGCGAGACGTTGATGATCCTTATGGCCCTCGTATCATTTCACTGGACCCCACATATCATTCCAATCCTTATATACTGGCTGCAGGTTTAGCAGATGCCGAGCGATGTCCTCAGTTGACTTTACCTGCGAGTCCAAATCTCAGCGAGGATGAACAGGAACGACCTCTCGGCTTTCCAGGAGCACGGCTGAAGCACACACAAACCATCATGGGTGGCCGATCAGGTGGTCTAGGTCTCCGCGTCAACGCAAAGAGGGTGTCCACATCGAAAAGACTGTCGACGCTTCGTCAAGCAGCGGAAGTTGACGAAGTGAAGAATTTCCTCTCAGACAATGCCCCAGTCCAAGAAGCAGCGCAAAGTATCCCTCAATCTGCGCCGGATGACGATTGGATCAAACCCAGAACGGAGGAGTCACCAGAGCCTACCCTCCAGGTCCAGCAAGCGACTGCTTCAGATGAGGTCCCGGTGGCCAAGATCGTTCAGTTTGTCCCAAAGTTCAGAAACGCGGCTGAGATGGAGAAGAAGCGCCAGATTCGAATGGCCGCTAGGAGGGGTGCTGCAGCTGGGGTCGTTCCTGTCATTAGGGCAGTTCAGCAACAAAATCTAAGTTTTGATTCGTCCTCGGATGAGGCAGATATCCCAGCTGCGAGTGAGGCTTCGACAGACGAAGACGATGATTATGTTGCTCCGTCAGCGGTTGATAATATGGATGAAGGCGATGAATTTGACCCGTGCGTAGACTTTTCTATTATTTTTTTCGATTGATTTACAGGGTATTTTACAATCACTCACAGCGTCTTTGCTACAACTCGAACTGCTAACATGTCTGACAGTGTATCAGATGGCGCATCCGTGTTCTCCGCTGTCGCTAGTTCTGTTCCTACCTCAGCTGGTATTCCATCGTCGCACACCAACACCAAGTCCCGTCCACGTTTAAGCCCAGTGTCCGAACATGCGGGGCCACACCATCATCGGCACCAATCGTCCAGTAAACAAGGGAATGAACACCAAAACGTACGACATGGTACCCTTGATCCGGGCCGCTCCAGGAGTACTTCCAACACAAGCGCCAAGTCTTCTACTTCTCCTGAGAATATATTCTCGAAGAGAAAAATAACACCTTCAAAACCTCTCAAATCAAGTTTAACCGCAATGTTGGCCTCGTCAGGCACTTCCAACCCTTTCGCCGAAATGTATGCTGCTATTTCTGGACGAGGAGAGATTGCTTCCACCAATGTACAAGTGTACTTCCCTTATGCACAGCAGCCGCGTGGCAAACCAATGAATCTCAGTGTTCGTCGCGACGCTACGGTGGATGAAGTCATTGGCTTTGCATTATGGAGCTATTGGGAAGACGGTTGGTTACCGAAATTAGACGAGAACTTGAGTGAGGATGATTCGAAACGAGAAATCAGATTATCGGCGGTTGGATGGATCCTTAGGATTGCTGAAGATGATGGAGAAGTTGACGATGACTTTCCGCGTGAGTATGAGAAATATCATGGAAACGTTTGCTTATAGTCGCGCCATATAGCGGCCGACAGAATGGGGAAAATCATGAAATTCAACTCGGAGGCATATGCTATCTTGGAAGCGAGCCCTACTCAAGGTTTCTCTTTCTTCCTTTTGTAATGAAGGACTTCTTTTGATCCCCACTGCAGTTCAGCAGAACCAAGTTTTGGAAAGCAAGATTCAACGTCGGCCTTCCCGGACAACAACAGCAGCAAAGAGACCCGAGAAGCCCAATTTGCAAAATCAAAATCTCGGGAGTTCTACGCCTGGAACAGCCATTTACGGGTCAACTGTGGCTGCCTCGATGCTGTCGTCTTCTTTGGGCCCGTCGTCAAGTCATGGCCCTCAAATATTTCTACGTATTCGTGTTGCGGATACTGCCGATGCTGTTCATATCTCGACGACGATTCCAGTGTACGATTTGACTCCTGATCCTTGTAGGCAGGCAAATGATTCTTTCCACAGGTCAGCAGGTATGTATATGCAAGAGGCACTGGAGCTCGTATGCAAAAAGAGGAAGTTGCAAAACCCTAAGGACTACGCGCTGTTGTTGGCGGATATGAGCATCCTCATTCCCCTTGACAGGACGGTAGCGAGTTTACAAGGAAAACGAGAACTGCTACTCGTGAAGCGAAGTATGTTGCCACAGATGGGTGCAGATGTCATGAAGGGCCCTGGAAAGACGACAGACCCCAATGGTATGTTTCAGTCTTACTGGAATCTCCAATCAGGAAAATGACGCCTACATAAGCGTCTATCTTCAATACAATTAGTGATGCCCCCGAACAACAATACTTTTCTACAATGGACTATGCAACTGCTTACAAGGCAAGGATGAACTTTTTTTTTTTCACGCCCAGTTAATATCTCAAAATCATCCCCTTCCATAGAAATATACAATCTATCGAAAAGTGCCAATGCTTGTTGGTCGTGTAGAGCGAACGCTAGCGATTGACGGCGTCTATATTCACGTCAGTCCTTTTGTGTTACATATTTTCGTTGTCGTTGAAGATTTTTTCACTCATTGCAATAGATAATGCCTCCGAACAAGGCTAAGTTAATGTTTGATCCTGGTCGGACGACGTCGTTCCACGTCAAGAGTGTCACCGATGTTGTCCATTTGACCAAGACATCACCAATATTTAAATTGTTTTTGATCAGGGGGTCTGGGAATAAGCGATATGATTATGAAGCGGAGAGTCCGAAGCTTGCCGGTTAGTAGCCATCTGGTTTAATAATTCGGATCATGCTGTTAACCAGATCTGGCAAACAGCGGAAATTGTACAGACGATTAAGAACCTCAAAGCTGCGCTTGAGCGTTCTGGAACCGTCAATAAATCGAGAAGGAGTCGGCAGATCGTTTGAATCACGTTTCTATCTTTTCCGCTAAAACGACGTTTTGGTGTCAATTGTGAGTACATGCATGTCGAGTATGTTGTTTCAGATTGTGGTAACTTGGTATGAAGCCTCCTTCCGACTCTTGTTATTCCTTTACATGATTGCCTTGGATTCAGCTAGCACTACTATGATTGACAGGTTTTATTTTTGTTCAACACGTACAATTTTTGAGACTACCTAAATGTCAGACGGACTGACATGGACAAGTCCAGGTAGTGGTGCCAAAGTCCGGTTCTTTGACCACTTTGGTTGAACCCTGAACCAGACCAGTGGTCCGGATCAGGCCAACTGTGGGCAAGAATTTCCGAAACAGCTGTAGGTTCCCACTTAATATTTTCAAAATTACTTGAATGTACTTAGCAAATTTGTTGGAAAATTTCATTCCATAGTATATATGAGTGGCCTAAGATGTTTAAGTGAAAATAAGGTTGTAAAGTAAAAATAAGTAAAATCCTGTTTTCCTGATGAGGAGATGTTCGAGGTCTGTTCGTGGATGTGAGTGATCCTTTGAATATGGGGAACTATGATTTTCTGTGGACCACACAAAACCCTTTGGATTGTAGGACAACATGGGGACCATAGTTCTCATCATGGTACAGAGGAGTTGATGAGCTGCGCCTGACGTTGGTGGGTACAAGGGATGGTGTCACACGATTGGCGGGGACCAAAGAAATTCAAACAACGACAATATTTGCCTACCTCCACACTCATTGCCAGAGAAAAATGGCTCAGATGTATGGGCAGGAGAAGGATTTGGACAAGGGTTCAGCAGGTATGTATAATTATGATACAATTTCTTCTCATTTGTCTAATTGACTTTACTCAGATCAGACTGACCCGGGATTCATTTCATTTTTTCACAAACTCCTTCAAAAATCCCCTCAAATGGGAACACTTCGACTCTTTCACCGCGTGTCCAATGATGATTTCTATATAGCATATGGCGCCGATGCCCTTTTCGTTGCACAGAATGTGTATCATACAAACTCGGTCATCAAGTACTTGGGTGCTGGAGGGAAAGCTGGTCTTCCTAGCGTCATCTTAAAGACTTCCGTAGCACACAGCCTGCTCAGAGAGGCGCTTACCGTGAGACAGCTCCGCGTTGAAATATGGGCACCGGACCCAGGCCAGGGCAAGAAAGTTGTGAAGTATCATCTAGACAAAGAGGTGCCGTCTGTCTCAAACTGCACCTTTTTCTTCTGTGTCAACATTGCCTCGTTTTCTAGGCTTCTCCCGGTAATGTGCAAGCAGTGGAAGACCTCCTTTTCAGAGATACGGACCAAGTCACTTCCCCCATCGTCATGGCTATCAAGCTTGCCAGTGCCCGTGCTGGTGATACATCCTCGCATGGTAAAGTTAGATCCGTCGGGGTGGCTTTTGCAGATACAACAAGTCGAGAACTTGGCGTTTCAGATTTTATTGATAACGAACTCTTTTCCAACCTGGAGGTGAGCAGTTTCCCCATTCCAAGAAAAGTTCTTCGTTCTTCGATTGACAAATAGAATATAGTCCTTGGTCATACAGCTTTCAGTGAAGGAAGCCATTGTGCCGACCGGTACGGCAGCTGGAACAACAGATCGTGACATTGATTTGGCAAAATTAAAAGCCGTATTGGATCGCTGTGGCGTTGTTGTGACTGAACGCAAGCCAAGTGAGTCCAAATTTTATCAAATGCACGCACGCCAGATTAATGTTCCTCGAGGTGAATTCACTGTGAAGAACCTGGCGAATGATCTTCCGCGCCTTATAAGGCGCATTGATTCTCAGTTATCCTCGTCAGTGGATAGCACCCTCGTCATTTGTAGGTAGATTTGGCCGTACCAAGACAGAGATCTGAAACTATACAGCCCAACTAGAGCTTCCCACTGCGCCGTCTGCCTTGTCTGCGTTAATTTTGTACCTTTCTTTGATTAGCGACTCAAGCAACCATGGATCTTACACAATACGTACTCATGACTTGTCGCAGTATATGAAGTTAGATGCAAGCGCTTTGAAAGCTCTGAACCTCGTAGAAGGCTCGAAAAAAGTGGTGGGTTTTGGTCGTTCCTTTTGTGGATTTGAGTGGGATGACTCAAAAAAATTTTAGGGCTCAACTCTAAATACAACACTTTTTGGAGTTTTGAACAGATGCAAAACGACTCAAGGCGCTCGTCTTCTTGGAACATGGTTAAAGCAACCTTTAATCAATTTACATGAGATTCGTGCGTGTGTCCTGCACTCTTTTTGACAGAAGAGTTGTATATCCGGTTAACTTAGACAAACGACAAGATTTGGTGCAAATCTTTGTCGATGACACAAACTGTCGTCGCAATCTTCAAGTTCGTTCTATACTTTACTTTGCTATGCCAGTTGACTGTCGTTCAGGATGAACACTTGAAAGTTATGCCCGACCTCAGCAGAATCTGCAAGAAATTTCAGAAGGGTGGTGCTACATTGGAGGATGTTGTGCGTGTCTATCAAGTGGTTATCAAAGTGCGTAGCAATTTTATTATCATTTGGAATCTTCCATGAACCGAGGTCATTTAGCTTCCTGGAGTAGTAGAGTGTTTAGAATCTATTCAATGTGAAGATACGGGTCTTGTCCACGAAGTATTTACCAAAGCCATTCAGGTACTCAAATTCTTGCACGTTATCACCTCCACTCAGACTCGGAATCGTTCACAGGACAGTATATTGGGCCTCGAAAAGTACGGTGAAATGGTTGAACAAACACTAGATCTCAACGAACTCGACAATCATAATTACATTATCAAGCCTGACTACGATCCCCGACTTCAAGAACTTGCAGAGAAGCTTGAGAAGGTCTGTCTTCTATGATTATTCTCGTGTTGTACATTCAGGGCCATTCTGTCAGATTCGGGACGGACTTGATGCAGAACATCGCAGGACCGGTGAAGACCTGAATTTGGAACTTGATAAAAAGCTTCATCTGGAAAATAATCAAGTATATGGCTACTGCTTTAGGTCGACAAAAAACGTAATGTTCTTTAAGTATTACTGTCAAAGAGCCTATTAAATTTAATTTGTCAAGGATGCCAAAAAACTGACGAAACGGTGCATTGAGCTTGGCACGAATAAAAGCGGCGTTTACTTCACAACGTCCCTCCTTAAGCAGCATTCCGAAGACTTCAAGGAAATTTCGGCTCTGTACGCAAGGACTCAGACGGGGCTAGTAAAGGAAGTAGTCCAGATTGCTGGTATCGTTATATCTGTCTTCGGAATTGCAGAGATTTCTAATAGCCTTTCACAGCTACATACACTCCTGTCCTTGAAACTCTAAACTCTTTATTGGCCTGTCTTGATGTCATTGTCAGGTAACCTACTTCTCGAGACGTTCTTGTAGCGAACTTATTCCGCTCGTTCTAGCTTTTCCCATGTCTCAGTCAATGCTCCGGTCTCCTATGTGAAGCCCAAAGTCGTTCTGAAAGGTTTCATCACACGCGTATACATCTCCATATCGTTTTTGATATTTTGTCATCAGGTTCAGCCAATCTAGTGCTGCGGGATGCTAGGCACCCTTGTTTGGAAATGCAGGACGGCATTAGTTTCATCGCTAACGATGTGGAAATGACCAAAGGTGCTGTTCGAAATGTGGAAATATGCAGATTTTGTTTCACCTAACTCAATATGTCTCCAGACAAATCCGAATTTCAAATTATAAGTAAGACCATATGTGGATCCTCATTGGATGTTCTAATTGGATTATAATATACAGCGGGTCCAAACATGGGCGGAAAATCTACTTATATTCGACAAGTGCGTATATGGTTACCACTCGAAGCATACCGATGCTGAGCAACAGCAGGTAGGGGTCATCGTGCTTATGGCGCAAATTGGGTGTTTTGTACCATGCGCAGAAGCAGTTATGCCTGTTTTCGATTCTATTTTATGCAGAGTTGGTGCGGGTGACAGCCAGTTGAAAGGCGTATCAACCTTCATGGCTGAAATGCTGGAGACTGCTACGATTCTTCGTGTAATACCTACTTCTTGGATGTTCTATATGTGTTCTCAACTAACTCCTAACTTAGTCTGCAACTCGAGATTCTCTTATCATAATCGATGAACTTGGACGAGGTAGTTTTACATCATGCTGCTTTCTCAATCTCACCTATATCTTTCAGGGACGTCCACTTATGATGGCTTTGGCCTCGCCTGGGCCATTTCAGAGTAAGTCTGAATACCAAAACATTTGAGCGTAGTGCTAATGGTACATAAGATACATTGCATCAAAGATCCATGCATTCTGCCTTTTTGCCACCCATTTCCATGAACTTACGAATCTAGAACAACAAATACCTTCTGTGAAAAATTTGCACGTTGCAGCGTATGTGACACAGTTGCATGATGCTTCAAGAAACCAAGATATAACTCTTCTCTATCGTGTTGAGCCGGGTAGACTGTCTTTCTTTGTCCAAATGAACATTATTGATTATCAACTGTAGGAATCTCTGATCAAAGCTTTGGGATCCATGTTGCACAGCTTGCTAAGTTCCCCGAAGACATTGTCAAGGTGAGCAGGACACCATTTTTATAAAAAATGTGATGAGATTGAGTACTCCGCAGCTTGCTAGAAAAAATGCTCAAGAATTGGAAGACTTTAACGAAGGTTGGTCAACGCAAATTTATTTGATATACTGGAACTGAACGATAGTAAACTGTAGACCACATTGGCAATGACTTTCCGAAAGACATTATCGATGCAGGAATTGAGACTATAGAATCATTTTTCGAAGTTTGGTCTTCCTCTCCAGGACCGCACGAAACAAACGGCGATGTTACCATGGAGGACGATAGATCTTCTGAACAGCAGCTTCGTAGTCTCAAGCAACATCTAGAAGGTTTCCGGTCGCAAATTGAGAGTAATCCGTGGTTGCGTTCGAGCATGACATCGTTATAATTTGTTAGTTCTTTCATCTATGCCGTTGGTCGTCACCGATTAAGACATAGCTCGTCATACTGTAGTTTGTTCGATATCATCAATTTTTACTGCCTCCTTTTGCTGGATGCTGCTTCCAGAAACCCATCCCGCGGGTGTTATATCACAGCCGAAGAGTCGCAAACTCAGAGCACTACGAAAGATATCAGCAAAAGGAAAAAGTCAGCAGGGGTAATACTACCTTTTAGCTCTTTTATCAATCATCAACGTCAGAGAGACATTTGATTTCCAGATCGGTAGCGCGAGATCATGCAGAAAACTGACAACTTAGGTTAACCAACAAAATTCTTTTCGCGAGCGTCATACCTAATTGCACTCTCCACAGTTTCCTGAGAAATTTGGATGATGTGACTTCCCGAAGCTACGAAAAAGAAGTCGAAGAAAGTTATGCGGCGATGCATTCACAAAACGTACCTCGCGCATTGATCGCCTCTCTGAAATAATCTGGAAACGTTGTACACAAAGGATAACTCGACTCAAGAAAGATCTTCAAGCATGCTACGTTGCCTTTGATAATGGTACTGGGGTCGATATAAGGAAGAATTACAGGAAGTCCCTCTGCAAGGACCCTGAACTGGGTTTCAGTACCTTTGCCACCCTCCTGCTTTGCAAACACCTTTGTACCCGCGGCAGTAAGCCGCATGCGTTCGAAACTGTTGTGCTCAATAATGGATTTGACGATATCGTTAGAAAGGTAAAGAGAGCGCGTAGCTTCACCTTTCGGGTTGCGCACAAAGACGTTGTATGAGGGAAATTCAGAACCGATATGAAGATTTTGACTGAAATCGAATCACTCAGTGAGCAACTAAAGAAGGAAAGAAATGTATCACACAGGCAAGCCAGCAGAGCAGGGTTGTCCTCGAACAGATATATATAAGGATTCTCCTTGAATGAGCCGTCGGAAGGTAAAGATTTTGCAACACCTGACGGAGCTCCAATTCGATTTTTAGTTGACTCCACGTTGGTATCTTCCTCCTGATCGTGTTCAAAGTCTTCAACCATTTCAGTCAAAGCCATATCTGTACTTCCAATGGTGTCGTCGGAGAGACGGGGTCGTTTTATAACAGAAACACCAACAAATGCATCTGCTTCTCGCTTTCGCTGGCTGGAAGCTGCTCAGAATCTCTCGAAATAGGCATAAACGGGTAAACCGCTTACCCTTTTGCACTAGTTTCTGCAGATACCCTTTGTAAGACAGCGATAAAGAACCCACCAGAGTCTTGCAAATGGGGGTATATCCTCATACTTCAAGATTTCAGAGTCCACAATTTCAAAGAAACCTGAGACTAAGCCACATACCATCGGTTCAGGTTCAACGACCCAACGTCTTTCGGCGGAAAATGACCCTCTGTCAGCTTCGTTTTCATATGGTCATCCAACGAAGAAGCCATGAACTCTTCGAACGATTCAAAGGTCCTGACACAAGAACGATCCACAGTTGGTCGCCAACAAGTGAGGCCCGGCCTACGTTTAAGTTCGCCAAATTCCGACGAAACATCAACAAGTTCGAACGCTGCAGCAATCAAATGGCCCATTTGCATTTACCCCTTTACCATATGTGTAAGACTCACAGCGGTTTAAGGCAAGTGCCTCTGCAATTACTGCTTCGTTTTCCACTGGATTTAATGAGCACGTCGAGTATACAATACCACCTTCGCGCTTTAACATGTTCATCGCCCGAAGGAGAATGCGGACTTGTAAGCTATTTGAGGGGAAGTTCGTAAACTTGATCTTAATGTCAAACTACAATCACACTAACCTATGCAAGCCATTACCATCCATCGGCTGCCACGATTTCCATATCCCAATATTCTTCCGTATGGTACCATCACCACTGCAAGGTACATCGCATAAAATTCTATCGTACAAGAGTGTAGCAAGTTGCTTCCTTCCGTCGAGGGTTACTGGAACACGTATCGATGGGTAATTTGAGGCATCAAGGTTGGTCACCATGAATGAGGGACTTGGAAGGCGAGCAGACTGATGAATAAGAAGGTGCGTTCGCTTACTGTCATTATCATTCGCAATAACAAGGCCAGGCGGAATTGATGAGGATGTCAATGTATCTTTGGCGTGTAACGCCTCAAGAATTTGAGCCGTCTGATCAACTTGTAAGTGACGGAGTTAAATAAATAACAGCTTAACAATACTTTTGATCCTGGTGCGGCGCACATATCCAACACCTAATGCAGCAGGTTAAGTTGCGATAATGTCTATACAATAATCGTACTCTGTGATGTGGTTCAACATCGAGGAATAAAGTTGGTAACATGCTGACGGCCTCTTGCCGAGAAATGTTTCCCTTATCAAATATTAGACACTTTAATAAAATTTAGACTCGATATGACGTACTACTTCCGTCTCAAAGACGAGAAAGGAGTGAAACTTTTTGAACTCAGGAGATTTCCTCAGCACCTTTTTGGGAACATTGAACTGCCATGCCAAACCATCAGGATACCTTGACAAATAAAGCTAAGCATAGATAGTCTTTTAGAGAGAACGCGTTTACCAAGGAATCTGGACAGGGGGTGGAATTTTTTGATCCTCAAATGTGACATTGCTCAACGAAGGGACATGCGTTTCTTTTATAAGCTCGTTGAGGCCTTTCGCTGCCCTGGTAGGACCATCAGATCGAGGAAAAGAGGCTAATCTCAAAAGCTAAGACGTACTGTCTACTTCCAGTAACCCTGAACGTGGTTGGAAGATGCTGACGCAAAACGTCGACAAAATCATCCCATTCTTCTTGCGGTACTATTTCCTGAGCTTTATAGTATTCGAAGAAGCGGTCATTCACCATGTCGGCCTTCTCTATGAGGTCTGCCCTCTCATCCTCATGTTTTACCCTTGTCCCCTTCTTTTTTTGCTTCTAAAATCGTCAGCGATTGCGAGAGGGATATGCTGATAACACACCTTCTGTCTTGTCATGGTGATTCAGCAGATTCATATATTGTTTCCGAATCATGATTTACAAATATGGACCAAACAACTAGTGACTTGGGATTCTACCTTCAAGCATCGTATGCCATATGGTTTCATTTCATACAGACTTTCACTTCACCTACTTACGAGTTGTTGTTGTCGTGATCGTGTCCTTCTCCTTTGTTCAATGAACCAGATTCCGAGCTAGTTGGCGCAGAGCTGAATCTGTGGTCCGGAGAGCAGATTGGAAACCTTGGATCGACTATAAACAACAACGAGAATGGAAATGATGCCTATATCGCCCTTAGAAGACATTAATTCTCATCAATCACAACAAATATACGAGAAAGGCGTTCTACATAATTGAAACAGACTCTTCCTCTGCAGAACAGTACGGATATTCCCTCACGATGTTTTAATCTTCATATGCACTGACTTTGGCCTCGTTAGTTGATCGTAACCTTTCCAACTGTAAGTGCCCGGCTCTCAAAGACATAATAACATCCCACACACCAAATTTGCTGAGACTAACACCACGGCCGCTATCCTTCACGCCAACCCAAGCAAGCGCCGGGTCCAAGCAATCGCAACTGCAAAAATTTTGTAAGGAAAAACTTCAAACCACAGCGGCGAGACAAGTAACCGGTTCAAGAAAACGGTTCCAGTCTCCAATTGATCGACAATCTTCAAGAATGCCTCGTGAGACTTGGGATTGTTTTGTGCATTGGTCCAAATAGATGCGGTAAGGCCGTATGGAGAGTCATTCATCAACTTCACTGCTTCCTCGTCAGACGACACCTTGGAAAAAGGGTCAGCTTAGCGCAACTCTGTGTGTCAAAGTCCGCTTTGCACCTTCTGAATGCCGACGACTGGTCCAAATGTCTCTTCCTGTTAAAAGAGACGTCAGCTCGAATCAAGAAGAACTCATAAGAGAGTCTTACAGTCATGACGTCCATAGTATGGTCAACATCCACAAGCACTTGAGGTGCGACATAAGTTGTACCGCTGCACACATGCAATTGTATATTAGAAGTCGCCTTTATCAGAATTCTTGTTAATTTACTTTTTGGCTTGGGGGAAATGGCCGTTTGGAATCAAAGCTCGCGCTCCAGCCTTGACTTAATGGGACAATAAATTCTTGACAACTCTGAATTGAAAGGCTACCCACTCGCATCCGCGACTTGCTTGCGAATGCGTTCGGCACTCGCAAGACTCACGACTGGCCCTAGGTTCGTCTCTGGTAAGGAGGGGTCACCGAGCCTGTAAGTCTACAACAGTTTCATGATCAACGAGCAGTGAAACTGAACGAGATAGCCGACTTTGGTGATCGCAACAAATTTGTCGACGAATGTGTCATAAACAGATTCATGGACGTAGATACGCTATTTCAAAAAGGGTTTAGAATTATAGTCACCATTAAACGCGTGGCTGACCTCGACTGCACAACAGCTCTGACCGGAGTTGAAGAAAGAGCCTATAAAGCGGGAAAGTAGGTTATCACCCTTCTTTCAATGGGGAATTTGATGATATGAACCATCGACGAGTTCTGTAACTGTATATTCGAGATCCGCATCCAACCTAACGTACGCGGGGTCTTTTCCGCCAAGCTATTCAGGTTAATGAGATTATATCTCAGGATACGATTGATACATACCTCCAAAGCGACACCAGTAAACCCCTTCGCCTCAGCAGCAGCTTTTGCCACGGACCGACCTCCTGCAACACTTCCCGTGAAGGAGACAAAGTTAACAGAGGGATTACCGATCGCGTGACTAGTCAATTCAGGAGACATATGAACGACTTGAAGGACATTCTCTGGGAGGCCAGTTTGTCTGAATGCACGTGCAAAACGTTCCGCGGTTAAAGGTGTTTGAGGGGAGGGCTTGAGGAGGACTGCATTTCCAGCGAGAATGGCTGGGAGAACGGAATTAACGACAGTAAGGTATGGATAACTATACCAGTATTTCGTTCAGTGCTACTTTTTTTTCAGAAAAAAAAAGTGACTGACTTCCAAGGCGCAATTACGAGAATGACTCCCAGCGGAACGCGTTTGATGTACCTTCGGAAACCAGGCTTATCCGAGTCGTCTAAAGTAACATCGGCCAAACTTTTGCTAGCGATATCCAACAAGTGGTTTGCCCGATCGAGAAAACCACGTATTTCACCAGGTCCTTGAGAAACAGGGCTTTCAAAAGTATAAAGATAACGATTCACACGGAAAAGGATCGTTCCGCACCGTCCCATCTGAAGAGTCAATTCCAAAGGTATCTCGTGGCTCATTTTCCCGAATTCATCCTTCCATACAGTTATTAACCTGACGATGAAAGAGCAAAATTAGTAGATACCGTGAACTTCCTTCCGATTGCAATACGATCCGCCAGTGAGACTGCACTCCAGGCTTTCTGTGCGCTCAAAGCGTTCTGGATGACTGCATCCAACTGCTCGATCGAGGGATAAACACGAGTAGTATAAGGTTCTTGGGAGTGGGGGATAATAGTTGTCTGCAGGGTCGGCTGGGCCATGATGGGGGAAGTCCAAGTATCTTATCTTCTGCCGCGTGCGCCAAGTTCCAACGTGAAGATTGATATATTATTGAGACCTTTATGGAGATGCAACATTGCTGCTTGGACCAGAATACTTTGTTTTTAAACTCTGTTGTGAGCGTCCTGTGCGCAACATATCTAATTCTCTCAAAGTACCAACCTTTTGTAAGATCCCGTCGTCTCGACTGATCCACTCTGCGTATTTCAGTCTTCAAACTATTTGCACGCTATATACTGGCCCCTTCTTTTGCCATCTTATACCTATCCTCTTGTTGGACGTCGTAAACCACAGAAATGTTTCCCAATCTCTGCAACTTTATACTAGGAGGTTGCATCTCATCCACTCCTGGGTCAGACCTCGATGTCCAGCTGCATAGAGAGGCTGAAATGCAGCTCAAAGAAGTGTGTGATATAACTTTTCTCGTGAAATTTTACGGACCACCAATAATAATATGTAGGCAAGAATCAAGCTTGCGAATCAAGTCAAAGTACGTAACAATAGATATTAATAAGGATTCGTTTATCCTATTCTATTGCTAGGTGTTGCTTCTTGGTTCCGGGGATTCGGGAAAGTCGACCGTCCTCAAGGTTAGTTTGTTGAGTTCAAAAAGCTGTAGAGATCCGCAGGATAATTAAAAACCGTCGTAGCAAATGCGCCTCATACACGGTGTCACATTCTCACCATCTGAAATCGAACACTTTCGCCACACCATTTTTGAAAATATAACAAGGGGTCTACGTTCGGTTCTTGACGCAATGCGTGACATGAACCTTGCAGTTGATGAAACTAATGATCCTTACGTCGACATGATAGACCTCACGCCTGAAATTCAAGATGGCGAACCATTCCCCTCAAACTATTGCGAGCCACTCAAGTCTCTATGGAACGACCCAAATGTAATCAGGACCCTACAACGAGGGAATGAAGCGGCTCTGCCTGAGAAGTGAGTTGTCGATTACTCATCTTATCAATGTCGTTTCCTAGTAATCTCTTTCCAAAGTCTACCATACTACTTTGCCAACTTGGATCGACTTTTTCACCCTCAATATGAACCCACGGAACAAGATATCCTTCAATGCCGAGCTCGGACAATCGGAATTACTGAGACAACTTTCCTTCTGCAAGAACGAGAGATGCTCATGGTTGATGTAGGCGGGCAGAAGAGTGAGAGACGAAAGTGGATTCATTGCTTCCAGGACGTGACCAGTATCTTGTTCCTCGTAAGCTTAAGTGGTTATGACCAATGTCTGGTCGAGGACAAGGATGCCGTATGTCACTTTCTTTACTCTCACATTATTCCTCTCTTGGGCCAATGAATGCGATTAGAACCAAATGCAAGACGCGATGACGGTCTGGGATTCAATATGCCACTCGCAATGGTTTGAGAAATCATCAATTGTGAGTGATGTTTCCATGCCTTTCTCTCTGCTGACAACTTTTTGGCAGATTCTTTTCCTGAATAAAAATGACCTCTTTGAGAAAAAAGTCCGAGTGTCTCATGTCAAGAACTATTTCCCGGTAATTCCCTCTATCTCATAGGACAAGAGAAAGATCTGACTGTCTATGTCAGGACTTTGATGGCGATCAAGGCGATGCCAAGGCAGGGAGGGACTATTTCAAGCGAAGATTCATTCGACTCGCTCGGAAAGCGGACAGGACAAGGGACAGAGAAATCTATGTCCAGTAAGGATGAACCGGAGTTAACATCATGATCTTTTACTAACCTCTTTCGCATTTCTATTTAAAGTGTCACGACCGCCACAGATACGGCTATGCTTAGAGTTGTAATGACCGCAGTGGAAGGTATGATGTTCTGGACTTGGTAAAATTGGATGCTAAATTTAGCCTTCCATTTTGCTTCTTTTAGAGTGAGTACCTCATATACTCTTTTTTCCATTCCAATGGACATACCCTTACTCTATTTGCTGATTTCTTATTGACTGTTAGTATGATTCTTCGTGGTCGACTTGCAGATGCTGGTTTACTTTAATAATACTTCTAGTCCTTTTTGCATCCTTGGCTTGGCAGATACAAGTCTGACTTACTTTTGCACATCGCCCTTTCCAGAGATACAAGTTTACAAACAGGTTGCTCCCTGAGAGTCCCAAGAAAGTGCATGAATTTGGTTTAAATCTATGAGCCTTCTAATAATTTTCCAGTATCATATTCCCAATGATTGACCAATCCTAATGTAACTATCTGCTGATCACCATTGACCAAAGGAGTGCCCACTAGGTGTCACAAAGCCCATCACTAAAAGGGACAGACCAGTGCATGGGAATACATTCCCTTGTAGTCAGCACAAGTCTGTGTTCAGAATGTAAGGTGATGTATTCACTATGTAGGGAAATAAAAGCCCAGTTTTCCAATGTGTATGACAACAAAGAATGTGGGAGTCATGCATGCAGCATCAACACCTTGTTGGAAAAACCGGGAAAATTTTATATTCACCAATATGTTCATGTATGTGCACATAAGATTGTCAGATTTTGGCTCATTTGTCAGTGGCAGAAGTTGCCTATGAAAGGGTGACGTGCCATCGGCGGGTGTCTCTCGGCCGACTTCTGGTGTAAGTTTTGCAGGTTCAGAGTTGTTTGAGGAAGTATGTA
>QDKV01004843.1_pt1 | contig 16270 bp, 22 predicted proteins | sample 1861101 | NCBI WGS metagenome assembly QDKV01 (sample SAMN04275158, study PRJNA302643) | Fungus metagenome, whole genome shotgun sequencing project. | isolation source: fruitbody | host: Mallocybe terrigena | place: Sweden | collected 2013 | reverse complement strand
AACCACTGGCAGGCAGAAATCTTCGAGAAATTAGACCGACCATTGGTAGAAATGGAAGCATGCTAGTCTCAGAGTGGACATGAAAATCGAAGTTGTTCTGGTAATATTTGTAAGCAATGAGAATGATCGCCATCAATGATCGCGACAGACGGCAATTGCCGTAAACCAGCCTAGCATAGTTTTTCGAAGTGAACACACAGAACCAGAATCATAGCTAACAATGGAGTGACTGGCAGCCACAGAAATAGTTATCCATCGAAATCCCTACCAGTGGGTACCCCACACAGATGTGGCGAGGTGAATTTTGTCACCTCGCCGTGTCAAAAAAGTCATCTCCGCTATAGTGTAGAAGTAGTGCACACAGCAATGGGCAAGTGAGTGGTCTAATTTGAAGGACTGCAATCCGCCTTGAATGCCTAATTCAACACGAAAAGAAGGATTAACCAACCTCGCCCGTGCTTGTGCCATAAATTACGCAGTGACCTAGGTGCCGTCTCTATTGGCTTACGGCAGTTACCGTCGGTCATGACTGGCAAATTCTTTGATGAGCACTGAGTCCTGATTCATTTCTATTTATATTCCTTGAAGCTATTACAACTTTTATCTCCTACTAGTAAAATGCGATACTTTCAAGCCACTGCCATTGTCATTGTTCTGTATAATGGCACAGGGATTGAGGAGAACCAATGCTTGGATTTCTGTTAGAGTACTATCTGCAGTGACCTTAACGTGTGATCACCGGTAAGCTATAGCATGCGCTAAGAAACGATGATGTTGAATCGAAAAGAGAAAGAGTTTGAGGCATACGCGAGTTTAGAGGGTACTGCTGTTGTGATCCTTTGTGAAGAAACAGGTATGTGTACTGAGACTGTCACATTGTGTGTTGTTGCTGTATGTAGGTGGTCTTGACCCGCAAAGACGATCCGCCAAATACATCGATCTTTCAACGCTATAAAACGATGCCCAGCTACTTCATTTCAAGTAAGTTTCATTTTGACTTAGACCCATGATCATACTGTTAATCTAACGTCGATAGCATTGCTGATGGTCGTAACATACTTCGCCGGATGCTATCGTATGTATTTCTTTTTCGTATCGACGTCTGATATTTTATGGTCCCAGGTATCTTTCCGTTTTGCATGCCGAAATGCGACTTCTACTTCAGTAAAAGGTCAACCGTAATCATTGAAGGGGGAACATTTATACAGATAAATGTCGTTTCCCGTAACAGTAAGTCGCTGCCGCCGCGTTCCCGTGATCTCACTGGTGTCGACGTTCCTTGCTACAGTTGCCGTTTTGAACGATGTCGAAACGAAGGAGTTTTCGTTCTTCAAAAATTGCGGGGAAATCGTGATTTTTAACGGTGTTTTCGTACAGAGAAATGTTTCGCACATTTGTAAGTTCCTTCGTTCTGCATTACAACATTACACAAGCTCATATTGATAATTTCACCTGCAGACCACTGACCTATGCACAAACGCATATGTCTATTCTAAGAATGATTTGTGATGGAGTAATTTGATCTGTGGCGGTGAACGGCAATCAAGTATTACTATCACGTGCAAAGAATCGCCTTGTTACTATATTAGTGATAGTGTTGCGTGGATTAGGTCGGCGAAATTCACACCTGCTAATTAGCCCTGCTAATTTGCTGCTAATTTGCTGCAAATTTGCAGAGTCCCCAAGCCAGTCGAAAATTAGGTGTGAATTTCAGCAAATTTGCTCCCATTCCTCTCAGGCCTTCGAGTAATGCCAAATTTTCATATTTAAGGTTTGAGGGTGCAATATCGGATGACAGAATAAGTTTACATTCATACTTGCATTCATAATAAGGGATATAAAAGAGTAGTCACTAGTAACTACAGCCCAAGATGACAACATGATGACATTGGCTGATTTTGCTCAGAAAGTAACTTGAAGCATTTTCTAAGTTGCTTGCATTGTTACGAACACGCACTCTCAAAATGGATCTTGCCACAAGGGCACAAGTCCACCTCCTCAGACATTTTCTTTCTGCCCTTCCAGAAAGCCTTCCGCCTTTAGGTGATGATTCCAGTCTAAACCAGCTTCTGTCCTTCTCACCGGATCAAGAATGGGTCCTGGAGGTTGGCGAGGAAGGTGCTATTAACAGGGCCCTGGAGGTTGCGCTTCAAGATTTTGGTCCTCGAAACAAGGACGGCATCTTTAAAATCACCAAAAGAGGCGCTGCACTAGCTGCACTGCCCGATGTGTTGGCCCATTGGCTCGAGAAGTATCCACAATCATTTTATCTGCAAAAGTGGCTTCAGGATGCAAAATCATCAGCGGTAGAATGTTTTTCTGCCCATGGAGAATTTGTAAATTCTTGTTTTCACCAGAAAAACCTATTTAACAAGTGGCATTGCAGTTACCGATGCCAAAAACGATGTTTTCGATGCAGAATTCCGAATCTGATGATGCCATTGCGGCGAGACCAGAAATCACCAAAAATACTCGTAAGGAAGCATCAAGTTCTACCCAAGCCACAGAATCAGAGAACCCAGCAACATCACAGAAGAAGAAAAAGAAGAAGCCGCATGCCAAAAAACTTGATACAAAGGTTCTGTCCTCCACGCATGACGATGACTATCTATCCTCTGATGAGGTGTCTGATTCTCGCGATGGAGGAAGAAAGACTCTACCACTGCTACTCAAGGTTTCAAAGTATTGCCGAACTACAGATGGGACGAAACTTGTTCGGTGCCTTGGTAGCGCAGGTTGCGGCAAAACATGGGTTCGTCCTCGAGATAAGACACGCATTCTCAAGCATGTTATGACCTGCGGATATGTTGCTAATCTCCCAGGAGGTTCACTGCTGGTTCAGGAGGCAATAAAGGCGATGGCGATTAAAAACCCAGGACTATTGGATGAGCTGACAAGAAGAATGGGACACGAGAAGCGACGGCATGTTGATGAATCTGCAGAGCCATGCAAACGTATTAAGATTGATCTCTCACGTCAAGGCAATACTTCCGGAATGGCAATTGCGAACCAAACAGAAGGTTTGACCTACAAAGTACCAGGCAATGGACAAGATGCACCGATTAATATCTACAAGACAGAAGGACGGCGCGCTATGGAACAGGAAGCAAATAATGCTCTGGTTGAGTTCCTTGTTGGATGCGGTATACCGCCGAATGTCCTCTCTGGCCCCGCATTTGGACGATTTGTTGCTGCATTTAAAACTAAATATAGTCTGCCAAGTCGAAGTAAATTTGAGGATGCCCTTGTCCCTGCGTATGCTGCAACTATCAGGTTGGCCATCCAGAACCACCTCAAAACTTGCCGTAACCTCAATATTTCCTTTGACGGCGGTAAACTCGTGAAGAAGAAATTTTTTTCTGTCCATGTAACCACACCCGAATATCAATCTTTCTGTCTTGAACTGGACGACGTTGCTCTTCTTAGCCAGACTGGGGAGTACCTACATGAACTACTACAGAAGGTATGTAGTTAGTTAACTTCACCAGGTACTTGTAAAACACTCACATTTAAAACATAGTGGATTGCACTGATTGGCGAGTACCGCTTCAGTGGTATTGTGTCTGACGATGCTGGGAATACAAAAAAAGCGCGACACCTAATCTGCACTGATTACCCACATATGATAGACATGCCTGATGTGTGCCATAATCTACATAATGCTTGTAAGGATCTCTGTAATATTGAAGAATTCAAGCCCGTAAGATTTCCACTTTGCCTTTGAATTGGATCAATTTTGACGAGTTTTGATTTGTAGATTATCGCTAAACTGCGTGAATTGCTTGCGTTCATGAGTCTCTCGACTTACACACTTGACCATTATGACAAAGCCCGACAAGAGTGCAAAATAAAGCACGGATTGCAGTCAATTGGTGAAACACGATTTGCTCTGATTTATTGGTCTTTGCAGTCAGTACTGGAGGGTATTCCGGCCTTTATGAAGATTGCTAGAGAGAACAATGGCATTGACAATGAGGTGCGTATCTAATTTTGGTGCTTGCCTGGTACCCCTGGTCACGTCGCATTGTATTTTTTAGCTCATACATTCTCTATTTGATGACGAGTGTGACGCATATGGATTTCGTCGTGAACTTACACAAATCGGCAATCTTCTTATGCCATTTGCCCGTGCAATCCAATGTCTTGAAGCAAAGCATGTCACTGCAGCCGACGTCTATGTGTATTGGCTGGCAATTGTAGCGCAATTGAGCGACCTCATGTCTCGCGACGGAAAAACAAACAAGTATGCAACGGCAGTCAAGGAAAAAGTTCGCGCCATTGTGAACTTCCGATTCGCTCAGCTGATAAACAACCCCCGGGCAAAGAATATCTATCTTTCAGCATTTGCACTTGATCCCCGTACGTATTATTATTTATGTAAATCTTAAGCATTTATAGCCTAACTTAGCAATCACCAGTTCATCGAGGTGCAGTTGTTCTTAGCAACCCAAATCCTCTTGCAACGCCATCCGTTACCATCAGGAATCCAATAAACCAGACTCCTACGATCAAAGAAAAGCGTTCGCAATATGACAAGATTAGAATTAGCCTCCAGAAAATACTTGCAGCCGAATATGGTGATCGCTACACTGCACCAGGCCGCACAGTAGAAACAGCCCAACAAATGATGCAAGCAGTCAATCCTTATCTCGCAGCACGTACGCCAGATGAAGCGCTCGATGCTTTCAAGACACAATTTAAGGCTTACTCGGCAGGGAGCCCTCCTTTTGACCGGAAACGGCGTCTCCGTGAATCTCCTCGCAGCTGGTGGGAACAGCTTCTTACACATGAAGGTGCTGATGTACTTGCAGTAAAGTGTTCAACCCATTCGTTTTTTAGTAAATTACTGACATTCTGTATGCAGGCCATTGCCGTTAAAGTATTTTCATTGATGCCTACCTCAATGGTTGATGAACGTGCGATGTCAGTTGTAACATGGCTTAACAGTCCAAAGCGAAATCGGCAAGGTGTGGCAACCGTCTCCAATCACCTAGCTATTCGGAACTTCATGGATTTTCAATACACGGTAACTGAATATCTCCATAACCTATCAGTGAACACTACCTAATCACGATGAAATACAGACACCCCTCCCTCCAAAACTTCTTACTGTAAACTGGAGGGACATGAAGAAGACAATATTTGGATCCGAAGCCACAACAATTACTACGCAATCATCAATAACGCCACGCAATGAGCCCCAGGCAAGTGACGACTCTGTTTCACCTTCTGATATGAACGTTAGCGACCCGGATGGGCTTCGATGGCTGGACGAGGAACTACCGAATCTCTCGACGGCCTCACACTACCAATTCGATCTTGAGCAAGAGTTTGATGTCAAACGTTATCTGGATATTCTTGCTGACGAAGCGAATGGATTGCGTCCTGTGCCAGCCACTGGACCCACCAGCATTAGTACAACCTCAAAGGTGGACAAGAGTGACAATGCTTCAACTGTTGCTCCTGACACTTCAGCTTGGGATATTTAGTCTTCGTGTACAAGCAGTAGATCCCTCTCAAATTCACTCAATTTCACAGGCCGTATTGCAAATTTGCCAAAAGTTAACTGCAAATTTGCGCGAATTAGAAAAGTGCAAATTTGCGCAAATTTGCACCTGTGAATTTGGGCATTGACAACAGGTGGTGCAAATTTGCCGGGTGAATTAGGTCCGAAACCTAATTCACGCAACACTAATTAGTGAGAGAAAAAAGAACTAACAGTCACAACCGTTTTGCCCTTTACGTGTGGGTACTGTAGTAATATTAAAGGTACTACAATATGAGGGTTCTATTGCGAAGTTTTCGGCGTGAGGTATCTACGAGTTCAGGTTGGACAGAATTCTCCTTCCTGGCTCTTTTTGAGGTGCGGATTGCTTGCGATGTCCTTGATACTTCTAATGACAGTGGGCGTTTTCGGGATCCCTTGCCTACTATATCCACGGCCCTTCTACCCTCCAAGACTTGGCGGTTATCGATGGTTTGTGACTTGGATTTTCCTTGGATCCTTTTGTCTGTCCATGCTGCTAGAACAAAAACATGGAAGCTGAACGGTCCAAGGGTGGTTGAGTTGTATTCCTTAGAAACGTCAATGGGAACAGGTGAAATGTGCTGCCAAAAAAAAAATTAGAGATGTCCAGACTCCTGAATACTCATGTGTAAGAATTTACTTACGCCTATCATCAGCCACGATGGGTGATGTTGTGCAGTAAAGGGAGTATAGACATTGATAGGCTTCGATCCAGACGACAAGTTTACTAGGTAGTTAGGCAATTTAATTCGTTGGTACCCAGGTCGAACGTTACGATCGGTTTTTGATGTAGGCACTGAGTTGGGAACTTCAATATAATATCTAAGTACTCTCAATATCAAATGAGAAAGGCAAACTCACCCACTGCACTGCCATTGTTCTGTATAATGGCGCAGGGATTAAGGAGCCCCAACGCTTGGACTCTTGTTAGATTATCTTGAGTGACCTTAACGTGTGATCGCCGGTAAGTTATTACATGCGCTAAGAAACGATGATGTGCGTCTTTGTTGAATCGAAAAGGACGAGAGCCCGAGACATAAGCGAGTTTAGAGGGTACTGCTGTTACGATTCTGATCCTTTCCTTCTGGTAAGAAAATACGGCGGTACTGAAACGAGCCCACAGTGTGTCGTCACTGCAAACCACGAAGGCAGGCATGGAAGGGTGTATTAATGCCTCGACAAGCATATCGCACGTCTCCTGTGCGCCGTACCCATTGAAAACCGTCTGAGTAGTCTTCACCAAGCAGAAAATGGGTGTGTTGTCCTTCTTGGCTACACAGGTGTTTCGCCACACATCCAAAGCGCTCGATGCCAGAGCTACCTCTGTGATGAGACTGGGGCCGTGAGTGCTACTCCAGATATTGTTCCACATCTGCAAGACACACGGTGTAGGGAGTTTCAAGTTTTGAATTCTAAGTACTTACTCTGGAGCCCGGCATGAGGTCTTGACGTGTGCAAGGGTTCTGGAGGGCCACGACATAGAAGGATAGCATGACGTTGTGATCTACGAAAAGTAAAGTCCAGTCTGCACAACGGAATGCGGCCTGGATGGAAATCTGGCCTTGGACACCAGGCAGGCCATCCCATAGCTCAGCTGTAATGTTGTAGGTCTTGCTTTTCTTGCCACGATTGACAGGAGGATACGAGACTATAGTGTCATAAATTGCTGTTGGAACCCAAAGAGAGTGGCCTTGGAGCGAATAGCAAACACGAAATATGAACTCAAAAAAAATTAAAGGTTGGCATAACCATTGTATAGAAATATGAGTATAATACCTTGTCAATGGCAAAGGCAAGCTCCTTCCCTCTGAAGGCGGCAATGAGCTCGCCCTCAATGTCCAAACCTTGTACGATGTCTACAGCCGGTAAAGATTTCAACGTTGATGCTGCATCCTGTGGAATGAAATTTAAATATTGTAATTAAGTGCCAAAAAAATAAAATAATAGTAAAACGCACTGGGGCCCCGGCTCCACTGTCAGTGCAATCTGAGAGAACCTGCGAGCGGATGGGCACAAAAAGAGGATCGGAAGGCTGAGGTGTGTGGAGGGAAAATGTCTGCCTATTTCCATCGATTCGCGCGCAACATTCTTTGTGTACGATAAATTTCCCTACTAGACAGCCCGATTAGTGGCACCTCCTGCTTTACATGAATACACTTACTACTGGCCATGAGCTCTTGAGTCCGCATCCTCGAGTGTACCTTGAACGGTGGGTTTTCCATTTCGCGATGGAACGAAGCCAAAATTAGACTCTCGGGCATCTGAGGTAATGTGGACTCGACGATGCGTTTCAGTTGCTGGTGGTGGCATGAACTTGAACGTTACTACTTAAAATCCAGCGCGGTTAGTACCTTCATGACTAATCGGACTGAGCTCAGACTCGGACGACGTGCCGCGATACTACCTTCGCCTCTGCTTCAACTTTCGTAGCAATCCCTTTCATAGACCCTTCATGTAATACGAATCGAAAATATATCTGTTGAATTACAATTTGTTAACTCCGAGTCAGCCCGCGAGACTGTTTTGTAGTTGTACCTCCGACAATTTGTTGACAGGGTTGCATGGAATGGGATTCCCTGACAATGCATTATGTAGGGGTCAACACCCTGTTTCTCTGAATATCAGGCATGTATTATAATGGTCATAGTCTACAAGCAAAGGTAACTGTGGTAGATGTTTGTAGTTAATATATCTGCACGTCATTCATCTTGTCCCATTGTGATCGTTGAGTTGTATTCCTGAGAAATGTCAATGGGCACAGGCGAAATGTTCTGCCAAAAAGAAATTAGAGGTGGCCAGATTCTTAAATACTCATGTGCCAGTGTAAGAATTCACTTACGCTTATCGTTGGCCATGAAGGATGAGGCTGTGCAGTGAAGGGGGTGTAGGTATTGGGCTTTGATCCAGACGACAAGGTTACTAGGTAGTTAGGCAATTTAATTCGTTGGTACCCAGCTCGAACGTTATGTTCTGATTTTGACGAAGGCACTGAGTTGGGAACTTCAAATAATATGTAAGGTGTCTCAATATCAAATGAGAAAGGCGAACTCACCCACTGCACTGCCATTGTTCTGTATAATGGCGGAGGAATTAAGGAGCCCCAATGCTTGGATTCTTGTTAGATTATCTTGAGTGACCTTAACATGTGATCGCCGATAATCTATAACATGCGCTAAGAAACGATGATGTGCGTCTTTGTTGAATCGAAAAGGACGAGAGCCTGAGACAAAAGCGAGTTTAGAGGGTGCTGCTGATATGATTCGGATCCTTTCCCCCTGATAAGAAAATACCGAGGCACTGAAACGAGCCCACACTGTGTCGTCATTGCAGACCGCGAAGGCAGACATGAAAGGGTGTATTAATGCCTGGACAAGCATATCGCACGTCTCCTGCGCGCCATACCCATTGAAAACCGTCTGAGTCGCCTTCACCGCGCAGAAAATGGGGGTGTTGTTTTTCTTGGCCACACAGGTGTTTCGCCAGTCGTCCAAAGTGCTCGATGCCAGACTGACCTCTGTGACGAGACTGGGACCGTGAGTGCTACTCCAGATATTGTTCCACATCTGCAAGACACACCAATCAGAATCACGATGTAGGGAGTTTCGAGTTTTCGAATACTAAGTACTTACTATGGAGCCTGGCATGAGGTCTTGACGCGTGCAAGGCTTCCGAAGGGCCATGACATAGAAGGATATCATGACATTGTGATCTACGAAAAGTAAAGTCCAGTCTGGACAACGAAATGCAGCCTGGATGGAAACTTGGCCTTCGGCACCAGGTACTCGTAGCCCATCCCATAGCTCAGGTGTAATGTTGTAGGACTTGCTTTTCTTGCCACGATTGAACAGGAGGATATGAGACTATAGTGTCGTAAGTTGCTGTTGGGACCCAAAAACAGTGACCTTCAAGCGAGTAGCAAACACGAAATATGAACTCAAAAAGATTAAAGGTTGGCATAACCATTGTATAAAAATATGAATTCAATACCTTATCAATGGCAAAGATGAGCTCCTTCCCTCTGAAAGCGGCAATGAGCTCGCCCTCAATGTCCAGATCTCGTATGATATCTACATCTTTCAATTTTGATGCTGCATCCTGTGGCATGAACCGAACGTTAAATATTGTGATTAAGTGCCCAAAAAATTGTGAAACATACTGGAGCAGCACCATCGGTGCAACCTGAGGGAACCCGCGAGAACATGGGCATGAAAAGAGGATCGGAAGGCTCAGGTTTGTGGAGGGAAAACGTCTGCCTATTTCCATTGACTCGTGCGCAGCATTCTTTGTGTACGATAAATTTCCCTACTAGATAATCAGCCACATTAGTGGCACCTCCTGCTTACATGCCAGTGAATACACTTACTGGCCATGACCTCTTGAGTCTGCGACCTCGAGTGTACCTTGAATGGTGGGTTCTCCAATTCGCGATAGAACAAAGCCAAACTTAAACTAGACTCTCCGGCATAAGTAATGTCACAGGTAAAGGAGTCGGCGATGCGTTTCAATTGCTGGTGGTGTGCGGTCGAGTCGGACTCGGAAGAGCTTGAACGAAAGTTGACTCGGAACTCGTTGAGCCTAAAGAAATGATCATGTGATATGGTAGAATATTCATTGGGGGTAGCCCGAAAACAGGAATGTGACCTCTGGTGACACAATTATAATTCTAAAAACTATGATTAATACGTGTGGTACTCAAGAAACTCTTTTTGGGTTGCGGGACAACTCAGAATATTACTATTCAGACTCTGCTGCAAACATCACATGATCACGTGGTATACTTAGAATAATCATTGGGGAGCGAGTATCAACTGGTGGAGTTGGCCACTCGCAATCTCTTCAGGTTGAGCATCAACATTCTGGGGATACCGTTATGCTGTCAGACCCTGAAAGCGAGTCTGAGAGTGAATCCGACTTGGATAGGATAGAGATACCAGTTAGGAAAGATGACGGTGATGATCAGATGGACTCAGATATTGACCAAGATGTTGAGGACGTAGTTGAGGACTCGGACAACAGCTCATCGAGTGCATCTGACCAGGAGATTGACTCGGGGCTTGAGTCTGATGATGATGGCTATGATTCATTGTAATTACTAATTGCTCACCAATATATCACTTTTCAATGTATATAACAAATGATTTCCTTCTTATCGATATTTGAACAAAGTGACCATTGTAGAATATGACCCCTTTATTACATTCAAACACAAATGTGCCCTTCTTCCAAAATAATAAAGTAATATATACACTAACAAAAATCCTTTCATCATCTTACAACATTGCTATCAGCTGTCATAGATTTCATGAGTGCAGTACCAGATTACCTGCACATTGCGACTCCATCAAGATGGCTTGACCAGATCACAAACATGTTGTGCTAGGATGTGACCTGAGGAAATCTTGTGGTGTGTTGAAGATCAGGCATTAATATTATATGACATCTACAATAGAGAGACTTTATTGTGGGTGTATCGCAAGCAGATCGTGAGCACAGCATGATCGGTTGTGAAGTCGTACATTGTTGTGACGTAGTTGTAACTCATATCACGTCATATCTTATTTTCCCAGATTTACTGATGGATACTGTACTGATACGACCAACTGCATTCCATATGTTTCTAACGGAGTGCCGCTAGTATTGCCTCGTCCCATGAAGCACATGTGAAGTTGGGACCGTTGGGTATGTCACATGCTGCATTGCAGTTTTTCGATTTCCTGTCTTTCGCGAGTCACCCACTCGCAGGCAACTCAATATGTTTGCCCAGGTCTTATCAGTCACTCCAATATTCTCGATCATGCTTTGGTCATAAATTTTGCTTTCAGAAAATAGAGATTATTTACGTTTACGCTTCAAAGGCACCTGGGGTTCAGAGTCACTGCCCACAACTTCATCCTCACCACTTCCCTCATCTCCAGAGAATTCCCCAGTACGCAGCTGTCGAACATTAAATTCAGAAGAGGGAAAGCCCTTGGTGGAGCCGGTCTTGTACAAGATATCACCTGTAGTTCTTCCCAGTTTCATAGGGTCCATTTCTGCAGCGGCATGAGTATTAGGCTATAAAATAAAGAATAAAAGCGTGCCTTTGAAAATGAGGGGAAGATCCTTCCTCTTGACTGTGAAGGTCGTGTCGCCAAAGGCAAGTGATGTACTCTCCTCAAAATGCACTTTGGCCAGCTTCCAATTACCAAACCATCTATCTTTGTTTCCAAGCAGCAGATCCAGCTGCCTCTCCACATCTTCGAATTTGCAATTCCTAATCCCAGGCAAGGGTTCTTCATCAGCTCGCTTCTTGTATGTGAGGATTGCACATGCTTGATTCAATATGTAGCGTCCAGCAACCAGGAGCTCAAAATCATCAATGGGCTCGAGGGAGATTGCTTCGCCATGCTCATCTTGGCCAGCCGGGAAAGTGATGTCAAAATTACACCCAAGCCACATGATGAGGTTGAGTGCCAGGCCTCGAGCGTAAGCAAAGTATTCCCGGTCAACAACAGAGAGACCATTGTAGTCCCACTGATGACGCTGATCGAGCTCACGAGGGCTAGGTACCTCATGATCTTCCAGAGTGGGGAAGGAGTACGTCCTGAAATCCAGGACATTGGCTAACACGCAGAAGTTGCAAAGTGTCAGAACATCAACGAAAGAGCTTGTGTCGGTGAGATCTGGGAGGTGACCAGGGCTGTATTCTAGATGAAGTGGTCAGAAGAGGGTAGATCACCAAAAAGAAAAGACGTACCATCTGTATCAGCACCCAGAACAAAGCATTTATAGAAGTACTGCATCATTCGCAAGAGCAGACCCCTGGTTTTGCCATGTTCAGTATTTGTGATAAGACGATTCGCCATGAAGCAGTGGACAATGCCATAAAACGAGTCTTGAATATTTGACGTCGAATAAAAATGCCCACCAAACACAATAGAATGTTCCGTGGTGAAAACCGCGTGAGGTGTGTTCGGTCTCATAATCCTGAGGGGAAAAAGTGAAAGAATGTGTGAATTGCTAAGACCAGTGACTTACAATCGGGTTCCTGGAGTTAGGTGTACCGCTTCAGCCCTCCAGCGATTGTCGGGAGATGATGTGTCGAAATTATCCAGGAAAGCATCGATGGAGCTAAAGCTGTGCTCATCTTGTCCATCAAAGGGACAGAACACAATCCACCACTTTCCCCCGCACCTAACGTCGACATATGTGCCAAGGCCATCGCTGTCAATGTGGGTGTGATGACGTGCACTGTGCGTAGCAGCCAGTCCCCACCGCATGTCTGCAGTTGGATAGTGAGCCTCAGTATTACAAAACTTCATCCCCTCTGTGAGCCGCCACGCCTCGATCTCACTGCTGATTGAGCTGGGCGCAATGCCACTGAGCGGCAATGGAAACGATAGGCCGTTGAGAATCGGGCCATTGTCAGATTGAGCTGCCTCTAGCAGATGGCGAAGAGTGCCTATGCAAACCTGCTGAGTGTAGTCACCATCCTTGACCTCTATAGATTGATCTGAATTTGAAAGAAATAAGTAGGAAAATCAGTGGTTGACAACAAATCGCACCTTGAAACGGAATTTTTGCACTCAAATTGGTGAGCTCACGAAGGCCCTTTGCATCAAAGTTCAGGGGTTTCATGGCCATGCCGGTAACAACAATATGCTTATGGCGGAGGATATTCTGCACCTCGCTCACAGAAAGTAACATGTAGTCAACCTCCGACATGACAGCTATGCAGGACTGAGTAGGAGATGAAACATGGGGGGGACGACTACCCTCGAAAGGTTCAATAACAGCGTCATAAAAGCCGTTAAAGGTGTCGACATCAGCTGGATGCTGCAGTGCACCCAAATCTGTCAGTCGCATCTTCACGTGAAGAAGAATGAAAAGAACGAACGTGAAAACTTGGCACCCAGGAGTACTTATCTCCGGAGGGCGAGAACAGGTCGCATGCGTCGTCAGGACGGCGCGATCTTGACTTCTCCGGGTCGAATGTGATGTCAGGCTCAGACTGATGAAAAGTATGAATGACGGGCATGCGGATGGTGGCGGTGCTCACCGTGTAGAGCTTAAGGTCAAGAGGTGCCAGGTACGTTCCACCTCGGAGTCTCTGGAAAAGGGAGACCGGAGGCAGGCCGCCGGCTTGACCAGAGTCCTTTCTGCTATTCATGACAGCTACCCAAAAATGGCCATAAGCCACGATTCGCAGCAGATGGAACGGGGCAAACCTTTTTTGGGTATTGACAAAACGTCTGTCTGGGGTCGTTTCTTCAAAACCGTGTCCCGTATACGCAAGGAATGTCGCGTCGCTTGCAACTGGGGTCAGCAATGGTCTTTCAAACCATAAGGTATGCACGCACAAGGCCGAGAGCCGGAAGGGCGAATCAATAGAGATAATGGCCGATCTTTTTGGTGCTGTATAGATCCACTCTGTTGTGCGGCTGCACCTGTTTCAGCTGAGACGTGAATGAGATGAGTGAACGGATTCTGCGTACCTGGGCCGCCAACACCCATGGCATCTGGACTGGGAGCACTCGGCGCATCATCCATGGGATCTGGATTGGGAGCACTCAGCGCATCACCCATGGCATCTGGATTCGGCGCATCATCTGGATTGGGAGCATTCTGTGCATCATCCTGAGGAGAAAGGGCTAACGTAGTTGATCAGTCGTAAGACAAGGAGAAACAAATAAGGATATGCGATCTAACAAGAGGAAGCAGGTTGTAAACGCCGGCTAGCCAAGGGCCAGTGACTGTCGACAGCGCCTTCAGTCTCGATAGAAAGCAGGGATATAGGAGATGTAAGAAGCGATTCGTCTGTCAACAAGAAATCAGAGGTGAAGCAAGCATGGAGGGGACAATATCTTACCAGTCCTGAAGAAGGTTTGATCCTCATCAGACACGGACGCAATGTCATCCCAGGACAGGCCGGAGAAAAATGTCATCATGGCAGAATACGCCGTGGCATAGCCCTTCGCAATAGAGAGCAGCACTTTCCACATGTCGTGCTCGATCCTCACAAGAAGTTCAGGCTTGCAATTGCCCAGAGCCTTCGAAGCCTTAGGGCTGCTCTTCAGTACAAAGGTTGATAAGAGAAAGGCAGCGTTACCTTCAACAACTGCTCGTGATCCAAGGTGCGAGATGTGAGCTTCTTATCTGTCAGAAGCACAAGCGGAGAAAGCAGGAGAGCGGCGTGGAGGGGATATCGCAACTTGTTGACTTTCCCGTTCTCCAGAAGCTCTCTGCAATACAGCAACTGTTCTGGCGTTAAACTTGATGACACAGATGTCGAGCTATGGAAACGGAATGGCTCAGCAGGTTTCTTACATCTGGGGGCAAAGCGGGCACCTGTTCTCAACGGCTTTTATATCGACAGGAAGGTCTGGTAATCCCTGATAGAAGCTATGAGCACGCAGAGTAATCCAGCTTAACAAACGCACCAAACCGGTCTCGTTCTTGAATCCTTTCAGCAGGAAAGACATATGAACCGCAGCTAGTTGCACATTGTACAGCATCTTCGTGCCCTTCCCTTGGTCAAATATTGTGCATAAATCTCGAAACAGTTTTGACTGTAGCGACATGTCCATCGCAGAGATAGGAGGAGCGGTATCAGAGGTAGTCAATACGCCCTGCTGCAGGTGAGGCAAGGAATCCATGAGGTGGCTTGCCGACCGGAGATTTGACGTCCAGTCAGACATTGGCCACTAATTTTGAAAAAAATTAACATACTGCAATGTATACACGGTAGGGACCAACAAACCTTGTCAGTAGACGACACACCAATGGAAGCCATTCTAGAGTAACGAGGGTTTCTGGATGTTGCCTCTGAGGATTGAAGGGAGTGAAAAACGTCGACGAGCCTGTACAGAGAGACGACTTGGCAAAGCTTGTAAGGCATTGGCCTAACCAGCGTGCCCATCGAAGTTGGCATCGACCCAGATTCGTCGGGCCTTACCACGACCAATGCCCGACGAAACTCGTTGGCTTGTGAATCAAGCAGGACACTCAGCCCAGCCTCAAACTCTGAGAGCGCATCGAAGAAAGGCTGCAAAAAAGTATAAGAAAAGTAACGTCAGCACTTGACGGCTTGATATGTAAAAGCACACCTTTAGCCAAGCATCAGTCGCAACTGCAGTGCTTCTTGCGATGAGGAAATCCGTCGTCCAGGGGAACGTCGACAGCAATGCTGATTGCTGAATCTCTTGTCTGTGGCAGAGGGGTCAGACCATGAAATATGAAAAAAGACAACACAAACGTTGATTGCACTATACTGGTTGACATTATCAGTACTAAGTACGTCCAGACAGTTTTTCGTACAAATATGTCACGGTCACGTCACAGTGGCTGTCCACAAGGAGACAGCCATGTTAGCGATGGATTTTGTTGAGCGAATTTTGATCGGCCTGCCACAAGTCGCGAGATGGTGGATATCTCGCTCAAAACTTCATATTTTCCCGTAATTTTATGGAGTAGACTCCATTTGAAAAAGAAATCGAACTAATGTACATAATTGTATGTATAAAGCGACTATGAAGCACGGATGCGAACGAGGCCAAGCTCGTCGGGAATGTGATTTCGTGGCGACAGGGCTACAAGTGCGTATTTTCACCCTTTTTGTTCGTAATCGTGAGAAGACGCGTTCACCATTGATTTTTGCAATATGTTTGGCAATCTAAAGGGCAAATATGAGAGAAGAATACCCCACAGATGAAGATGTCGTGCTATTCGATGAAGTCATCATACCGATCGCGAAGCAATTGAGTG